>OWIM01000505.1_pt1 | contig 20636 bp, 16 predicted proteins | sample 1732751 | NCBI WGS metagenome assembly OWIM01 (sample SAMN05065749, study PRJEB22554) | human gut metagenome | biome: ENVO:2100002; feature: ENVO:00000062; material: ENVO:00002003 | host: Homo sapiens | place: USA
GTGGGCTCGGAGATGTGTATAAGAGACAGCCTACACCCTCTACTTGTCTAGAAACTCCTGCAACTTCAGAAGTAACTCCACGAGCAGCATCAGATATGTCTTTGTAAATACCAGCTTTTGCTTCCTGAACAGTAGATTCCACTTTTTGGATATCAGCTTTTGTGTCATTGATTTTGTCCCACACAGAAACTGCAGCAGCACCAAAACCACCACCTACTAAAGCTCCACCGACAGCACCCCAACCGGAGCCCCATCCTCGATTATTACAACATTCATCACTATAACGATTACGATCCGCAACCACTACAGTACCTTCACCAGATTTAACTTCCATAATGATTTAGTTTTAAAGCTATAATGATTTAGTTTTAAAGTTAATAATTAAATTTATCTATCAATAAATGTACTAGTGTTGTGTTTAGGATTAAATTGTCTAGGTGGGCCAAGAAACATCCCAATGATGGGTATTATTCCCCTCTTCAATCCTAAAGTTACCAATTGATAACCATGAACCTCTTACAGAATTATAGGCCCATACATAAACATTATCTCCAATCCCTCTATCCTTAGTAGTACTTTGAATAGAATTCACAGTTATTTTACCTTCTACTGAGTCCCCTATAATACTCTCACGTATTAAGCTCATATCATACATAAAGTCAGAAGTATGAGGTATATTAGCCGTATCAAATAATCCCCACGTATCTCGATCATTACCATTTGAAATATTTAAACTTAATTCATATCTGAAATTATTATTTTTAGCTTCTTGAAGAACTCTGAAAATTACTGTTTTTCCAGATGCCTTCTGTCTATAAGTATCTGCTCCAGTTCTTTCGGTATATCCATTTTCAGTTATATTTGCTATAAACCTGAAGGGAGATTGAGTATCTTGTGTCAGTACCAAGCCGATTAATTTCTCTGCTATCTCCGAATGGACTACCTCTATATCGTCTGCAGATAAGGGGCTACCATTGTGAGTAGAGATAAGATTCAATACATGTTTATTTGCCAATCCATTTGAGGGAGCTGAGAATGTGAAATCGATGTAATGCCCATTACCATCTGAGTCAGTAATATAAAACTCATAGACATCTCCTGCTTCTTGAACTATTGTTAGAGTACAAGTTTTATTGGATTCTCCCTGAGTAAAGGTAATAATTCCTGTTCTAGATGAACTACTGTTATTAGTAGCTACCTTAAATGTAGCCCCAGCACCTGAACCAGATATAGTAATCCAATCCACATTAGAAGATAAAGCCCAATTAAGGAATTGATTACCATTCTTCCTAGAATATACTCTTACGGGTCTATTGAGGGATGAGTCTGAGCTTGGCCAACCAGAATAAGTAAGAGAAGTACTCAAAGAATCCCCCGAGTTTTCCCTAATACCAAACTCATAAGTTGAAGCACTCTGTTGTACAGTTTGTACTAACTCTCTATCTAAGCCATTAGGTTGATTAGCTCTGATTGTAAGAGTTCTGCTTGCAGGCTTTGAATGCTCAGGTATGGTAATAGTTACTTTAAAGTAATAACCACTCACATTAGTAATAGTTTCGGTTACTCCGGATGGCAAAATAAGAGTAGGTTTAATAGCTTCGGTAGAACTTAAAGAACCGTTAACATATCTAGACCTATAACTCTTTATATAAAAAGAAATATTACCTCCTTTACCTTCAACAGTACCAATGGATAAAGTACTAGTTTTATAACCACTATTCTGTTGAGTACTATGTTCAAATACTATACCGCTACTAGGATAAGTTACCTCAGCCGAATTCTGTGTAATGGTTAAATATACAGGAGTTGCCGTATCGTAAGTAAACTTAATCTTAAAAGTTCTAGGTGATGAGTTAGGGTTTGGTGCTACACTAATACTACATCCACTAGAAGTTTTACCAGAGATGGTAATATCAGATGAAGTTCCCTCAACTACTTCAGCCGAAGTATAAGTAGAACTAACATTTTCTACATAAGTTCCGTTTATATATTTATCATAATTGGCATTTACTGTCAACCTAAATCCTGAACCAGTTCCAGGTACATTTTTAGTAGTTGGGGATATAGATAGGTGATCTACATAGGTTACTTGACCTCCTTCCTGAGAAATTGAGATAGTCTGGTCTGTAGCATTTGGGAAATCGAAAGTAACCGTAAAATTTCTAGCAGAACCACTATTACTTGGGATAGAAATACTATTACCACTAATAGAAGCCGGACTAGAAACTCTTACGGTAGCAGTTTCTGATTCTGTATAACTACTACCTTGACCATTCCAAGTATAAGTTCTACTTGCACTCTTAGCAGTTACATTAGATTGACCTCCACTGTAACTGAAAGAAGTTTTATCTACTCTACAGTTATAACTCCATGAAGAATAAACTTTTCTACCTGCTGCCTGGGTAAATGTTGCCTGTAGGGTTTTACCCGAATACTTCTGAGTCCAAGTTACAGTGATTGATTTACTATTAGCAGATGTATTGTTGGGTACTATTCTACCTTTATTACCGTCGTAATCTGTAGTATACCAAGAACCTTCCGAAGTTTTAGTGACATCATTCGCCAAACTTTGAGAGATAGTAGTATTAACACCGTTTACTTGCTTAACTCGATTAGAAGCATATGAACCAAAGGGGTATGTACCTCCAGTAGCTGGAGCATTAAAAGAAGGATTACCATTCGGATCCCACTGGAATGTATAAATCCATTGCTCGGCATTGATATCCTCTAACTTGACACATTCATTGTTACCATAGCTAGCAGCATTACTAATTACAATAACCTTGTCAACATTGGAGTCCTTACCATTATTGAGTGCTAACAACTCAGCCTTGGTAGGGCACTCATTAGAGGTCTTACCAAGGCCGGTCTTATTCAGAATAGCACTCCAAGTTGCTATTTCTGCCATATTACTTATTGTTTAATTGTTTCTTAAAGTCTTCGAATTCTTTTCTCAATAACTTAACTCCCTCAAGAGCCATGACACTGAGCATTTCATACTCTACCACTTTTACTTTTACATATTCCTGACCATCTTCTCCGACGAAAGTTTCGAATCTAGATTGGTTAGGTACTTGAGAAGCAGGTATAGTATTCTCTGATACCAACAGAGGTTCAATTTCCTCTAAGCTCTGAGCAATAGTTCCCACTTGGTATTTACCATTCATCTTGAAGTGAACTGTAGGTATATTGCAGATTTGGTCCAGAGTATGGTTCAAATTCTCTACTTGAGATTTTAATCTACCATCTGATTCCTTCCAGAAACCAGAAGCTGCAGTAGTTTTAGCAAATACTACTTGGTCTGTAGTAGCCAATCCTAATTGAGCTCTAGTTACATTATGAGGATTATCTCTTCTGTTTGCATGGGTATTTAAGTCGGTCTGAGCTTTTGTACCTGCGGCCTTAGCATCTGCAATGGCAGCAGCCTGATCAGTAGATACTGGCATATCTGCTGGAGCTAAGTTCTGTACATTACCTAAACCTATCTGAGCTTTGGTTACATTGTGAGGATTACTCTTATTGCCAATATGAGCATCTAAGCTTTCCTTAATTACTTTGTCAGAATCCTGGATTAATTTCTCTAATGCAGTTTTAGCAGCATCAGTATAAGCCTTAGCTTCATTCAAAGCATTGGTAATATCTCCATTCAGACCAGAGTTAAGTTTATTGAACATCTCCCGAGTCAATACTCCAGCTCGATTAGCATTAGCAGCTAGAATTTCTAATGTCTGTGTAGTAGCTTCACCATATACTCCATCAGCTTTAGTAGATTTACTAATCTGTACCCAAACTTTATCCGTATTCTGAACTACTCCTTTACCAGAAATTATAATAGTACCCGGGATAGAATCAAACAGTTTCTTATCTGCTGCAGTTTGTACACCTGCTAAGTCTTTGGTAGCAGCTGGGATAGGTTGATTATAAGTATTTACACTTGCAGTATTACCAAAATCTGAACAATCGAAATTTAATATAACTTCGGTAGCATTTCTAGTCCAAGCTCTGTCATCCTTAATATGAGAATAAAACTTTAGATTATCACTCAGAGATTTTCTCCAATCAGCTAAAGCTTTACCCTTACCTCCATCATAAGCAGTACCAGTAACTTCTCCAAGTATCAGTGAAGAAGTATTACTATCTACAAACTGAGTACCTGACCAACGGAATTGATAAGAGGGTTCATCCTGGGTAATATTCAAATATATCTTACCTGATTCTCCAGTAATAGGATTAGCATGATCTGGGTCAGAATATAATTTAATATTGCTCAGCTTTCCAGTTTCACTGACATCATAAGTAGCATAAACTTCGATAACATCATCAACATAAGAAGGCAATTGACTAGAAGGTACTAAGCCATTACCATCCAAAGAAGCAAATCCATTAGCCTTACCCTTAGTTGCTACGAAATCATCATGCTTCTTTTCTAAGTTATTGATATTAGTTTGTAACTTATTCTCAAGAGCAGTATCTGCAGCAGCTCTGGCTTCTTCTTCTTCCTGAATCTTTTGCATCTGAACCTGGTCGTATTCAGCACGAGCATCTGCCTCTTCTTTGATAGCCTGAGTAAATTTGGTGTCCAATGCCTGGTCAGCTGCTTTTCTATCTTGGATTTCCTTAGCAAGAGAAGCTTCGGAAGAATTCTTCAAGGCTTCAATTGCATCTTTTCTATCTTGGATTTCCTTAGCAATCTGCTGGGGTAAAGTTTCATCCAACTTAACCTTATCAGCAGCAGACATAGTACCAGCTTTAGTAATTGAAGCTACTGGTAAATCAAAAGTAGTATTATCATCTTTATATATACCTTCGTTTACAGTTTTTCGGTTTACTGATACTGTAACTTTATTAGCATCTGAAGTTGCTCCTTCTCCAACTACTACAGTCTGAGGAATAGAGTTAAATAACTTCTTATCTGCTGCAGTTTGTACACCGGCTTTCTCAGCAGTAGAAGCAGGGATATCTACAGTGAAATCATTAGATTTCTGTATACCTTCATCGGAGTTATATGTACTTCTACTTATGTTAGTAGTAACCACACCAGCCTTAGGTGTATAACTAGCTCCAGTGATATAATCATTGGGCATAGAATTCCATCTCTTCTTATCGGCAGCTGATTGAAGACCGGCTTTAGCATCTGTAGAAGCAGGGATAACAAACTTACGAGGCATAGGTTCTCCATAGAGATTGCCCTCTTCTTTTACAGAACTCTTAAAGTTTACTTCAGCAGAAGTACCATTGATAACCAAGTTCGGATCAATTTCCGTAACCATAGTTAAGGGTAAAGCATTTGAAGTTGCTTCTTCTTTCTGAAGACGTTCATCTAAACCATTAGTGATACCATTAAATTTATTCTCAAGAGCGGTATCAGCTGCTTTTCTATCCTCGATTTCTTTATCGATACGTTTACCCAGAGCATTATCAGCAGCAATTCTTGCAGCTTCTTCAGCATCAATATTATCCTGGAGAACTTTATCGGCAGCAATACGTTCATTACGTTCTGTAGTAAGGTCCTGAGTATTCTTATCTACTTTAGCTTCAATACGAATATCCTCAGCCTTTCTAGCCTCAATCTCTGTATTCAACAGTTCCTTGATTTCAAGGTAGCCAGTATTCTGATTACTTTGTAATCCCTGAATTAATTCTAGGTTACGTTGAATATTAGCAGTATTCTTAGCAATTAATTCATCCTGAGCCTGAGCCTTTGTTAATAATTCAGAACGAGTTTCTGTTACGAAAGTTCTCAATTCACTTACTGTAGCATTAAGAGTAGTACTTAATTCAGTAAACTTCTGAGTAACTTGTTCATCAGCTGCAGTTCTATCGGAGATTTCCTTATCTATAATACCTTTAAGTTCAGTCAGCTTATTAGTAATTGTAGTTGCAAAGTTAGGATCATCTCCCAATGCTTTTGCAATCTCTTCTAGTGTATCTAATACTCCAGGAGCAGAACCAATAACCTTTTGGATTGCAGCTTCTACTTGTTCGGCATTCTGATAGTTAGAATCGTTTTCCAACTGAGATACCTTAGTGATGTAGTTAGCAAATTCCTGGATATTATCTAACTTAGCTTTTAATAAGTCGGTAAAGTCATTTGAAGAAAGCTCTTTGCCATCTACTTTATCAACCTTTCGGTCATTCAAGTTTTCAACAGCCTGAACTCTATCTGATACTTCCTGAGTAATCTTATTCTCTAACAGAGTGTCTGCCTGAGTACGATTAAGGGTTTCGGTATCAATATTATTCTGAAGCTTGGTATCTTCTTGTAGTCTACTTTGAGCCTCATCATTGATATCCTTAGATATAGCTACCAAATCATCTTTGTGATTTTCCATAGCTGTAGTCAGAGAATCCTTAAGAGCTTGTTCAGCAGCCTTAGCTCTTTCTACTTCGGTTTGAATAGCAGTAGTGTTATTAGTTACTTTCTCCCTGAGCTCATCTAAAGAACCGGTTACTCCACTATTGAGGCTATCTATTCTGGTGCTTAAAGCATCATCACCTGCCTTACGATCTTTAATCTCCTGGTCGATTCGAGCATTGATTTTCTCATCTTCATTTGCCCGGGCAGTAGATTCAGTATTTATCAAGCCAGTGAACTTATTATCTAATAAAGTATCTGCTGAAGTTCTATCAGAGATCTCCTTATCGATATTCTGCTGTAAAACAGTATCACCAGCTTCTCTCTTTGAAACCTCAGTGTTCAAGTCGATATTTACCTTATCTACCTGAGACTTAAGATTAGTATCAGCATTGGCTCTTGCTTCAGCTTCTGCATTAACCATGCCTTTTAATTCAGCATAATCTTCAGCTTCCTTAGTAATCTGGTCGTTTAATCGGTCAGTATTACGTTGGATATTTGCCTTGTTAGCATTTACTTCTGTTTGCAAAGCATCTATCTTAGCCTGAAGTTCATTTTTAACGGTATTTACCGCATCCTGAATAGATAAAGCCAATTCTTGTATCTTAGTAGCATTAGCAGTTACTCGAGTATCTAATGCAGCATCAGCAGCCTTACGATCCGTTTCTTCCTTAGTGATAGCAGCTTGTAATGCAGCATCGGCATCTTTTCTATCTTGGATTTCCTTATTCAGACTAGCTTGAATACCGTCAGTGTTACCAGTAATTTTATCTACTTCGTTATCAACGTATTCTTTCAACTTAGCCTCAAGAGCAGTATCAGCTTCCTTACGGTCAGAAACTTCCTTATCTACATTAGCCTGTACCTGGGCATCAGCTTCTGTACGATTAGTAATTTCTTGATTCAACTGTTCGGTAATAGCAGCCAATTTCTTGGTAATTGTAGTTGCAAAGTTTGGGTCATTACCCAAAGCATCTGCAATCTCCTTCAAAGTATCAAGAACCTCTGGAGCTTCCCCAATAATCTTTTCAATAGCTGCCTGAAGATCTGCTTCAGTTTGATAACCAGCATCATTGATAAGCTGAGATACTTTTGTGATATAATTAGCATGTTCTTCAATGCCATCCAATTTAGCCTTGAGAATATCGGTAAAGTCGTTTTTAGTAAGAGAATAGCCTTCTCTTTTATCTACCTTACGATTATCTAAGTCTTTATCGGCAGCAATACGTTCTTGCTTTTCTTGCTCTAGTTTTTCAAGCAATTCGGTTTTATCTGTACCGGCCTGAGTTTTCAAATCCTCAATCTTATGGTCAAGGATTTCATCTTGAGCAATTCGAGTTTCTTTCTCGTTATCAATATTGTTCTGAAGTACAGTATCTGCATTCTGACGGTTCTGAGCTTCTTGAGTAATGTTCTGCTGTAAACCATTATCTGCATTCTGACGGTCAGAAGTTTCCTTTACAATCTGTTGGTGTAATACTTCATCCTGAGCAGTACGAGCTGCAGCTTCAGCATTAATCTTGGATTCAAGTTCTTGGTCTGCAGTTTTACGATCACTGATTTCGGTGTTCAGTTTAGATTCTAATGCTACATCTGCATTTGCTCTTTCTGAAGCCTCGGTTAGAATCTTATTATTTAAGTCGGCAATATCCCTAGTATGGTCTAACTGTACCTTATGAACAGCCTCGGTCAGTTTCTCATCAGCAGCTCTACGTTCAGCAGCTTCCTTATCTACCAATTCCTTAGCATATTCTTTAGCTTCAGTTAAGTTATTGTCAGTTTCTACTTCCAAATCACCAACCCGGTCTTCTACCTTTTGAATACGAGCATTGATTGCTTCTATCATCCTAGTAATATCTTGTACTACTTTAATGATAGTTGCATTCAACGTATTAACCGAGTTAACCAAGTTATCGTTCACAATCTTAATCTGAGAAGCTAATTCGTTTTCACGGTTCTTAGCTCTAGTTACCTCAGCTTCTAATTGAGTACGTAATTCAGTTAATCGGTTAGTGATATTGGTAGCAAAGTTTGGGTCATTGTTTAATGCTTCAGCCAATTCCTTTAATGTATCCAAAGCATCATCAGCACCATCTACTAAGTCATGTATATATTTCTCAACTTGTTCTTGAGTCTGATATTTCAAATCGTTTTCTAGTTGAGAAACTTTAGTAACGTAGTTAGCATGTTCCTCAATTCCATTCAGTTTTTCTAGCAATTCATCAGAGAAGTTATTTTCTGACAAATCCCAACCTTCTTTCTTATCTACCTTGTTTGCAATTGATAAGAAGAATGCCCAGAACTCTTTAAGAGTTCCAACAAAACCATGAGCCAAAGAGTCATCATAATAACCCTGTAATAGCCGTTGGTCAATCTCTTCGCAAGTGTAGTATTTACTAACGTACATATGTATATATTTTAAGGTGTTACTTTATTCTTTCCCAATAACAGTTCTGAGTTATTACCACGGAAGTATTCTTTTTCTTTACCAGCAAAAGCATTTGGGATATCATCTGGATTATCTGGGTCAACATCTCCTCCATCCTCTATATCCCCAACTACTACGGCATAATCGGGTAATTTCCTAACTCTGAACTTAATAACTTGGCCAAAGCCTATATGAGGTATATCTTTATCCCATACCTCTCCAAAGTAATCTTGGTAATTTGATACGAACTTCATACCAGTCATAGATTGCATGGTAGTAGCTGAATTACCAGTACCAGGCATTTCTATGTGAACTCCAGAAGGTCCATTCAAGATTATAAGATTACTGTCCCACCAATCGCCTTCTACATTGTTAAGCTTGGTGAAACGTAACATTAACATTTTCATATCTTTATGGATTTTGTTCTACGAATTTGATTTTAGTATCTCTATCCCTTTTGAGGATTACCAAGAATACCAAAGCTTCATCTTTAGCCTGAGATACTTGAGTATCTCCAGAAGGTTTATATACTATCCCATTGATAACAAATCTATCCTCAGACCAGTTAAAGTTCCAATAACCTTCCTGATTGAGATATCCGATTTGTTCTATGTAATTCTTTGAAATAAGTATAGAAAGGTTCTCATCATCTAATTCTCCAGAAACAGTAGCCTTATTAATAGGCCAATTCCTAAAAGCATTGTAATAGCATAAAGCTTCTATGGGAATATTATAATATCTTGGGCTATCATCCTCAGCATGATTTAGATATTGATTAACATGTTTAGCCCAAGTAATTGTTTGTCTTCCAGCATCCCAATCTAAGAAATCAGTGATAATCTTTTTATACCTATTCCAAGAATGGTTCTTAACCATTCTCCAAGGTTCTTTTGTCATGATTTCTTATCTATTATGGTTAACGAAGGTTTACTTGCTTTATTGAGGGGGGCTGTTGGATTAGGTCCTCCCAAAGGAGTTGGTTTTCGATGATTTACTACTTTTGGTACTACTAACCGTTCAATTTGATCACAGAATGGTAAGTATATCTCTAACCTAGATGCCAGCATACATAGATTCTTTCTTAGTTCATCCATATACCCTCCAGGTTGAATCATCTTTGAATAAGTACTCCATAAGCTAGATATACTTTCGGATATCTTATCATAATACTGTACCTCAGTAGGACCCGTAGTAATTTGTTTTATCCTATCTCCTCTAGCATGTTCTCCAGGTGAATCACCATCTTGGTCTGGTCCATGAGATTCAGTGGAGATAATTTCTCTAAAACTATTTCCTGCAACCAACAGGATATTTTGTATTTGTATATTGAGATAATCCCATACTGCCAATTCCATAATTAATTGGTTTTCTAGTCCCTCATACCATAATTCATCATTATATTTATCTGGTGGTATAACATGGTTTACTAGTGGGAAGATATATAATTGCCATTTAGTGATGTATGCAGTTTTATCTTCTATGGTCATACTCTCATGCAATTCTTTGGGAATATACCTATCTATTAAATTGTAGATGGTATCCTGAAGAGTAGTATGCCCATAATTACATACAACTACGGTTCGAGTACAAGTCAAATCTAATCCATCAGAATTAGTGACATGTAGTGTTACATCATAAAATCCAGACTTCTCATAAGAGTAAGATTGATGTCTTCCACCATTGAAAACCTCTCCCTTATCATCGCCAAAGTCCCAGTCAAAAATAGATTTGGCCGGGACTTTGGTTAATACTCTAAATGAAACTTCCAGACCTGATGTTACATATGTGAAGTCTAGATTCTTTTTCATTTATATTCGGATTTGTTTATTCTTGGTTTTCTTCGAAATCTTCAAGTAAAACTTCAAGAATATCTTTTACTGTATCTTTCGGATCAGCTTCGATTTCATGTTTCTTAGCAATCAGCTTAGCTTCTTCAAGTGAATAAGCTTTGGCAATCTTACTGATTTCCATACCCTTTGCAAACTGAGCAGCTAGCTTCTTGTCAAGCTTTTCGATATCCTCAGCAGTATACTTAGCAGTTTTGTTCTTATCCGGAACTAAAACCAAGTGGCCAGAAACTAAAGCTTTCTGAATACGTTTTGTTCTGTACTGACGGGCAGTAAGTTCTCTCTCTTCGCCTTTTGCAATTGAAATACCTGTTACCTGGTCGTTAAAACTGTAGGCATTAGTTCCAACTGTTACAATATAAGTAGTAGCCATAATCTTTTATTTTAGGTTATAATATAAAACCCCGAACAGAATGGATTGAAACTGTTCGGGGAGAAATTAGACAAAAATACAATGAAGAAATCCCGGATATTATTCTAAGTTAACCAATAGGTATGGGTCAATGTTCATGAAGCTCGGGAATCCAGCTTCAGAGAATTTCTTGTTAGCTGCCAACAGAAGAACAGCATCCTGGTACATCTTAGAGAAACCTGTAGTCAGAGAAGCATATACAGCTTCAGTCTGATTAGATACGATTCTTTCTGATTCAAGCATCAACTGTTTAGCAGTAAGCTTAATCAAGGCAGCACTGGTATCTACCATCAACAACTGCTGATCGGGAGTTCCCGGGTGAATATAGAAGTCAGCCTTGTTGGGAACCGGAGACTTGATATTCAGTGTAGCTTCTGTAGTTCCTGAGTGACGTTCTTTAAATTCAGGCAAGTTCAACATTTCGATAGCCTGGTCTTCACCACCAATCATAGTAGTAAAGTTACGGCCCATACGAGCAGCACGAACCCAGATATGCAACAAGTCTTTATAAGTAATACCGTTGGTTGTTTCATATACACCAATAACCGGAGCAGATTCAGAACCATCAGCTTTGTTACCGTTCATCAAAACATCCATTGCCAAAGTATCCATAGCATAACCCAACTGAATACCAAAGTCACGGAGATAGATTCCCAATACATCGATTGAAACGTAGTTCTTGACTTCGTCAGTAAGTTTAAATCCTTTACCGATTTTGAACAGAGAAACTGATTTCTGTCCGAAGCTTACATCTCCCAAAGGAATTGTTTCTGCTTCATTTACCTTAGCGGGAGCAGCATCCGACATATTTACCATCGGCATAGTTACCTGCAAACCATTGATTGATTGGTCTGAAGCAATGATGTTCGGATAGAAAGGTGCCTGGCGCATACCAGTTGTAATAGCAGCACGGATGATTTCCGGTACAATCCAACGGATATTCTGTTGCGGCATAGTGAAGATGTTCTGCATTGTATCAATCTTAGGATTAATGCCCAACTTTTCAAAGAAGGCATCCTGTGATACACCATATTTACCCTGTACCAGTTCTTCCAGAGTAACTTCAATAGGCAATGTGTTGTTGGAACCCTGACGGTATGCTTCCAAACTTCTTACCATTTCCGGAAGTTCCTTTCTAAGGTCTTCCATTTTCAATTGTGCAAATTCTGTATTCATTGTTCTTTTAATGTTCAGTTAATGATTAGCGTACCAATACTTGAATAATATCATTAGCTTCATCAGCCGGTACGATGCTAATGAATTTTGTTTCATCGGCTGAAGTTTCAGCAGTGATGAAACGGTCAATCAACAGGGTATCTGTGGGTTTTACATAACCACATTCCATAGCCTCTTTAGCTACCCAGTTTACAACCATGAAAGCTTCTACAGCTACAGTTACTTCTACGGGGAAATTTCTTTGAGCCTGATAAGCAGGGTTAATGTTGTCAGTTACAGCTATACCCAGATAAACCTGGCTGCCATCTCCACCCGGGATATAAGGTTCGATATTACCATCGGTATCCAAAGCTACCGGCATACCCTGATGAATAACTTTGTTTTCTTTTACACAGAAAGCCTGATGCAACTTGTGAGATTCGCTCTTATAGATCACCGCTCTGGGAGTTTTTTCACCAAACAGAGTCATCGGTTGATCCTGATTTACCAGCTTAGTAGTAGGATGTGTATTCATATTCTTCTTATTTTTAGAGATTATTTTAATTTGTTTGAATAGATACCTTTCAGAATCTCTTCAGTACTCTTTTCGGAATTCTGAGCAGTAGCTTTGTTATCAGATTTATCTTCTGGCTCAGCTGCAGAAGAAGCACGGCTTACATCATGAGAACCGCATTTAGCACAGGTCATTGGGAATTTTTCTTCCAATCGAGCTTGGTAATCTTTAGTAAGAGAGATCAAAGTTACCATGCCGGTAGTTTCGGCATTCAACATTGTAACGATAGTTTCATCAGCTTTGTCACCCATAAGTTTTTTATAGGTTGCAACAGCATTTTCACGGAGAGATGCAATGTGGTTTTTACCTACCTGAGCCATTTCCTTCAGATTTGCAACTTCTGCATTCAGATTAGTAACCTGTTCTGTAAGAGAAGTTTTTTCTGTAGTTAAGTTATCCACAGTAGTCTGAAGAGTGTTACGAGAATTAACCAATTCCTGAATGGCTGCAAATGCAGTTTCCTCGTTCATCTCTGTACCTTCGGCAAGAGTAAGGCAATCTTTACCAAAGATTCTTTCTAAAAATTTTTGTAGTTCATTCATATCTTTATTATTAGGATTTTGATTTCCTTGGTTATCATCATAAGATTGGGAAGTATCGTTATTTTCACTGAACAAAGCTAGATCAGTTTTCATATCATAGAAGAAATACTGTTTAGACTTATCATCTCTATATTCTTCGTATGAAGCCCAAGTTCTCTTGGCAAAATTGGGATTAATGATTTTACCATCATCCCCAATCTTCTGAGCAAAAGCATCAGCTCCATGAGATACCAAAGAAGTTTCTAAGTATCTTACTACTTCAGTAACGATTCTTCGTACCATAACTCCCTTAGAATCATAGGTACCCAGTTTATGGTAGAAGTCGTTATCTTCCATATTTGGGTGAGACTTATCCCACTTAAACTGTACTGTTACTGAGTTAGAATGGATAGATGGGGGATCCATAAGAATGCCTCTAGCAATTCTCGGATTTGCTTTACCATCAATCTTTAATATACCATTAATACCTGCAGGAATAACAAAAGAACCCTCCTTGTATTCATCTTGCCAGATAACTTGTGATACAGCTCCAATAGCATTACCAATATTAGTCTCATGGTCACAGTTTACTGTTTGTCCTAAGAGCATTCTCATAGAAGCTTTTAATACTCCATTTTGACTAAAATCGGTAGGATTCCAGTTCTTAGACACAATAGTTGCAGATAATAATCTGAACATTGGTTCAATAAACTCCTCATCTTTAGGAGTAAGTTCTTCTGGCTTCAAGTCAGGATAATAGGTATTATAATCTATTTCTCCTCCCCAAAAACCAAATTGACTGACTGACTCCTTAGAAGTTTGAGCCCATTTATAAAAATTCTCCGAGAAGGTTTGTGGTTCTATGGATGTTGGGATATACCCAGCCATTATAGTATGACCACTACCTATCACTAAAGAATCCAAATGTTCTCTGTTCTTTTTAGTAATCGGTTTACTCATCTTGATTTAGTATTTTGATCTCCTCGTGAAGGAGCCGGGTTATTTTTATCTCTTGATCTACGAGCGGATTGATTCTTATCGTCCTGTCTCTGTTTCTTCTTAGTACCCTCTTGTGGGTCTGAATTACCTCCCTTAGCAAATTGGTCTTCCAATGAAACTCTTGGTTCTTCTTCTGAAGGAGAATCATAACCCATTTCCCAAGCATATTGATATTGAGAAATGATACCTGCCTTGTAAAGTAAGTCAAGGTTCTGAATCTTATACTGTCTACCCTGTTGGATTTTAACCTCATCAGAGATAGTGGATGATCCCCAAGTAATGGATATTCCCTTACAATCAAAGCCAGCCAGACGTAGTTCTAGTTCATAAATAAACTTAAGAACATAAGAAACTATCATTTGGATATTCTTCAGCTGACTTATAAGCTTAGAAAGCATAATACCAGTTGCTCCTTCTCCAATGGAAGCTTGTACTCCAATTAGGTTGCCATTTACTCCCAAACCATTAGCAACTGATTGCTGGTTCATATTCCAGGGTTTATCAATATTGCTCATCTCTTTTGAAGTAGAGTTAAGTTTAAACTGGTGGTCATCAATGTAACCAGTTACTACTCCATCCTTCATACCTTCCCTTACATTCTGTTTCAAACGTATTAGCTCCCTATTTAATCTTCTAGTGTAAGCTTCTACATTTTCATTAGGTTTCTGTTGTGGTTTTTCCATCAAAGCCTCTAGAAAACCAACCATACCACAGATTTCCATGATATGTTTAAAATTGGTTTTCATATCATGCTGACCCTTTAATGAGTCCAATGATGCCATAAAAGGAGGTATTCCGTAAGGTTCATCAGTATCATTATACATACCAACATAACAGTAGGTCTCTGTATTAAGTTTGATATAATCTTGCTTATTCGAGCCATTCCAAAGAGTGTTCCTCTGATATGGGCTATAAACTCCGTTATTCTCCCTTTTGAATACTATTCTGTCTGGTTTGAGGAATAATACAGTAGCTAAACCCTCAAGCTTTTCATTTGGTACGGCTTCTACTGAGATAGCTCCACTAATCATCAATTGGACTATCATTTTGTTTACCAAGCCATCCATACCAGCAGTATAGTTAGACCATTTAGAGGATACCTTAGAAAGATGATCTCTCATCTTATCAGCCTCTTTATCGGTATTATTAGGGAAGGTTATGTTGTGACCAGTATTAGCAAGCTTAAACATATCCTGTAAAGCTATATTAACATCTGGATTCACTTTATATAAATCCCTTAAAAGCTGAATCACTTCAACACGAAAAGAAGGCGTAACCATCTGAGTTAAGCCTTTCAATGTATGAATGAAGTTACCTGGGTCATCATCCGGTTCCGATACTCTACCGGGTGAAATAGGTACCTCCTCTTTTTTACTTGGAGGATTAGCCTTGTTTTTTTGTATTGGAGATCGATTCCTTCTATCGAATCCAAAAAACTTAAGAATTTTCATTTCGGTTGTATTATTACATTAGTTTTTCCTTTTCGTATGTGATTACATATTGCTTTACCAAATATATCATCATCAGAATAAACATCTCCTTCCAAATCCACATCTACAGCAGAAGTATTATTTCGGTGTTTACCCATGGCTACGGGTCTACCCAAACCATCATATATAAAGGTAGGAGCTTCTTGAACAAAGAAAGGATCCTTCACAATGATATTCTCTTCTCGAATATCTTGTTCTAGACCCTCTATGATTACTGAACGATTCTTTTGGGTAGTTAACCAACCAGGAGATTTATCAACCTCAGGTCTAGACTTACCTTTCTTTTTCAGAAGCTTTTGATAGTAATATAGGTTAGGGTAACCTTCTGACTGAAGAGCAGAAGTTACTGCTAAACCAACGTCGTTAGATTCTGGAGCTACAACAGCAAAATTAAATAATTGCCCAGTATCTCCCAGTAACCTAGCATATTTATCTACTGCCATTCTTCCCTTATACACAACTTGTTCTTCTCCCAGCTTGTCCATACAAGTGAAAGAAGAATAGTCTGAGCCTCTACCTGTTGCAACGTCTGCACCGATAAAGTACTGTTTATTTGGATCTGGTTCGTTGAATTGTCTATACTGACGATTGAAACGATATTTTAAAACTGGATAATCACTTAAGCAATCTTCGATAGCCTTGATATCTGCCATATCAAATACTGTATTACCTGAAGAAAGAAAGTCTCCATCGATTTCTTGTGCAGTTCTTTTTGGACCCAATGCAGAAGCCATCTGGTCATACCAAGATTGATCCCGTTCTGGGTGCATCTGCCAATATAATCGAATAGCATTGAAAGGATTACCTCCAGCTATAGCATCTACCCATGTTGAATGGTAAAAATTACCCATACCATATGGAGTAGAATTGATGATGGCTGAACCTCCGGTGGAAAGCGTAGGGAAGGCAGCTGCCCAAATAGCTGAAGCCCACCGAACGATTGCAGCCTCATCAATTACCAGGAGAGAAAGAGATTCTGAACGACCGGCTTCTGAAGATGTTGGGATGGATTCTATGAATGAACCATTATCAAATTCAATCATAGAGGCAGAACCAAATTCTCCAGTTCTTCCGTTGATTATCGGGGTTTGCATATACCATGGAAGATTCTTATACATGAACTTAATCTTCTTAAGTACCTTTTTAGCTGTAGTATCCTTAATGGAGATAATGTTTATCTTCTTATTAGGATGATATGATGCCAGCCATAAGCAGTACATAGATATAAGTTCTGTAATACCCGCTTGCCTGAACTTTAACAAGATATTGAATCTCTGGAGTATAAATTGGTATAGTACGGATTTTTGATACGGGTATAATTCAAATCGAACCTTTCCTCTCACTGGATGTATCACATAACAAAAAAGACTGAAAAAGAAAACATCCGTTGTAACCCTAGATAGATTAGATAATTCTTCTCTTGTAAGGTTAGTTGGTGTTTCCTGTATCTTCTTTGCCATAAAATCTAAAATTTATAAGTTACTACCAGTTCTAAATCAGTTTTGATACCTGAGAAATATCTTGGGTAATAAAAACTGTTTATCCCCAGTTTGTAATTAAATCTCTTAGTCTCGATTAAAATTCCTGTTCCCAAATCCCATAGATTGTTAAAGGGTCGGTACTTACCATAAACATAAGGAACTAATCTTATTCTAGATTTAATTTCTTGTGTGGTAAGTTTTCCGTTATACCAAGAATACTTGTAGTTATTAGGGTCGATATTGAATAACCTACTAGAATAAATTCCTGAGTTTTGATTAAGGAAACTCAATGTAAGTTGATTCTTATCGATTACTAATTGAACAAGAGAATCCTTCTCTGATATCTCTGCTGAATCGGTACTGCATAAACCCTGGCTAACCGAAGAATGCGGAGAATTGTAGAGAAGGATTCTACTTGGGTTAAGTAAATTATCGTAGGAAATTGGCAGGAAATCTTTCCTCAAATAAATTGTATCAGTATGTTGAATGATCTCTTTATCAGGTAACATACTGAGTTGTTGATTCAGTTTGTAATTCCTGAAGCAAAGGTAAATAGTAAATCCTAGTAAAAGGACTACCATGGCAACTTTAAGTTTCTTCATAATTTAGACTTTTGAATGATTTCTTTGAGTTCATTAGCATTGTTCTTCAGTTCTTCAAATAAATCCAGGTCTAAGTTCTCGGATTTTGGTAGAGTAATTCCAATGAAATAACATTTTTCAGATTCTCTCATTGAAATTCTACTTCCTAACTTGAAAGCTAATCGGATAACTTTAGACTTAACTAGCTTAGCAATAGATTGTGGAAGAATCCCATTCAACTTAAGTATTCTTCGTTCTTCATGAGTTAATTTCAAATTTTCCATATTTCTTGAGTTTTAGGTTTGTTTATATTCCATAGTAAACTTGGTACCTCGAAGAGTATGGCTTCTTTTATAATATAATTTAACGCGTCGTGCACAGTAGCTTTAGCTTTAGCTAAAGATACCTTCCTTCCGAAGGAAGGAATATCCTAATGGGTAAGTTAAGATGGGAATTGGGAAGGTATTAGGCCACTTAAATATATACAAGTATAATTATATACAGGCCTTAAACCATAACCCCACTTCATATACCGACCCTTTAGCAAGTGTATACCTAGCCTTATTTAACCAGTAGTGATAAGTCTTAGGGTCCCAAGTTGCAAATCCCCGAATAAATACTCGGTAATTTTCAGGGAATCCCATAATTGCCTTGAAATCATAAATACCCAAGGGATACCCATCTGGTCTAAATTGCCTATCAGAGGGTCTCAAGGTTAAGGGTGGTTTATCATCTTCCAATCGATATACTCCCGGGAGAGTATTCATCTTAGCAGTTTTAATTGGCCATTTCTTTTCATCTTTGAAATCATGGGTCCAAAGTTGTCTTACTTGTCTGACTGTAAGATTTTTCTTTTCAGGTAATTTCCGATAATCATACATGGCTAAAACTTTATCAGAGAATGGAATTAAAGCTTCCTGTGGGGCTTGTACTAGTAAATCTCTAGTAAGTTTTGGAGTATTTACTTGGAATACTTCATTAAAGGAATCCAAATACTCTTTTCCCTTGTCTAAATGAACTCCAATGATTACTAATCTTTTTCTTGATACTTGGGAGTTTCCGAAGTCAGAAACGCTTCTTTCGTGAAAAATAAGTTTATAGTTCTTAAAGAAGTCCGTTAACATTTCTTTAGAAATGAGAGATAGCAATCTTGGTAGGTTTTCTATAAGAAAGAGAGCGGGTTCGTAATATTGAATTGCTTGGAATACTAGTTGTATACTTTTATTACTTTTAGGGTCTCCTAGGGTCTTAGATTTAGATAATCTCATTACTGAGCAACTACCACAATCAGGGCTAGATAATATGATATCTGGATGCCAATCTTCTGGTAGTTCATACCCTTTTAAGAAAGGTATGCCTTTGAAATTAGCTTTCCACTGTTCTTCTCTACCGGTATGGAATACTCCACGAGGTTCTATATTTCCAATAAGTTTATCTCTAAAAGGGAATAGGAGGGCTCCTTGCCCTCCACATACTCCCAGTACTTTTAAGTCTTTCATTTCTTGTAACTTCTCAATTTTATGTATTTGAACCAAGCATAATGCTTCCTAGTTGAAATATAATCCAGGTTCGAATCATTATTATGAGCTTCTTCCTCAAAACTTACATCATGATACCTTTCATTCTGCTTGTTCCATTTAGCAAAACAAAGGACGATTAAGTACTCGATTCCATACCAAAGGTAGAAAAATACCCATAACATCTCAGCCATTTGCTTTGAATGTATATGTTCATGGTTATAATCCACCTCAGTAAATTTAGCTCCTTTCCTTACGAATACCAAACCCAATAAATTGATGGCTTTATATCCTTTGAAAGGTATAATATTGTTATAAATTACTTTCATAGCTTGTCTTTAAAGTTTTCATATGTATTTCTTAGCTTTTGGTCGTAGTTATTATCTTTGTAACCAGGACCATTATATCCTTTTGCAAAGGCATCCCAGTCTTTTGCCTTCAAATGTTTCACCAAACCTGAGTTATAGAGGAAATGATACATCATTTCTAGCTGCATTTCATGAGATTCTGACATCTTTTGAATCATTTCATCTACTGATTGACACCCACAAAGTGAGTAATTGAAGCCCATAATCTGTCCCAATCCCCAAGAAGTTGACAAATTAGCACATTTTTCATCAATTTTACGGGCTGCTTCGAGTCTTTTCCACTCCCCTTCTCCTCCTAAGTAGAATTCTTTGGTCCATTTTTGATAAACCAGAGAGGGATTTCTCTTTGCTAAGTCATACAAGTAGGTTCTTTTGCCCTCTTTATCCAACTTTTCCTTCAATTGTTTCCACATAATGTGGCCTTCAAAGAGAATCTGAGGTCTACCAGAGGGTAAAAATCCGTCTCGATTACCACATTCTACTACAGTTACTGTCTTTAACAGAGCTGGTTCAAGGTTTAACTTGTTTGCAACCTTGGCAATTAATTCGTTAGTAAGTTTATCCATAATATAAATTCTTAGAGTTTACATTAAAGAGGATAAAGTATTGCTTGTAGCCTTTCTTAGGTAGGTATATCGAGTTCTATTTATCAATGAATAAATAATTTAATTATGGATATAGGAAAGAAACAACAGATTATGGTTGATTGGTTTAGGAAAACCTTAGATGAATCGAAGAAACCCTGGAATACCCAGGTATATTTGATAACTGATAAGTATCATGTTTACATTGCCAACAAGGATATCAGATTAATAGGAAGTAATTTCGGTAAGGCAATCGATAGACCCTTGAAATATTTCTTATTTACTGACGGTAAGATACAGTATTTCAACAGTATAGAATCTGTC
>OWIM01000514.1_pt1 | contig 20389 bp, 15 predicted proteins | sample 1732751 | NCBI WGS metagenome assembly OWIM01 (sample SAMN05065749, study PRJEB22554) | human gut metagenome | biome: ENVO:2100002; feature: ENVO:00000062; material: ENVO:00002003 | host: Homo sapiens | place: USA
TCGTCGGCAGCGTCAGATGTGTATAAGAGACAGTTGTTCGCCTGTCGCCCGACGCACTCAATCGTTATCCGAATCAATTCTCCGGCGGTCAGCGTCAGCGCATTTCGATCGCCCGCGCACTCGCCTGTGAGCCTGAAATTCTGATTTGCGACGAAGCCGTTTCCGCGCTGGACGTTTCTGTGCAGGCCGACATCCTGAAGCTCTTGGAAGAAATTCAGGTGAAGCTTGGCATCGGCATCCTCTTCGTCACACACGATCTGCGTGTAGCGAGTCAGATTTGTGACGATGTGATTGTCATTCGCCGCGGCGAATGCGTGGAATCGGGTCATGTGCAGGATGTCTTTTTCCACCCGCAGCACGAATACACCAAGTCTCTTATCGCTGCAGCGCCGGGTACGAACTACCCGTTCGGCCGTACTGCGCATCTTTTCTGATTTTTCTTTTTCCTGAGGCGTTTAACCATGAACAAGATTTTGGAGACGCTCGAAGCTGAGCGTGAAGAGCTTGCCGATTGGCGGCATGATTTCCATATGCATCCCGAGCTCGGTCTTGAAGAAACGCGAACGGCCGGGATCGTGGCGCAAAAGCTTCGCTCCTGGGGTATTGAAGTGACTGAACACGTCGGCGTAACGGGGGTCGTCGGCGTGATTAACGGCGATCTGGGGCCGGGACGTTCGATCGGTCTGCGCTGCGATATGGATGCGCTTCCCATTACGGAGTGTTCGTCGCAGTCTTGGAAGTCGACCGTCAAGGGCAAAATGCATGCCTGCGGTCATGACGGCCACACGACGATGCTTTTGGCTGCCGCGCGTTACCTTTCGCAGCATCGGAACTTTCGCGGCCGCGTCGTTCTGGTGTTCCAGCCGGCCGAAGAAGGTACGGGCGGCGCCTTGGCCATGATTAAAGACGGCCTTTTTGAACGCTTCCCCATGGATGAGATCTATGGGATGCACAACTGGACGGATGTTGAGCCCGGTACTTTCTCCGTGAAGAGCGGCGCTGCTATGGCAGGGTCGGACTTTTTCACGATCAAGCTTTACGGCAAGGGGGCGCATGGTTCTGCTCCGCAGCTTTCGGCGGATGCGGCTTTGGCGGCATCTCTCGTCACCGTGGCCTTGCAGCAGATCGTTGCGCGTAATGTTGCGCCGCTTGATTCAGCGGTGGTGTCGGTCACCAAGATCCATACGGGATCAGCCTTCAACATCATTCCGCAGGAAGCTGAACTCGGCGGCTGCACTCGATTCTTTTCAAGTGAAACCGGCTCGATGCTTCGCCGCCGAATCGAAGAAGTGGCCGTATCGACCGCTGCTGCCTGCGGCGTTAAAGCGGAGGTGGAGTTTGAGTCCATTTATGCGGTTTTGGATAATGTCCCTCAGCTCGCCGAAGCCATGAAGAAGGCTGCCGCTGCAGTTGTTGGTGAAGCCAAGACTCAGTGGGCCGCGAATCCGCAGATGGGAAGTGAGGATTTCTCCTTTATGCTCGAAAAGGTGCCGGGCGCCTACTGCTTCTTGGGCGGTCAGGCTCCGCACGGCGCGACCAATCTGCATAATCCGTCCTTTGACTTCGACGACCGTGTTCTGCCGACCGGCGCAGCCATTTGGGTGGAACTCGCAATGGAGCGTCTGGCTGTCTGAAGGGCTTTTAGCAATACCAAACCGAGCGGCGGCGGTATTCAGGCAGACGCCGCCGAGAGGTCCTCACGGCATGTTGGATGACATAAACCGACGTGCCGTTTTTTTACTTATGGGGTCTATCAATCCAAGAATTTATTTGCATCAGCTGTTTATGAGCATGGTGATGCGGAGGGCAGTAGATATTGAGCCTTCATTAAGGGAAACTACGGGCACCGCAAGTCACTCAAGATACATCGAAAACGGCGATTGCGTTATTTCCCTGACTATGCCGGGCGAAAGAGCTGAGATAGAATGGCTGTTATTATGTATAACAGCTTGTTTTTGAAGCAATAAAGAGAGACAGGCATCTGCAAATACAGGATTTTTCAGCTGGGAAACACGCCGATTAAAGTCGGTGATTATGAGTAAACTAGATAGTTTCACTTAGCTGATAGAGCCTGCAGAGGGAGCAGCCATGTTGGGCGAAATTTGGAAAATTGGAGATTGGTCGGTATTTCCGGCTGAGAATACCCTTCGTCGCGACGGGTCGGAGGTGAAAGTCCCGCCGCGTCTGATGGACGCTTTAATTTTCTTTGCTCGGCATCCCGATCATGTGATTTCGCGAACGGAATTGGTTGCGCATCTCTGGAACCGTTCTGTAGTAACGGATCAAACCGTCACGCAGAACATTTTCGAACTGCGCAAAGCGCTGCGCGATGGACGCGGCCGGCAAGAGGCGCCCGAATACATCGCGACCGTGCCAAAGCGCGGCTATCAGCTCGTCGTTGAAGCTGAGCTTTTGCGCACTGCGCAGACCGAGGAGCCGAAGCAGGATGCCGTTTCTGCTCAAGGTGCTTCTGAAGCTGAATTAGACCCGTCTGCACAAGCCGCCGCAGGGCAAGCCAAGTCCCAGGAGAAGCGGTCTAAATTCATGGATTTTGCGCGCTCCTTCCTCTTGGATGAAGTGGAACTTGGCTTCAAAAAATATCCTTATTGATTCGCTGACGGCCGACCTTTGAGTATGCCGTAATAGACCCAGCTGAGGCACACGAGTACGGTGCCGATTTTCATGGTGTCAAAGTTCAGGCAGTAGAGTGAACCGAGCAGCATCACAATTGCCGCGGTGGCAATCGTATGAATCGTTTCCCGCCGTTTGGGCGACGTGCACTCGGCTGTGGCCAGCGCAAAGCTCCCGCTCATGCAAATGACGAACGCAAAGAGCGTGATAAAGACGGCAAGGTCGGTAAATTGCTCATAGATCGTGAAGGTTGAGGGGCTCAGGATCGGCAGGCAGAGAAGACTTTGCACGCCGGTCAGCAGAATGAGTCCCTTTACGGCGGCATCGTGCTTATTCATTTGGCCGAAGATCGACGGGAAAAAGCCGGCATGAGCCGATGACGCGAAAACACGTGCCATGGTGAACTGCCAGGAAACGAGAGATCCGGCGCATCCCAGCCAGAGCAGACAAGAAACGACAGCACCCGATGTTCCGCCGAAAAGCGAGGCATAAACCACGGCAAACGGCGCATCAGACTGAAGGATGACCGCATTAGGAACCAGACCGGCCGTCAGATTGGTGGTTGCGATATAGATGAAGGCCGTCAGGAGTGTGGCGCAGATAACGGCTTTAGGCACATTCTTTTCCGGATTTTCCACGGATTCAGCATTGGCACAGGCCGATTCCAAGCCTAGGAACGCCCAAAAGGTCATTGAAATGCCTGACGACACTGCATCGAGCGTTGGAATTTGACGAGGATTCCAATTGGCCGCATAGAGCGCCGGATCAAACCAAAAGCCGCCCACAACGACAAGCGTAATCAAGGGCAGCAAGAGCGCCCAGACGAAAATGCCGGTAATGCGGCCGGTGATGTACGGGGAGCGGAAGGTGAGAAGCGATGCGATCCATAAAAGGAGCACGCAGCCGATGCAGGCAAAAACGGATGAAAACGGCAGATGGAACCAGCTCAGACCATAGCTCACGGCTGCCAGAGAGATGGCAATGTTGCCGAAGACGAGGGAAATGGCATAAGCATAGTTGACGATAAAAGCGCCGGGCTCGCCAAAGGCATATTCGGCAAAGCCGCCCAATCCTCCCAATTTTTTCGACAGCATGCCGCATTGGGCGAATACGTAAGCCACTGCTCCCGAGGCGAGGGCAGTGACAATCCATGAAAGCATTGAAATGGCGCCGATCTCGGCAAATTTTGCCGGAAGCATGATGATGCCGGCTCCCATCATGCTTAGGGAGGTTAGAAGCGTGAGCTGCGTCACGCTCATTTTTCTTCTTGACATATGCACCCTCAAAATGTTTGGAAAGTCGGCAGCGCTCAAAACATACCGAAGCTCATCACTTCACGGAGCGATGGATGTTTTATTTGTATACGTGTGGAATATGTGAGCTTACGATTATTGCAGGAACTCGATCATAGCGTCTTTGATGACAAATGAAAATCACTGTGAGACAGTCAATGGACGGCTGCCACCCGCGAAATATCGAGGGTGGCAGCCTTCGTTTGAGAGGCATCGAAATCAGATGCTTCAATGGGTATTTAGAAATTAATCGTCAGCGGCAGCACTCAGCGTAACGTTGGACTTATGGTTGTGCTTGAAGAGCTTTTCAGCAGCCAGACCATAGAAGAACCAGCCGGCGAATGTGGCGAGTGCACCGTACATCATGGCTTCGAAGCCGGCAGCGTAGAGCGCGTAGAGGCTGTACACCGTGCCGATGAAGGCCATGATCTTGACCCATTTCGCCTGACTGCCCGTCACGCCTTCGGCCTTGAGCATCACGAACACGGCAGCCATCGAGAGAAGGTACGGCATGACGTTGGTGACCACAGCGAGGTCAACGAGCGTATTGAACTGGCGATAGAGGGAGGGGCTGATCGTCATGAAGGACATGAGCGTCTGAACCGAGACGATGATCGTCATGCCAAGAACCGGCGCGTCATCCTTTGTGACCTTGGAGAACCACTTCGGGAAGTAGCCTTCGTCGGCAGAGGACTTGAAGACGCGGGCGATCGTGAACTGCCAGGACAGAAGCGAACCGGAGCACGACAAGATCATCAGACCCATAACGATCTGGCCCACGGTGCCGTTGAACATGGTTGCGAACACCAGACCGAAGGGAGCGGTTGACTTCACGAGTTCAGCGTTGTCAACGATACCGGCAGCGACGTTGGTCGAAAGGATGTAGATCACGGCGACGCCGAGCGTTGCGCCAAGCACAGCCTTCGGAACGTTCTTTTCAGGATTGTCGACGGCTTCGGAGTTCGCGCAGGCAGATTCCAGACCGAGGAAGGACCACAACGTCATGGAAATCGAGGCGCTGACGGCATCGAAAGCGGGCAGATTATGCGGATTCCAAGCGGCAGTATACGTGTCAGGGTTGAACCAGAACCAACCGAATACAGAGATACCGGCAACCGGAATGATGACGCCCCAAGCCGTGAAATTGGAGATGAGGCCGGTGATCTTGGCGCCCTTGAAGTTGAGAACCGTGCAGATCCAAAGAACCGCGATTGTCAAGAGGCAGGTTTCAAACGGCGTCGTATTGAGGCCGAAGAGTGCAACGGCATAACCGACGGCCGAAATGGCAATGGCGATGTTCGCAATCAGGAGCGAAACGCAATAGGCGTAGTTGGCCAGGAACGAGCCCGATTTGCCGAAAGCATATTCAGCATATCCGCCCATGCCGCCGCGATTGCGCGAAAGCATGCCGCATTTTGCGAAAGCGTAGGCGAGAGCCGTGGAGCCGCCGGCCGTGACCAGCCAGGAAATAATTGAGAAAGTACCGACTTCAGCAAGTTTCGTCGGGAGCATGATGATGCCGGAGCCCATCATGTTAAGGGCTGTTAGGAGCGTAAGCTGCGTTACGCTCATTTTGCTCGAGGAACCGGACATAAGTTGTCACCTCATTGTTGTTGGGATCAGATTTGGGCGGCCGCAGCGGCAGCCGCCCAAATTCGGCTGGTTAGTGATTAGCCTTCAATGCCGAGTTCGGCAGTGCGTTCTTTGGTCAGCACGTAGCCGTAGGCACGCTTGCGTCCATCCGGATCCTTCTGGATGTAGACGCCCTGGAGTTCAGGTGCAAAGCCCGGGCAGCGATTGATGCCTTCTTCAAGCGCGAGGAAGTACTGCAGGACGGAATTGCCCCAAACTTCACCCGGGACGCAGCAAAGCACACCCGGCGGGTAGGGCAGAGCGCCTTCTACAGCGATGCGGCCTTCGGCCTGTTCAAGCGGCACGAGCTCGGCGTTGCCGCGGATGAACTCGAAGTGAGCCTGCTGCGGATCGAGCGCACGGCGCGGGAAGTGCGAACGGCGGAACATTTCCTTTTGCAGCTGCTTGACGTTGCGGGACTTATAGAAGTCATGCATTTCCTGGCAGAGGCGGCGGATGGTGTAGCCGTGGTAGCGCTCTTCATTGGCGTAGTAGATGGAGGGCAGCACATCAACCAACGGCGCATCGGCGTCGAGGTATTCCTCAAAGCGAGCGATCTGGGTGATGAGGTGTTCCATCTTGGCCATGTCTTCGGCCGGCGTCATCAGGAAGAGAATCGAATTCAAGTCGCACTTTTCCGGAACGACAGCGTTTTCGCGCAGGAAGTTGGCAAGAATCGTGGCGGGAACGCCGAAGTCGGCATAGTGTCCCGTTTCGGCATCGATGCCCGGGGTGGTGAGCAGCAGCTTGCACGGATCGACGAAGTACTGACGATCGCCGTAACCTTCGAAGTTGTGCCACTTCGCTTCTGGTTCGAATTCGAAGAAGCGCAGGTTGTGCGCGATTTCCTCCGTGGGATATTCACCCCACGGCTTGCCGTCGATCAGTGCCGGGACGAAGGGCTTGATGTACTTGCAGGTCTTCATGAGCAGCTTGCGGGCTTCAATGCCCACGCGGACGCAGTCCGCCCAAAGGCGCTGACCGCTCATGCCTTCGTGCATCTTCGCATTGACGTCGAGCGCCGCAAAGAGCGGGTAGAAGGGCGAAGTGGACGCGTGCATCATGAAGGCGTTGTTGAGGCGCTTATGCGGGCAGTAGCGGCTTTGGCCCTTGATGTGGCTGTCCTTCTTGTGGATCTGCGAGGTCTGCGAGAAACCGGCCTGCTGCTTATGCACGGACTGCGTCACGAAGATGCCCGGATCTTCAGGTCCGAGATCGAGAAGCAGCGGCGAGCAGTCCTTCATCATCGGGATGAACTGTTCATAGCCCACCCAGGCAGAGTCAAAGAGGATGTAGTCGCAGAGGTGACCAATGCGGTCGACGACCTGACGAGCGTTATAGATCGTGCCGTCGTATGTGCCGAGCTGGATGATCGCAAGGCGGAACGGACGCTTGGCTTCTGCTTTTTCAGGACGCACTTCGCGGATCATGTCGCGCAGGTAGTGCTCTTCGAAGCAGTGTTCATCAATACCGCCGATGAAACCGTAGGCATTGCGGGCCGTTTCAAGATAAATGGGAGTGGCGCCGGCCTGCAGCAGGGCACCGTGGTGATTGGATTTGTGATTGTTGCGGTCAAAGAGCACCAGATCGCCCGGTGCAAGCAGAGCGTTGAGCACAACCTTGTTGGAGGCTGACGTGCCGTTGAGCACGAAATAAGTCTTGTCGGCGTTGTAAATACGGGCAGCTTTTTGCTGAGCAAGGCACGGTGCGCCTTCATGAATCAGCAGATCGCCCATCGAAACGTCGGCGTTGCACAAGTCGGAGCGGAAGACGTTTTCGCCGAAGAATTCAGCAAATTCGCGGCCGGCAGGATGACGGCGGAAGAAGGCGCCGCCCTGATGTCCCGGGCAGTCAAACTGGGCATGGCCGTTGCCAACATATTCTTCGAGGCTGCCGAAGAACGGCGGGAGGACGGTGTCCTCATACTTCTGCGCAAGGGTGTCAATCTGACGGCCATAGAGCTTGGCATCGTCACTCTTGCGGTCAATGATGCTGGCTGCACGGCCAATCAGGCAAGGATCTACTTTGCCGCCTTCATTCAGGATAACAACAGGAATGCCGAAGGCGTTCGACTCAATCTGCTCAAGTTTGCCGGCGAGGGCCTCATCGGCCGTCATGACGGCGATGGAAACCTGGGTGAAGTTGGCGTTGTCGAAGTCGATGACTTCGCGTTCGCATTCAAAAGCTGAACGACTGGCTTCAGTGGCGGCAACATAGAGTTTGCGCATAGGAAAGTCCTCTTTAAGGGCTGTCTTTCTAATATTTTTTAGAAAAACGTATTAAGGCTTTTAAGTATTTTGCGATTGAATGAATTCAGGTGTTTGGAGAACGGGATTTGAAGGTTTCGTTCAATCGCTTAATGCTTGAGGTGAATCCTAGGCTTTCATCAGGAAAGAATCATTAGTGTAATTTCTGAGGAATTTCTTATTTACGTATTAATCCATAAAAATCAACATGTTGATGTGATAATATTTAATTTTAAAGTGCTGTTTAGAAGAATTAGTTTGATGGGATATTGTTCTTTATGAAGGTTTATGAGAAGGACCTTTAAAGTGTTAATGTGACATCATCAATGTATCAACATATTGATATATATGAAGTAAAATATAAATATAGGTATCTTTAGGAGCGTGTTTGCTGCTGTGCGGCAAGGGCGGATCAGCAAGTGAATGGAAAATTTCCTTGTTTTCAACGGTGATTATATTTTCATTGATCTTGCGGGCTATATAAATATATTTTTATTGATCGTTAACCTTGATATTTTCTTGGTATTGGAGTTTGTAAGATGTGGGTGTCTCTCCTTTTGTGTGGATGGGCCAGCACTTTTTTATCACTATGAAAAACATCAACCCGAGCACTCTCTGATGTTGTAAATGTCTGGTGGTGAAATGTGCTGGCCTTTTTTTTAGGAGCTTCGCGTAATGGAGCCTTTTAATGCGGGTTGGTTGTCATTGCTGCCTCCCGCGGCTGCGATTGTGGCTGCGTTGATCAGCAGGGAAGTTATTTCTGCGCTGCTTGTCGGCATTCTTACAGGAGCGGTTATCTACACAAGCTCTACGGGGGGCGGCGTCATCATCGGCAGTCTGGATGCTGTTTTTTCGATGATGGTGGCGACGCTTGAATTCAAAATCCTCATATTCACGTCACTCTTAGGTGCGGTGGTTTATTTGGTCTCTCTGTCGGGCGGTTCAAAAGCCTATGGGGAATGGGCCGGGCGGCGAATGAAGACGAAGCGGAAGTCCTTGCTTTCGGCTTGCGGGCTTGGCTGTCTTGTGTTTATTGACGACTACTTCAGCTGCTTATTTGTCGGCACTGTGATGAAGCCTCTGACCGACCGCTGTCGAGTAGCTCGTGCCAAGCTGGCATGGATCGTTGACTCAACGGCAGCTCCCGTTTGCATCATTGCGCCGGTGTCCTCATGGGCAGCTGCGGTAGCGGCTTCGTTGAAAAGCACGCCGCTCGAGGATCAGTCCATGGCTGCGTTTATGGCGGCTATCCCATGGAACTTCTATGCGATTCTCACCATTGCGCTTGTGGTATTTCTGATTTGGCGGGGCAGAGATTTCGGTCCCATGCTGACCGCTGAAGCTGAGGCAGAGAAAGCGGAGAACCTCACGCAGGATGAAGAGCAGACCGAGTCGACTGGAAACGGCGGGCTTCTGGAAATGATTTTCCCGATTGCGCTGCTTCTCATCTTTTCCTTCGCTTCGCTTTTATATTCGGGCGGTTTTTGGTCAGATGGCCCGACAAAGTATCAATTCGGCGCGGCGATCGGCGCATCGTCATCTTCTTCGGCGCTCTGCTGGGCTGGGTTTGGCACGCTCGCTGCGACCATATTGCTCTACGTGCCGCGCCGCGTCCTTTCATTTACGAAGTGCATGGACGGCGCCGTGAACGGCATGAAGCTGATGCTGCCGGCCAACATCATCCTGGTGCTGGCGTGGACGCTCTCGGGGATATGCCGTGATCTATTAATGTCAGCGCAGTACGTTGAAGGGCTGGTTACAAGTTTTGGCGGCGATGTGATGCAGCTCTTCCCCTTCATCTGTTTTGCGGCAGCCTGCGTGCTTTCTTTTGCAACCGGTGCTTCCTGGGCGACTTTTGGCATCCTCGTTCCGATTTTGGTGCCGATTGCATATGCCGTGGATCCGTCAATGGTCTTTGTTGTGTTGGGTGCCGTGCTGGCTGGTTCTGTTTTCGGCGACCACTCCTCACCCATCTCAGATACTTCAGTGCTTTCGGCTGCAAGTTCAGGCTGTCCGGTAATGGAACATGCGGCAACGCAGCTGCCCTATGCGCTGCTCACGGCCTTTGCTGCCGGCGCCGGTTATTTAACGGCGGGATTGACGAATGGGAGTCTTTTGCTCTCCTGGAGCACTGCGGCTGCCGTGCTGAGCGGCGGACTGTGGCTCACCTTGAATCAGCGCAAAGCGGCTGTGCGGCCCATCGCAACGGTTGACGAGGTTTGATGGCAGAAATGATTTTGAGTCTGTGAAAGGCGGACGTGCGGATGGTTGGGACCCGCACGTCTGCCGCACAGCTTCTTCGGATGGGCGTTAATCGTGAGCTTTAGGTGCTCCATAAGGCTGAACGATTAACGTCCTTTTTTTCACTTTGCAGTCTAAGAACTCACACAGTCAATTCTGCGGCATCAATAATGCCGCAGCTGAAATTCTGCAAATCTAAGTCCGATCTCAACAGCAAAGATGATGATTGCGACCGGGGCAGATGGATTCGAGGGATATCCAGCTATCCGGCCTGTTGTGAAGAAGAGCTCTGCCCGCAGAACACCAGGCAAGCAGCTGCAGTGGAAACTTACCGCACTCAAAGACCATGCGGTTGAGCGGAAATATCAATTAATTTCACTGAAAATGAATCGATGAAGCACGATTTTTCAGCATCGTGCGGTATCTGCCTGCTCGGAAGAGGCGGGCATCGATCGAAATGCTCGGCATCACTATCCAATTCCTTGTGTTGGAAGAGCATGATGACCGTTCTGCCTCTTGCGTTTGAATCAGCGGCCCCAGCGTTCTTGCCACAACGGCACGGCTTTTTGGAGAAAACTCGATACTGAATCGGCGCCCAATCGTTGAAATCCCAGATGTTCGAACGCTGCTTCGAGTGCAAGCAATGGTTCTTCATTATCAATGGGGGCTGCACCGGCCTGTTTGGACAGTTTTTCCCCGCGGTCATTGAGCACGAGCGGGATATGGAAATAGCGCAATGGTGCGGCGCCGAGCGCTTGGGTGAGCAATATTTGCCGCGGCGTGTTGTCTATCAGATCCGCACCGCGCACGATGTCGGTGACGCCTTGATAAAGATCGTCAACGACGACGGCAAGCTGATAGGCCCAAAGCCCGTCGGCGCGCTTCAGAACGAAATCTCCCACGGTTTTCTCAACATTCTGCAGATAGTCGCCTAAGCGACGGTCATGGAATCGGACATTGTCTGCGGGCACGCGGAATCGAAGTGCACGCACTGGGCGCCCCTGAGTGCCGTGTCGACAGGTGCCCGGATACACGCCAATCGGCAGACCCAATGCTTCGTCAGCGAGCTGAATTTCTTTGCGTGAGCAGGCGCAGCCGTAGATAAAGCCCTCAGCAGTCAGTTTGGCGAGCGCGTCCGCATAGGCCTCTAAGCGGTCATGCTGCCAGAGAATGGGCTCATCAGAGGTCATGCCAAAGCGTGCCAACGCTTTAATGATGGCTTCTCCGGCTCCGGGTACATCTCGCGGAGGGTCAATGTCTTCAATGCGTACGAGCCATGTCCCGCCATGCGCACGAGCGTCAAGCCAACTGGCCAATGCCGCAGCAAGACTCCCGGCATGAAGCCGCCCGGTAGGAGACGGCGCGAATCGTCCTCGATAGGGAATTGAGGTGGGTGCCGGTGAAAGGTTGGCTGTCTGCATGAGGTTCGAGGCTTTGGAGATGAAGAAGAAACTTTATGCCTAAGGTCGTCAGTACTGCAAGTCTATGAAATTTATTTATTTTGAGCATTCATCGCAGCAAAAATGATTTGACCAATAAGTTAAAGAAATAAAGGCCTGTCTATTCTTTTTAGAAAAATGTTTTAAGGGTCAATTGGAATTGCGTTAATTGCAGTTTTGCGGTCTTGGTGTTAACGCTTAATTGTTAACCCAAAAGGTCCTTTAATTGTCTATTGTAATGAATAAAAATATAAAGTTTGGGTGATGCATTCCTATTGTTTGGAATTAATCAGGAAGATATCTTTATCAATATGGTGTTAATTTAGTATCAATAATCTGTCTATTTCAGAAAAAGATAGGTTTTATGAGGACTGTTATATGAAATTGATGTCAATTAACTAGTTGAAATATATGAAATATAAATAACAATCGACAAATGTTTGTTATGTGATTGCTTTTTTATATTTCTATGAGGCTTTAAAGGCCCTAAAAGTTCAATATTGCTGCAACAGCTTCAGCATGGTTCGGCGAGAAGAAGGAAGCCGGTTCGTTTTGAAGATGTTGTTTCATCAACTTCTGGGGCACAAAATGTCATCTGGGAAAAAAATCGGACTATTTGCATGTACTGGCATTGTTGCCGGTAACATGATGGGTAGCGGCATCGCCCTGCTTCCCTCAAATCTCGCCAGTATTGGTTCTGTTGCACTGTTTGGTTGGCTGATTGCTATGTTTGGCGCGTTGGCGCTTGCATATGTATATGCCCGTCTATCTACAGTGAATCCGCAAAGCGGCGGTCCTGTCGCTTATGCGGGTGAAATTAGCCCGGCCTTCGGGTATCAAACCGGCGTGCTTTATTACCACGCCAACTGGATCGGCAACCTTGCAATTGCAATTACCGCTGTTTCCTATCTCTCAGTCTTCTTCCCAATTCTCAATCATCCCATTCCTGCCGGCATTGCCTGCGTCGCGGTTGTGTGGTTCTTCACGATCCTCAACTTCTTCGGCGGCTCAATGATCGGCAAGGTCACTACGTTCGGCGTTATTGCGCTCCTTATCCCTGTTGTCGGCACGGCAACTTTCGGCTGGTTCTGGTTTGATCCCCAGCTCTACATGGATAACTGGAATGTCTCTGGCACGACTGACTTGGATGCTACCTGCCGCAGCGTTCTGCTGTGCCTCTGGGCCTTCATCGGTATTGAATCGGCCTCTGTCTCGTCCGGTCTCGTTGACAATCCTCGCCGTACGGTTCCGCTCGCCACGATGCTTGGCGCCTTGCTCGCCGGTCTCGTCTACATCGGTTCGTCTCAGGCTATCGCCGGCATGTTCCCGGCCTCTGTGACGGCTGCCTCGGGTGCTCCGTTTGCTCTTTCGGCCTCGCTGATGGTCGGTGACTGGGCTGCTCCGGTTGTGTCTGCTATCACGGCTCTCGCCTGCCTCACCTCGCTCGGCTCTTGGATGATGCTTGTTACTCAGGCCGGTGCCCGTGCCGCTCAGGAAGGCTATATCCCCAAGATCTACGGTGAACTCGACAAGAACGGTCTCCCCCGCAAGGGTCTGATCCTCTCGGCCACGCAAATGACGGTGCTTATGGCGGTCATCACGGCCATGAACGCAAGCGGCGGCTCTGCTTCTGACCTCTTCGGCATGATCACCGGTATCGCGGTTCTCCTCACGATGCTCCCGTACTTCTACAGCTGCGTCAACCTGCTGCGCATCGAAGGCGCAACGACCCGCAACGTTATCAGCTGCATCGCATCGGTCCTCGGCAGCGGATTCTGCTTCATCGCCCTGGCCGGCGCCGGCTTCAACCAACTGATCGCTACCTTCATCGTCAGCCTGGTCATCATGATGTTCTTCTCCTGGAAGAAGGGCAAGCTCCAGGCGACTGTCAAGACTGCTGCTGCAGAAGCTTCCGACAAGTCCGAAGCTGGCAAGGCTGCAGTGCTCGTCGGCGACAACTAATCAGTCAACACCTCTTTCATCAACTTCTTCCTCTGGCTGGGTCTGCTCACTTTATGTGACGGATTGAGAGGGCAGGCCCAGCCCCTTCTGGTTTCACCACCACATCTCCCTTTGTGAGGTTTCATTATGAACATCATCGTTGAGCTCGTCTCGCCTGGTCGTTTCTTTAAAGACGCCCCGATTCACAGCCTGAATGAGTGCTTAAAAAAACGCGGGTTCGAAGTCGTATTTGCCGCCGATCAGGCGGATCTTGTTCGCGTCGTCGAAAATAATGCCCGCCTTGCCGGTGTGGTGATCGACTGGGAAGATTCTCCTCAGGAACTCTGCCAGCAAATTCATGATTTCAATGAATATCTCCCCGTTTTTGCTTTCTCGAGCTCCAACAGTGTGACGGATGCTACGTTCCAGCAGCTCTCACTGAATGTTGAATTCTTCGAATATGAAATTTCGAACGCTGCGGACATCGCCGTTACGATCTCCCAGAAGGTCGAGGAATACGAAAAGGCTGTTACGCCTCCGCTGACACGCGCATTGATGAACTTTGCCAAAGAAGGCAAGTACACATTCTGCACGCCGGGCCATATGAGCGGCACGGCCTTCCAGCACAGCCCGGTCGGCGCATTGTTCTATGACTTCTTCGGCGCCAACACCTTCAAGGCTGACGTTTCGGTTTCCGTGGGTGAACTCGGCTCTCTGCTTGACCACTCCGGTCCTCATCGCGATGCTGAGAAATACATCGCTGAGACGTTCAATGCTGACCGCAGCTACATCGTTACGAACGGCACGTCGACCGCCAATAAGATCATCGGTCTGTACTCCGCTCCAGCCGGCAGCACTGTGCTGATTGACCGCAACTGCCACAAGTCGCTCACGCATCTGATGATGATGAGCAATGTGATCCCAATCTATCTGCGCCCGACTCGCAACGCCTACGGCATTCTGGGCGGTATCCCGCAGAGCGAGTTTAAGCACGAGACCATTGAAAAGCGTGTGAAGGAAACGCCGAACGCCACGTGGCCGGTTCACGCTGTGGTGACCAACTCCACCTATGACGGTCTGTTCTACAACACCGGCTTCATCAAGAATACGCTGGATGTGAAGTCGATTCACTTCGACTCCGCGTGGGTGCCTTACACCAACTTCAGCCCGATTTATCAGGGCCTCGCCGGCATGAGCGGCGGCCGTACAGAGGGCAAGGTGATCTACGAAACTCAGTCGACGCATAAGCTGCTGGCTGCGTTCTCGCAGGCTTCCATGATCCATGTGAAGGGTGAAATCAATGAAGCGACGTTCAACGAAGCGTTCATGATGCACACCTCCACGTCGCCCTTCTATCCGATCGTGGCATCGACGGAAACTGCTGCCGCTATGATGCGCGGCAACGTCGGTCACCGTCTGATTGATGAATCCATCGATCGTGCGATTCGCTTCCGTAAGGAAATCAAGCGTCTTCGCGAAGAATCCGATTCTTGGTTCTTCGACGTGTGGCAGCCCGAAAACATCGGCACGAAGGAATGCTGGGAACTCAAGCCCGAAGACAAGTGGCATGGCTTCCGCAACATCGATCAGGAGCACATGTATCTTGACCCGATCAAGGTCACGCTCCTCACGCCGGGTCTCAATGGCGACGGCACGATGGCTGAGCGCGGCATTCCCGCTTCGATCGTTTCCAAGTATTTGGATGACCGCGGCGTGATCGTTGAAAAGACGGGTCCCTACAACCTGCTCTTCCTCTTCTCCTTCGGTATCGACAACACGAAGGCGATGGGGCTGCTGCGTGAACTCTGCAACTTCCGCCGCGACTACGACCGCAATCTTGAGATCAAGGAAGCGATCCCGTCGCTTTACAAGAAGGATCCGAGCTTCTACGACGGCATGCGTCTGCAGGAACTGGCCCAGGGCATCCATAAGCTCATCGTTGAACACGATCTGCCGAACATGATGTTCCACGCGTTTGAAACGCTGCCGAAGATGGTCATGACGCCGTTTGATGCCTTCCAGCGCGAACTCAACGGTGAGGTTGAGGAAGTCCGCATTCAGGATATGCAGGACAAGGTCAACGCCAACATGATTCTGCCGTATCCGCCGGGAGTTCCTCTGGTTATGCCGGGCGAAATGCTCACGGCCGACAACCGCGCGGTGCTGGACTTCATGCTCATGCTCTGCGAAATCGGCGAGCACTTCCCGGGCTTCGAAACCGATATCCACGGTGCCTATCGTCAGCCGGACGGTTCCTACACCGTCAAGGTTCTGAAGATGTAAGGCTTCTAGGTTAGGCAGAGATCTGCTGGTGGGGCGGCGGACACATTTGTTGGGTTCCAATGTGTCCGCCGCCTGCAGCCCCATACGAGCAGTGGGAAGCTGGAAGATCTCTGCCGCTTTTCACTCCACCAGAACCCAATCCATCAATCCCAACTTACATTAGGTGGCTACATGACTAACGAGAACATCTCGGTCACAGAAGTACAAAATGAAAATTCGGTTATTGCGGAACGCCGCGCCAAGCTCCTTAAGCTTCGCGAACACGGCGTCGCCTATCCGAATGACTTTGTCCGCAAGGATTTGTTCGGTGACCTTAACGAAAAGTACGGCAACAAGACCGCTGAAGAGCTTGCAGCGCTCGCGCCGAAGGTCGCTTGTGCAGGCCGTGTGATGCTCAAGCGAGTCATGGGCCGACTCACTTTTGCGACCGTCCGCGACTATACGGGGACAATGCAGTATTTCGTCCAAGAAAGCACGGTGGGCGAAGCCGCTTATGCAGATTTCAAGACGCTCGACCTCGGCGACATCGTTGCTTGTGAAGGTACGCTGATGCGTACTCAGGCCGGCGATCTGGCCATTAAGGTGACGTCATTCCGCTTGATGGCCAAGAGCCTTCGGCCGATGCCCGATAAGCACAAGGGCCTGCAGGACCAGGAATTCTGCTATCGCCGCCGCTATGTGGATTTGATGGTCAATGCCGAATCACGCGAGCGCTTTATCAAGCGTTCGAAGGCAATTGCCTCCATTCGCAATTTCATGCTGGCCAACGACTTCCTGGAAGTGGAAACGCCGATGCTGCATCCGATTCCGGGCGGCGCTAATGCACGTCCCTTCATCACGCACCATAATGCGCTGAATACTGAAATGTACCTGCGCATTGCGCCGGAACTTTATCTGAAGCGTCTGGTGGTTGGCGGCTTTGAACGCGTATTCGAAATTAATCGAAACTTCCGCAATGAAGGCATTGATGCGCGTCACAACCCAGAATTCACCATGATGGAGTTCTACGCCACCTATTGGACCTATAAGGACCAGATGGAATTTACCGAAGCGCTTCTGCGACATGTCGCGCGTGAAGTGACCGGTTCGGCCATCGTGACGTATCAGGGAATGACGATCAATTTCGAGGAGCCCTTCGACAAGCTCACGCCGAAGCAGGCCATCTTGAAGTACAGCCCCGAATACACTGAAAGTCAGCTCACGGACGAAGATTTCCTGAAGAAGGAAATCAAGCGTCTCGGTGCCGACGAGCAGATTGATCCGACGCTCGGCTCGCTGCAGATGGCGCTTTTTGACGAAACCGTTGAAAAGAAGCTCATCAAGCCGACCTTCATCATTGACTATCCGACGGAAATTTCGCCTTTGGCCCGAGCCTCGGATGTGAATCCGGACATTACGGAACGCTTTGAACTCTTCATTGCCGGCCGAGAAACCGCCAACGGCTTCTCCGAACTTAACGATCCGGATGATCAGGCAGCTCGCTTCCGCGCGCAGGTTGAGCGCAAGGGACACGGTGACGATGAAGCGATGTATTACGACGCAGATTACGTGACGGCACTTGAATATGGATTGCCGCCAACCGCCGGGTGCGGCATCGGCATCGATCGCTTTATGATGTTGCTTACGGACGCACCTACGATTCGTGACGTGTTGCTCTTCCCCGCGCTGAGACCGGAGAGCAAGAATTGATCATTGAGTTGATTTTGTAAACGCAATGGCAGCCGCGCAGGAAAGTTTCTCCTGCGGGGCTGCTCTTGTTTGCGGCCAGAGGGCAAAAAGGGGCCACAAATGACTAAATTCAAAATGAACAGAACGCAGTTCATGCTGCTGACTGCTTTGAACATGCTGGGATCGGGAATCCTGATGCTGCCGGCGAAAGTTGCACAGGTGGGCGGGATCGGACTTTTGTCCTGGTTTGTTGTTTGCCTTGCAGCTGTCGCGATGGCATACGCATTTGCCAACTGCGGGATTTACTCCAAATATCGTCTGGGCGGTTTAGGCGCTATCGCCGAAAATGCCTTCGGCATGCCCGGCTCTTTTTTGACCAACTATATTTACGCATTTTCTGTCGTCATCGCCAACGTTGCCATTGCTACCACCGCTGTCGGCTATCTGCTGGGTATTTTCGGCATTCAGGCCGATTTGGGCGTTGTGCAGTGCTTAACGATAGCGCTGCTTTGGCTCTCGACGCTGGTGAACTTCGCGGGCGTTAAAGCCATGGGGCGCCTCAGCGCGGTGACCATCTGGGGCATCTTGATCCCGCTCCTTTTTCTAATCTGTGCGGCGCCGTTCAGCTTTGACGCACAGTTGTTTGCACAGAATTGGAATCCTCGTGATTTGTCGATGCAGACCGCGGTGACAGCGACGGGCCCCATGATGTTCTGGGCCTTTTTGGGATTAGAGTCAGCTTGCGCTAACGACGACAGCGTCGATAACCCAGAAAAGTCTGTTCCTAAAGCTGTATTGGCCGCTACCCTTGCGGTGGCAGTCATTTATGTCGGATCAACAACTTTAACCGCAGGCTTGCTTCCAGAGTCAGAACTGGTGGATTCCGGAGCTCCGCTCTTTGTCATCTTCGTGAGTCTTTTTGGTTCGACGGCGAGCCGCATCCTGGCAGTGCTGCTCTTTTTGGCCTGTGTCGGGTCACTCGTTACGTGGCAGTTTACGATGTACCGAGTCTTCATGACCTCCGCCAGGCTGGGATACTTCCCAGCGTTGTTTAAACGCGTTGGTAAAACCGGTGTTCCTTATTTAGGACTCTTTATCCTATGTTTCATCCAGACGCTGTTGGTGCCGTTTATGCCGGTCTCCAACTTGTTCAGTCAGTTTGATCTGCTGGTGGACATCTCGGTCATTACCAATGTCTTCCCGTATTTTCTCTGTATGGCCGCCACTTTTGTAGTTGTGCGCAGAGCCGGACTTCAAGGCGTCAAGAAGGTTTGTGTTGAAGCGGCTGCCTTGGGCTCACTCATCTTCATCGGGTGGTATTTCAGCCTCATGGACGGCGATGTCATGAAGTTTGCGACCATTGTCTTCTTCTTGGGCATTGCGTTTTATGGTCTCTTTGTTGCCAAGGATGGGAGCACAGAGCTCCCTGAGCAATAAAGATATTTTGGCTAAGCCCACGGGGCAGTATTTAACAGTTTAAGAGTTTACAGATGTAAATGCTTTGAGGAGATTTTGAATCCGCAGTGCGTATAAATACTGAGTTTATATGTTGACGCAGATAAGTATGAGTACATCACAAATAAGTTGATAAACAACGATAAACGGTAAATATGCATTTTTCTTGCTATTCCAATAGGGTGATGTACTCAATCGAACTGATCAACTACAATGAGAAACAGTATAAGGACCGCGATAAATAACAATAGAAGATGGTCAAGATAGTTAATTCGAGAGGGAACAATGGAGAGTGCATTTTTTACTGTTGCCGATTGGGTAGCCAATCCTAGATCAAATTCAATTCGGCGAAAAAACCGTCGAAGCGTCCTGCCGCCGCGGCTGATGGATCTGTTGTTTTATTTTGCGCAGCATCCTATGGAGGTCGTTTCCAGACAAGAGATTATTGATAATTGCTGGGATCGGGATGTTGTAACAGATCAGGCTATCACTCAGGCCATTTTCGAATTACGAAAATTTTTAAAAGACGGCCGCAGTGCTAAAGAGGCACCGGAATATATTAAAACGGTACCAAAACGCGGCTATCGTTTATTGGCGCCGGTTCATCAGCTGACGGTGGAAGAATACATTGCCGCAACCTCTGAAAATGGGGCTCAAGGCACACAGGTGATCGACGATGAGGACGTTGCAGCTGAGAGGGAACTGCAGCAGCCCGTCAGTGCGGCTGAGCCCGAGCATGAAGCGGCAACCTCGTTTGAAAGCAAGATTCTGGAGGAGACGGGTACAGCTGCGCTCGAACAGATACCTTCCCGGAGTGCCTCTATCAAGCAAGAGCGCCGAGGAAAAGTTACCCCCTTCCCCGCACAGAAGGGCGGCGCGGCCAAGAGAAATATTTTCAACAAAATATCCGACGCATTGTGGCTGGATCAAGTGACCTTAGGCTTTAAGAAAGGAGCCTATTAAAAGAACGCTGGGCGCTGCGTCTGTGAACGGCGGCAGAGCCCAGATGACATCGTTCTTGGGCCGGGCAAGGCCGAGAGACCTAGTAGCAGAGAAAGCGGTCTAGCGCGGCGTTAGAAGCAAAAGAAAGGGGCTGAACCATTATCAGGTGCAGCCCCTTTATTTTGCAGATTCGCCGTCTAGGCGTTTTCGCGGTTTACCCATATTGTGATGCCTCTTAAAGATTAGTGCTGTTCGCTCGCGAACGGAACGCTGACAGAACGCATATTGCGGGAAACACCCAGACAGAAGGTATTCAAATACTCTTCTGCAAAGGCAGCGATGATGGAACCGATCGTATGAATAAGATGCATAGCCATTTTAAAACTCCTAAAGATTCAATGGTGTTGTTAAAAACTTGAGATCTTCCTGACCTCGAGACTTAGATTACCCCTCTCATAAAAGAGATGCAAGTCGATGATGAATTAAAAAAGAATGAATCGCTAAACTATCAATCCTATTAAGGGCTAATACCTAAAAATAAAATAGCCTTTAATTCTGTCAGACGAAATGTAATAAGTGAAGATTTTTGAAAACAGAAGAAGAAATATTAATTGAATAC
>OWIM01000517.1_pt1 | contig 20356 bp, 22 predicted proteins | sample 1732751 | NCBI WGS metagenome assembly OWIM01 (sample SAMN05065749, study PRJEB22554) | human gut metagenome | biome: ENVO:2100002; feature: ENVO:00000062; material: ENVO:00002003 | host: Homo sapiens | place: USA
ACGAGATGCAGCGTAGTCTCGTGGGCTCGGAGATGTGTATAAGAGACAGTCTTCCAGCCGCAAGTCCCAGAATAAATCCCCCTTGTCGTCCTCCTTGACCGTCATTCGGCTGTTTATCAGTTCGCCGTTAATCATCACCGGAAAATACGCCTTGTAAGAGTTTTTTTCTCCCGCCGTCACAGAATTCGAACCGTGCGGCGCTTTCTTAACGTTAAAAACCGCCGTTCCCAGCAACATGGGCAGATAAGGAATTAAAAGTTCCCGGCTGCCATTCCAGATATGTCTGTCCTCAACCGGAAGATTTTTGATTTCCACTTCTCTCCCCAGCGACGGATTATATATTTTCCGCCCCTGATACGAAACGAGCAGTTTTTCCATTTTCGCCTTAAAATCAGAGTCATTTCTCGCCTGATATCTATCGGCACTGACATTCAGCAGTACTTCGCCTGATGCGCTCTTGACATTTTCTCCGGCAGCCTCTACATTATCAAAAAACGGCGTACCGTTTTCCTCCCTATCCGACACCCGGATTTGTAGCCGGGACCGCCTGGGGGAGGTTTTTTGTATATAGCTGCCGTTTTCTGCACTCTGCGCTTCTCCGTTTCGGTTAGCCGCCGTGCCGGTTTCCCCGCCGTCGGGAATAACCAGTTCGCCCCGGTCAATCAAAACATCTTTAAGGCTTTTGTCTTTCAGATAGATAGGCATCCGATTCCATATCTGGCTGTCGCGCTGTTCTTTTTCCTTTAGCCCGTATCCGTCAGACAAAGCGTAAAGCTTCGAATCGGCAAGTGCCCTCTGGGCTTTGACTTCCGCCTCAAAATCTCCTTCCAGATCCCGAAACTCAAAATACCCGCTGCGGTTAAGGCCGACCGCCATATTGCGCTGGTAATGCTTGTCTAAGAAGTCGATAAAATCGCTGTACAGATAATTATAAAGCTCTTTAATGATTGCCCTGTCCTGAAAAAGAATCTCTTCATACTTCCGAAGTCCCAGAATATCATGCCCTTCCATTTCCTCCAGTTTCCGGATATACGTCTGCCAGTACCGCTTGGGAAGGTCGTCAGCCTTAACGTCGGTGTGTATTTTCAGCTTAGCGCCGGAATCATTGATTTCAAAACGCCACCGTCCGTCCCCGCCGCGATACCATCCGGTTCTTGACCAGATAAGCCGCGGGCTGTAATCCTGCTGTTCCAGTTTATATGCCTCCGCCAGTTTTTTGAAATCGGCAAATTTGGCTTCGACCCCGCCGAACTGAAACATCACCGCCGCTTCGGGCGACAGTCGCTTCTGAAACTCCTGATACGCCAGTTGCTTATATTCCGGTATCTGCCCCGCAAAAAGGGAAGCCGGAGAAAATCTGCCGTCAATCTCGTACAGTGCCATCATATTGGCTTGCATCATGCCGGCGGCAATTCTCGCTTTCCCTGTGTCTCCGGTAGCTTTAAGCGAACGTTTGTATACTTCGTCAAACAAACGGCGAAACCCCTTGACATCTTGGCGTACCTGCGCCAGGCTTCTGTTTTGCCGCTTTGCCGCCACCGTTGCATTCTCCGCATCAGCCCCGCTCTCTGCAGTTGCTGCCATACTCTTACCCGCCGTTGCTGCCCCTGTTTCGGGCATTAACGCCGCAGCCGGCCCGCCTTCGGGCATTGTCGCCGCATCGGCACCGCCCTGCGCAAAAGTTTCCCCTTCGCTTATCCGCTGCAAATTCCGCTCCAGAACGTAGTTCAAAACCTTTCCGAAAGCATCAGGTTTGCTCTTTAGCAGTTCCATCATATTGTTTTTGTAAAGCTCGATTTCCTCCGCCGTCACGCCGCGCAACAGCATTCTCTGCCGGGCATCCTCATATGTCTTGCGCGCATAATAAACGCTTCCGTCGGCAGCCATCAGCGCCGAAGAACCTGCAATTGCCCCCAGTGCGCTTTCAATCAGCCCTTCAAACAAATCCTGCGTATCATCAATGCCGACCTTGCGCACAAGGTTTTCCGCCATCATCTGCTGCAAGACTTCTGTTCCTGCCTCGCGCAGCGGCGCCCCTGCAATTTCGCGTGCAATCATTTTGGAGGTTATCCGCGCGTCTTTTTCTATCTGTTTCGGTAACGGGCTGAAAAGCTTGTCAATCGCAAAAGTTGTGCCGCCGGAAATGAGCGCCAGCGTATTGGCAGCGTCAATATCCCCGTCCTTGGCGTAGGATTCCTTAAAGATTTCTCCGGCGCCGCCCCCGGCAAACAAACCGTAAGTCGGCCCCGAACCGATAAATTTGGCCATGGTTCCCATTGCCAGAACCTGTGACGATCCCTGTCCCAGAACATTTGCCAGTTTCGACCAGTTCGGATCTGCACTGTAAGCTTCCGCTGCCGGTGCCAGTAATTCCGAATTTTCGATTTTGCCGGCATATTCGCCCAGTTTGTCGCCGATGTTTTTAAAAATTTTCCCCGTTTCCGGCACCAGAAGCCCGGCACCCGCCGTAACCGCCGCCGTACCGGCATTCTGGCTTTCAAGATTGGCGCCGAACATCGACAGGACATTCCCTGCCGTCCGCAGCGTATTCGCGCCCAAACCTCTTGCCCCGGCTTTTAAAAGCTCCCGGCCGAATGCCCCTGCTTCAAATGTGCCGAACTTTCCTTCGTCATACGCCCACTTATACTCTGCAGCCTGTGCCCCGAAATTCTCCAGCAACGCCCAGTAGTTGCGCAAATCGGCAGCCTGCCGCAGCCATTTTCCCGCAATCTGAAAGCTCGTCAGCGGCGCATCTTCGTCAACCGTTTCCGCTGAAAAAGCCGGAAAATTCAGGTTCTGTTCCTCCTCAAGGTAAGCAAACGGCGCCCGTCCGCCTTCCTCAAATTCTTCCTGTTTCCTGCCGCGCGCCATAACGCCGGTATAAACCGGTTCCGCCGCAGTATCTTCTGCGCTCATATCCGCAGTCCCGCCATCCGGCAGCAATGTCATTGCCATCTCCGTAACGCCCGCACCATCCACAGATACCGGCGTCATCATCGTTCCGTCCGCACCATCCACCGATACCGGCGTCATCATCGTTCCGTCCGCAGCACCATACGCCGGCACTGGCGTCATCATCGTCTCACCTGCGGCACTGCCTTCCGGCACCGGCGTCATCATTGCCCCGCTGTCCGCAATTCCGGAAATTTCCTTCCCGTCCGCATCGTATTTCATCGCCAAATTCCTCAAGTTGTCCATTGCCCTATCCTTTCATCGCCGTCAATTGTTTCAGCCTTTCATCACGGCAAGCCGCCCCTTGAAATAAAACCGGTCTCCCGGCGCCAGCCCCGCCTGCATTACCTCGTCATAAGTTTCAAACTGCGGATAAGAAAGCTCGCGTTTCTGTTCTTCCGTTGCAATCCGGCGCATAACCGCCGTTTTGTCCTCGGCATAAGGTGCTTCTTTTGCAAAACGCTCCCAAATGCGCCTTTCGCCGCTGCCTGAATAGCTGCTCTTCAGGGTTCTCCGCAGCTCGCCGAAAGACGGAGCGTCGCCCGGTGTTTCTTTGAGGTTCAGCTCCGCCGCCGTTTCCGCCAGCGCCTGCCTGCCGATTTTCTTTGCCGCCGCAGGTGTCATCTGCCCGCCCTGCGCTGTAAATTCTTCGGCCAGCGCCGTCTTTCTGCCGTAGTAGTTCTGATAAATGTCAAACGCCAGTTTCGCCTTGTGTTCCATCAGCTCGCGCCCGTACGGGGTATACTGTTCCGCCCCGGCGGGGATATCGCGCATAAAGGCTCTGTCCGCCAGTTCGTCAACCGCTCTGTCAAAAATAAGTTCGGACGCGTTTCCGCCCTGCTGCGCCGCCACCAGCTGGTTTTGCAGTGCCGCCGTTTCTTCCAGACCGAGTTCGTTATGCCGGTAAGCGCTGATAAGGCTGTTTCCCGCATCGCGCACTTCTTCGGCGCTGAGGCTTTCCCCCTCGTTCATTTTCCGCACCAGCCGGTAAGCGTCGGCAAGCGGTGCCGGAGAGCGGTCTTCGCCGTCTCCCCACAGCATTTCGGGATTGGTATCGGCGGAAAGCACATAATATTGCGCCGGAGAAATTTCCCCCCTTTCCCGTTTCTGCCACAATGACTGGGCGTCGCCGTACGCTGCCAGATAAGAACGCTGCCGTTCGCGCTCCTGCTGTCGTTTAGCCCCTTCTTCGTTTAAGCGCCGCGTTTCCGCAATCCGCGCCTTAATGCCGTCGCTGTCGCCGGGAAAATACCTGTCCGCGGCAGCTTCCGCCGTTTCCGGAGAATTCAGCGCCAGATTGAGAATTCCGGTTTTAAGATAGCCGTCGCGGTAAAACTGCTTGTCCTCGGGCGTAAGAAACGGTGTCCGCTCAATTTCGCCGGTTCCCATCTCCAGCAGCTTTTCCGCCTGCACCGGCTCTGCCGTTTCCGCCAGAAGGTTCTGGTTGTCCGCCAGCATCGACCGCAGGCTGTTACGGCCAAAATCCGCCTGTTTCATTGCCGCAATTTTTGCCGTATCGGCACGATTTGCTTCAAGTATCTTGTCGCCGTGTTCCTGCCAGAAAGCCTTGCCGGAATTTTCGCTGCCAAACTGCGCCGGCAGGCTTTTCTCCGCCGTTGTTGCAATTTCCCTCAGCTGCTCTGGCGTTTCTGCCGCCTCCATCGCCTGACGGGAAGCCCTTAGTGATGCCGCCGCTTCCATCGCCTGCCGCTGCTTTTCCGTTTCCAGGCGTTCCTCAGCCATTTTTTTGCCGGCGTCAACCAAAAGCCCCGCCGTTTCCAAACCGCCGTTTCCCGCCACAAAACGTTTTCCCGGAACCGTCAAAGTCGTTTGCAGTCCTCTCTGCGCCATCACGCCCGCCAGCCCCATCGGGGCAATTTTCTGTCTGTTTGCCATTGTCTTCCTCCGCTCTGCCCTAAAAACTACCCGAAAAGCCCGCCAAGCGACGATGTCAAGCCGCCCAGCATGCTGTTCATAAACTTGTTTTTACCAGCTTTTTTGTGCTGGCGCGCCTGTTCCTCCGCCAGCCGCGCCTGATAAAGATAGTTTTCCGCCTCGCTTTCGACCCGGTAACGCTCGTTAAGGATATTCTGTTCCAAAGCTGCCGAAGTCGTTGCCAGCGCCGTCGTTGTCGTCGGGCTTTCGCCCATGCCCGCTTCGCCCGCCGCCGCGGCTGCCGATGCCACTGCCGCCCGTTTCTGGCTGCGCATCATATCCTCGTTCAACGAACCGTTCAGCCGCACCCTTGCCGCGTTTTTGCGGTAAATCGCCGCGTTGTTCAGCGCCAGCTTTGCCTGAACCTTGGCCTCGTATTCTTCCTGTTTGCCTTTCAAAAAGCCGGAAGCAAAGTTGATTCCGGCCGCAATCAATGCCGCTTGTGCCACCATTGTTTTTCTGCCCTTTCAAAAATCTGATAATCTTCACCGTTAAAAAAATTTTCCAATATCCCGGCCGGGGAAAATCCCAGCATGCCGGCCAACCGCGCCCCTGCCGCAAAGCCGCGGCGCACCGTCATCGTAACGCGCCGTACCCCGAGCCGGACCGCCTGCCGCGGAATATACCGGCGGAAATAGCGTACCGCCTCAATCAGCTTTCGCCCCGCGTCGATTCCGACCAGCGCGAAACATTCCGCTTCCCTGCCTGTCGTAATGCCGCCGCCTTCAATCCGAAAGCCGAAAACCGCCAATACCCTGCCGCCGTTTCCGTCCCACTGCCTTCCCGCCGGTTTGCCGTCACCCGCCGCAGCGCCGCCGTTCCCGGACGCATTGTCTTCCGCAGAGCCCATATTCCCGGACTTTTCACCTGCCGCAGCGCCCATATTCCCGGACTCTTCGCCTGCCGCAGAGCCGTCATTCCCTTTTTCCACCAACGCGAAAGCCGGAATGCGTTCAAATTCCGCCGCCCACGTTGCCGCTTCCGCCTGCTGCTCAGGCTGCACCCGGACTTTAAACGCGTCTCCCGCCCGATATTTTCGTATCATAAACTACTCCCTGCTGCTATTGCCGAACCGCTCCGTTCAATGCCGAACCGCTCCGTCCAATGTCGAACCGCACCGCCCCAAACCGCTCGCCGCTCTATTCGTCCACGTCCATATACGGCACAATCGCCAGAATATTCATCGGCAGCGGCGAAGAATTCTGAATCATCAGCGTCGCCGCCGCTTCCTTTTTCGTCGTCGCTCCGTTAAACAAAACTTCCTTGTTGCCTGTAAACAGTTCCTGCGCCTCGTTCATTGCCGCATCGGCCTGCCGGTAGAGGATATCCGTCAGCGTATCCTCGTCCTCGCCGATCTGCCCGCCGCCGGAAAGATACAGCATCAGCAGCACATGGTTGATGCGCTGTTTCTGACCGATGCCGCTTCCGTAATCGTTCGGAATATAGATATTCTGCGGCATAAACTGGCTTGTAATCGGCAGCCCTGCCGCCACATGACGGTACGTCGGCAGAATTTTGATTTTTCCGTCCTGCACGACCTGCGGTTCCAGAACCGTCCCGTCGGCATACACCGCCACTTTAAGCCCTTCCAGATGTTCCAGCCCGGACATTTCCTCCTGCATGTCCAGTTCATTCTGCTCATACACCACAGCCCCGTCCAGATACAACGCTTCCTGGCGGACATATTCTTTCTCCAGCGTTTCCCTCTCGGCCAGGCTTGCCGCGCCGTAAACACTCGACGGCCAGTACTGCGGAATACCGTTGTCCATCCATTCCACGGTTCTGTAGTTGGCATTGTTGACTGTGCGCTTGATTTCAAGCCACAGTTCGTCGCGGCAGTCTTCAAAATTCGGAATAACCGCCAGGCTTTCCGCCGCGCCGGACAAATCGTGCCGCGACAGTGCCGAAACTTCCTGTTCCGCCGAAAAAGTAAGCGCGGTCAGGCTCCCGTCGCCGACCATGCACCACAACACTTTGTCGGGAACTTCCTGATATGCCATGCCGGTAATTCTCGATTGGAACAGATGTTTCCCCAAAAGGGAAATGTCCATTTCATCATACCCGTCGTTATAGTAATTGTACGTCAAATCGCGCAGGCTCAGGCCGTACCTGTCGACGAAAATAACGTGCGACCCGACCGAAAGCGGCATAATCGCCTTGCTCCCGACCCGCGAAATCTGCGAAATCTTTACATTGTCCGAAGCCAGCGGCGACGCCGACGACACCACGTCGACATAAAATTCCGACGCCCCCGTGCCGACAAACAAAACGTCCCGGGCATAAATCCATTTCCCCTCGTTAAATTCGGTATTGAGCACCGGCACCGTAATCGCCGTTTCCGCCGTTGCCTCGCCGCATTCCATATCGGCAAAGTTGTTATAATCGCCCGAATACGACAGGCAGACGTTCGGCCCGGTATCGGTATTGACCAGAAACGCAAACCTGTTGCGGAAAAAAGCGCCGGATTTCGGATATTTCGAAGCTTTGTGCAGCATGCCGAGTTCCCAGCATACCGTGCCGGACTTAATGGCGTCCGGCAGGCGCGTTACCGTTGTTCCCTTTACATGCTGTTTGTCGACAACCTCCGTAATCTTGACAATTCCCGACCCGTCGTGCAGATATTCCCACAAAACGCCGCCGTCGGAACGCGTCCCTTCGCTGTGCACCGGTTTGATGCTTCCGGTCTCGTCTCCAGTGATGGCTTGGTAATACTTATTGTCTGATACGCATATAGTCCCCTGAAATCCGATTTTTCCCGCCTGCCAGGGGGTCGTGTCGTCGTCAAAAATCCTCAGCCGCACCAACCTGCCCACATCCGTCTTGCTGAAAACGTCACCGGTTGCCGTAAGTTGGACCTCCCCTTCCAACTCGTCGGTCGCAATGCTGATGTCCGTCGTGTTCATGCTCAGAAACGGACCGTTTCTAATCTCCAGCTCTTCCAATACCCATGTGGTATTTGAATAGCGTTTCAGCACCATCAGCGGAAAATCCTCGTTAAAAATATACAGAATGTCCGAATGCTGGATAGTCTGAATTTTGCAGCATTGTTCTTCGTTGTCCCACAAATCGCTGTATGCGTACGGAGACGCAATCTCCAGCACCGGAAATACCTTCTCGACAATGTCGTCGGGAATTCCGCCCGTCGTGCCGCTTTCGCCGCCCATCGTCGTCTTTGACATATCGCGCACCAGTTTTCCCTGCGCGTACATGCGGATTTTCTTGTGGCTGAATTCAATCACATACGCCACCCTGTGGCTGTATTTAAACGGAAATAAAAAACTTCTTGCGTTAACCATTGTTTCTCCCCTTAATTTCTAACCTGCCGCCGACGCCGCCACGATAACACACGCTCCCGCACACCTCCTCTGCGTCGCCGTGCCGCCACTCCCTGTGCTAACCATTGTTTCTCCCCCTCAATTCCCAGACCAGTTCTTCCCCGCGATAAACGCTGAGGATGTTCCGTTCCGCTTTGCCCGTATACGCATCATAAAAGAAACCGTAATTTTCCTGCGTTTCATCTTTCTGCCAGCCGTTTTCCTCTATAAACTCGGCATCAACGCTCAAAACCAGCGTATCATCGGCATCATAATAGTTTCCCTGATTCATTTCGCCCTTTGTTTCAACCAGACGCGTATGCACGACAGCCCCGTCCTGCAGCGCTATGCTGTTCAGTTTCTCACTGTCGGTATATTCAAACAGGCTTTCGTCCAAATTCCCCGTCGGAGCCATATCTTCCCGGGCAAACACAACCGGCAGAAAACCGTTGCTGAATTTAATGTAAAAGCACCGTTCCTCCCTGTCGCTGCGCCCGACCGCCGTACAGGCTGCCAGCCCGACGACGTCGCCCCAGTCGCCGTAGTCGTATTCTTTTTCCTTGACCAGCTCGATTGTAACCGTTTTGGTCATATCGGCAATAATCGTCCCCTCCTGCGTGATGTAGTTTTCTTTTGCCACCCTGTAAAAAACTTCGCCGTTTTTGTTAATGCGCAGGCTCCGCCGTTCATAACCGTTGAGTTCGACCACGGCATCCGCCGGCACCGTTTCCACCGTCAGCTCACACATAATGCCTTTTGCTACCAGCCTGACCGCAAGTTCCTCGTCCGCATCCGCCGTCAGCGTATCGACAACCGTAACGTACCCCTCGCAGCTCACCCGGTACGAAACCTCGTCGCCGCGCGCCAGATAAACTTCCCGGCGTTTGACGCCGTTGATATAAACTTCTGCTTCTTCCGGATCGGGCACGATTTTAAACAAAATGCTGTCCCCTTCCGGAGTTGCCGCCACAAAACGCGTTCCGCCGCGCCGTTTCAGGCTGCCTTCTGCCAGCGGAATAAAATTGCGGCAGAGCTTTGCCGTCTTGTCATATTTCGCAATGTCTGTGCGCCCCTCCAGCCACGGGCTCAATTCCCCGCCGTTAAACTGTACTTTCGCCGGTTTTATACTCATCTGCATTTCCCCTTATCATCTTGAATGTTTCTTACCAAAAAATGACCTTTCCGCCATCTCTCCATTTCCCCTCTGCCCGCCATCTCTCCATTTCTCCTCTGCCCGCCTCCCGCTATTCCGCCTCTCCACCCCATTTCTCCCGTTCCTCTCTTCTTCCGCATTTTCCCATAAAAAAAGCGCGCCCTCCGGCACGCCCGTATTCTTTTTGCAGAATTTTTCCGCCTTTCGCCCCAAAGCAGCCCCAGCGCCGCTCCTATGCGTATCCTCTCTCCAAAGTCGCTCCTGTACGCCGCCTCACAACAGCCCCGCGATTAAAAAGGGTATCCCGCAAACCCCGCTGTACAGCCATATAAAAAACAACGTCCGCCGAACCGCCCCGATGCACGTTCCGGCATCATCCGCCGTCAGCCGCCCCGAGCAGCGAAAATACATCAGCGCCGCCAAAACATACGCTACCGCATAAAACGGCAGAATATCCCGGTAAACGCCTCCCAGTATCAGCCATGACCCCGCCGCGGAAAACACGGCCGCCCCCGCCAGCCAGAGCACTGCCCGCAGTATCAGCCGCAGCCATTGCCTTTTCTGTAGCAACGGCTCTCCCTGCGCACCTTGCGATATAACCGCAGTTTCCTTTATGCTTTTACCCATATCCTGAATTCCCCCTAAATTGAACCGGCTGCAAACCAAAACAGCAGCGCGCCGCACCACAGCAGAAAACACAGCGCCGTCGTCATACAATATTTCCACCGCGCCTGCCTGCGCACCATCAGCACATAAAAGCGTCCTGCGCTGAATGCCGTCAGAACCGCCGCCAGCCCGAAGAGAAACAGAAAGAGCAGATAAATCGTCATATCAAAACCGGGCATCCGCAAAACGGCTTTTTCTTCCGCTGTTATGGTATCATTCCACCCGCATTCATGAACATTCCCCAATATATTCATAGTTACCAACCACGCAAGAACCGAACATAGCATAGCAGCTCCGGCGATTTTTAACATCAGGGTTCCGTTCACCTTCCGCAACTTGCCCTTTTCCGTCTTCTCCCTCTCGGGCATCTGGGCAGCCGCGCCGGTTTCGCCCTGCCCGCAATTTGCCGCCCTGCCCGTCTTCCGTTCAGGAACAGGCTTCCCGTTCTCTTCTCGCTCATCTCTTACGGAAATTTTCAATTTTGTTCATCCTTTGCTTATAGTCAAGATACTCCTGCACCTTGTGCCTTTTCTCTGTATTTGCATCATATCCCGAGACATTCTCATTCCTTGATAATCAATATCCGTCCATAAATCTACAGGCACACTCCGCAAATAGTCCGAGTATATATCAATTATATCTTGCTCATTAGACATGTCAAGCGCTTTCTTATCTTCAAGCGGTTTCACCCCATAAATATTTTTTTTAACATAATCATCTTCTCCCGTAAAAAAATCTACAGTTTCATAAACTAACTTCTTAGCAATATACTTTTTTGCTAAAGCTATTCCAGCTCTGGTTAAAATTGGCCACACCATATCATCTCTCCCCAAATAAGTTTACATTCCACAATTTTCCGCCGTCCCGTTAATCGTCCCAGGCCTCGCGAACCAGAACCCAGCTGTTGTCGGGAATAAGTTCCGCGTCTTTGGCTATCTCGTTGTTGAGCTGCGCCTGCCGTACCAGCGTCAGAAATTCGTTCTCCAGCGCCTGTTTGAGGTTAAGCGAATGTTTGATGCGCATTGCCAGTTCCGCCGCCACTTTCGCGGCTGCCGCCTCCCTGAACAAAGGGGGAAACGCCGCATCGTCCCCGACCGCGCGGACATACTCAATTTCCACCCCGTCTTTCAGCGGGCTGACAATACAGTTGTCTGCCAGTTCGTATCCCTGCATCGCATAAGGGCGCGCCTCGGTCAAATCTCTGGCTCCCTGCCCGAAAACCTTAAGCAGCAGCAGACAGTCCGCCGGCAGCGGATACATAAACCTGTCGCCATACGTTTTTTCGCTCCGCGCCAGACGCTTGACCCCTACCGCAAACCGCCACGGATATGACGACAGCAGCAGGTTTTTGACATCTTCATAAATCGTTTCGTATGATTTGCCGAACGCCGCATCGTTTAAAGACGACACCGGCGGCTCGCCGAGTTTCAGCAGCGCCCGGTTGATAATTTCCACTTTTGACATTTTTCCTCCATATTGTTTGCACCACATTGTTCGCGCCATATTATCCGCATTGAACCATATTACCCGTACTGCCCAGTTCGCACCGTAATCGGGCAGACGTTTCCGCCTGCCCTTCGGACTATGGATTGGCCTGATAATAAATTGCATAATAATACCGCACCCGCGCCGCCGTACCGCCCCAAACGACCGGTACCACATCACCGTGCCGTAATGCCCGGACAGACGGTACCACATCTCCGCGCCGCCCCGGACGGCCGGTTCTCACGCTGCTGGTACGCCTCCGTTCGGGTTAGCGCGCCAGATAACCGAGCGTCACGCGGATGCTGCCGCTGTTGCCGGTTGCCGAAGCCACCGCCGCGGTAACAAAGTCCTTCACGTCGGCCGGAAGCGTTGCCGTCGCCATCAGTTCGCCGTCGGCAAAGCTCTTTTCCGCATCAATCGTCATCGTCAGCAAATCGGCAAACGACCCGTTTTCGGTATCGCCGTGCTTAACCGTAATCGTCACTGCCGCGGTTGTTGCCACATCGCCGACCGCAAACGCGTTGACGCAAAGCGCTCCCTGCGTGGAACCGGCTGCCACCGCATCGCCCGCCGCAATCGCCGCCTGGTTCAGGGCACCGCTTGCCAAGTCTTCGCCATAAACTTTCAAAATATTATTCAACATCAATCATTCTCCTGTAAGATTTAAACTCATATATGCGGCACACTGCTTCCCACCGGCAGGCTCCTCCCGGCCGGCTGCAGGAAACAGCGCGCCGTCCCCTGAAAGCTACGCCAGCTTAACCGCGTCTTCTTCGCCGTTCTTGAAGTTGTACGACGTGATGAAGCGAATGCCGTTCCAGGCCGCAAAACTGCGGTTGACGTCCATATCGCCCGTCATCGTCTGCAAAACGTTGCCCTTGTATTTGTTGAGCATCGAGAGCACTTTCGGATGGCAGAAAATATAGGTGGAAGCCGGCGTTGCCTTGGCGTCGACCAGCATATTGTCAATCTGTTCCGCAGTCGGAATCTTGTCCGCCGAGATATTGACAATCGCCGACACCGCGTCCGGGTTTGCCAGCTGCATGCCGATATAGCCCTTAATGCGCACGCCGTAGCCCAAAAGGCCGCTGGCATTTTTATAAAGTTGCGCGCCGTTAATCGGGGTTGAATCCAAAATCCCGTGGCGGTTGATGTTTTTCGCCGAATAAAGCCCGGTTACTTCGCCCGGGATAAAACGCACCGCCACCATGGAGTAGCACTTGTCCGCCGCCCCTGCGGAAACGGCCTTGCCGTTGCCGACCGCATACGGGATAAAGTTGTCGTAAATGATTTTCTTTTCCGCGGTCTCGCCGGCATGCTTAAGCAAAATCGGGATTTTTTTGGAAAAATATTCCGAAACGCCGATAACCGCCGCCTTGTCTTCCGGAACGAAAATCTCGCCGCCCAGAATGGACAGGTCGATTTTCTTCAAACTTGAATCGACTTCCATTTCCGGCAGCGGCTGATTAATATCCACAAAACCCGCGCCGTCGATTTTGCTGACTTCTTCATACGCGTTCCACAACCCGTGGGTCGACGCTTCAAAACGCATATTGTCCAAAATCGGCGACTCATTGGTCAGATAGTCCACATAATGCTCCTGCTTTTTTGACAAAGCAATCGCCAGTTCCTTTAATGTGCTAGACATAAAAAATTCCTTTCAAAACAAATAAATATCAGTAATCGTTAAACATTTCCCTGAAATATTGCACCATATCCCAGTCGTCGCCGCCGCGGCGCCTGCCGAAGCTGACCGGGTTGTCCTCGCAAATTGCTTCGCCGAGCCTGCAAAACGTTTCCATCAGGCGCCGGGTGCCGATGGCGCGCTCGATTTCCTGCACCAGGGCCATATCGTCGCAAAACATGCGCAGCCCCCGTTTCATCAGTTCGAAATTGCGTTGTGCCCTCGTTCCCCAGACGCGTTTCATTTCCTCAAGCTCGCGCTGCGAATTTTCCTGCCAGGTCTGTTCATCGCGCTCCAGAAGTTCGTTGCGGTGTTTGACATACCAGTCATACAAAGCCTGCGCCGACTGCGGCAGGATATGGTTTTCCAGACACACCTGTTTGAACGCTTCGCCGTCTTCCCTGTCTTCGTCGGCAAAACAGATGTCAAACCCGGTGCAGTCGTGCGGCATTCCCAAACGGGAATACAGCTTGTCAAAGCCTTTTTTATCGCCGTCCTTCGGCAGGGACACTTTGGAAGAATAGGCTCTTTCCAGTTCGCGGTAAGACCTGAGCAGGTCGGCAGGAGTTTTCAAACCCTTTTTGCCGAGATATGCCAGCTCTTCCTCGGACAGTTCCCCCCATCCGGATTGTGCACGCAAAAAGTCTTTTTCGATTTCAGACTTCAAAAAGTTGTCGGAGGTCGTCTGCCCCTCCGGCCTGTTAAAATTTCCCATTTCTTTTTCCCCTGATTAAAGTTAAAAATAAAATTAAAAAAAGAACGGCTCTTTCGAACCGTCCTTTGCCGTCCTGACCTTCTCTCGCCGGATTTTTTCGTTCAATCCCCCGCCTGCCCCGTTCCGCAGCCGGACGTTCGGTTTTCCTCCCATCACTTCCCGACCGTCGCTTATTTCACACCCGCTGTCCGCTCTGCCCGGTTTTCCGCCCGTCGCGGCCAGCATCGCTACTCGGCAGAATTGGGTTTAACCACCGACCAGTTCATATAACAGGCGCCGCCGTCCGCCGCAGTCCACTTGCCTCCGTGCGCCAGACAGTCTTTTTCGCTTATCAGTCCGCCAATACAAACTCCCATATCATAACACCAGTCTTCAATTTCGGACAAACCGCCATTACCGCCGACGGCCAATCCTCCGGCAAACAATACCGCCGCAACAGTCGGACTCAACGCTTTCTGCCATCCCCCGCACGCCGAAAACAGCAAAAACAGGCTATACGAAAACACTACCGCCGCTGCCAGAAAAAAACACACCGCAACATTGTCGCCTTCCAACAGACTCCATCCTGCGCCGGCAGCAGAAAGCATTACCGATAGTATAAAAAAAATCCCTGCCGCCGTTTTGCCTGCGGCTCGCAAAAAACGCCACGCCGTTTTCATCATTTGCCCTTTCGCAAACCATACGTTTTTATTTTTTCTTTATATCACATTAAATCTAAAAAGAAAATAAAATTATTTGATTTTATGTTTCTTTAAAACATCGCATGCCCCCCTCTCCCGATACATCAGCCCATAGCCTGAACCGTAGAGATTATTTTTCATATCTTTGACACTGTCGCCTATAACACCCCCAATTCCTCCATACATTTTACGCAGCTTTCCGTTACTCAACTTACGATATAAATCCTTTCCCTCTTTCAAAGCAGCTCCAGCCAACACTGTTGATGCAGAAAATACGCCTCCCTGAGCGCCAACACAACTAACATACTGGTGCTTATTTTCATCAGACATTTTTATCGGTGTTAATCTTTCCGCTTCATAATATGCATGTTTCACCGTTTCAGGAAGAAGATTAACAGATTTCTTCGCTGCTAAATTGAAAACTTGTCTTGCCTCGTCAGCTGTTTTATCAAAAATGCGGGATAAATCATAAATATTTGCCCTGGGTTTTGAAAAAAATCCGCCGAACTCGGACACTCCACCGTCTGCTTCACCACCGGAACCATAACCGCCGCTTGCATCTCCGCCAAAGCCATACAGCTCGCTAAAACCGCCCGACTACCGCACGGCTAATCCGCATACCTCCAGAGCTGAAATACGATATAAAAGAAATATGCTCCCGCAAGGCACAAAACCGTAATCGCAGCCTTCTTCGTCCCGTTCCACAACCGCAGCCGGACTCCCGCTTCTTTTTCCCGAATGATGCCCTGCCCGGTTGCCCGTTCCGCCGTCCGCCCGGCCTCATCTGATTCCCGCATCGCGCATTCTCCTTGTCCGCTTGTCATCCAATAACCATTCACACGGTTTATTTTTGTTTCTCTCTCCCAGCTTACTGCCATACATATTATTTTGCAAATCTTTTCTCGAATCTTCCAAAATAACTTTTCGATTCTGCCCGTTACTCCTCTTTTTTACATAATCTGCAACCTCTTTTGCATATCCAAGCAATATACCGTTACGCTGACTCTCCTGACTTATTTTAGCCAATTCACATTGTAAAAGAGAATGATAATAATTATCAATCTCAGCTCCCTGCCCGGAACCATACTTACAAACCATCTTCCCAAAAATCAAAAAACATAATCCGTTCTCCTCTCGTTTCCCGTATACAAAAAAATCCGCCGCGAACGTCCTGCCTCCGCCCAACGCAAAAGGCACCGTCTCCGGTGCCTTCTCGTCTAGTATGACAGGATACTACTCCCCTTATGACACAATGTCAATACCTTTTGCCCCGGTTTTGAAAAAAAATCTTCGCTGCACTGCGCCCAAACCCGCAACGGCGCCGCCTCTCCCAATACCAAAGCTCCATTCCCCCCGTTGCTGTCAGACTTCCAGTTCGCGCTTAACGTCCTCGCCGTCGCGCTGCAGTTTCGTGTACAACGCAAAGACTTCGGTTTCCGACAGTGCCAGATATTTGACGATTAAATCAAAAATCCGCCGTTTTCCGAGAACAAACGCCGCCGCGTTCGGATCAAAACGATTCTGCGCGTCATAAAAATACGGTGTGCCGCCGTTGCCGAGTTCTCCCCGGGCGCCCGCCTCGTCGCGCAGAAATTCCAAAACGACCGCAGCTTCAGGTTTCAGCCGGCCTCCCTGCCCCAGAAAAAGTTTCTGAAATGCCCGCACCAGTTCATGTTCGCGTTTGATTTTTCTGAAAAACATCTTCATTTCTCCCGATTGTTTACGTTAAGCCCTTTTGCCGCGCAGTCCTGCGCTGCCTCCCGTCCGCGCACCGGTACCGCCGGCACGTGACAATGCAGAACCGCCCGTACTCGCGCTGATACCGCCTGCTCCGGACAAAACAACGCCGCCCGTGCCGATGCCGTTCGCACCGCCCGCGCCGTTCCCCATCATGCCCGCACCGCTCGCCATCATGCCCGCGCCGCTCGCCATCATGCCCGCGCCGCTCGCCATCATGCCCGTGCCGCCGATACCCGCTGCGTTTCCTCCCTGCTGCGCCAATATGGCCTGCAAGGCTTCCTGCTGCTGTATCGCTGCCATATCGTCCGCCGTTTTTACCACATCGGAACCGACCCCGTAATAATCGGCGATTTTCCGCAGCGCAGCTTCCATATCAAAAACCTTCAGCACGTCCGGATTGCTCTGCGCCATCGCCGCCGCCGCTTCCATCGTCTTATACAGCCCGACAATCGCTCCCGACTGCTGCATATGCACCGCCGGGCTTTCAAACTGGATGGCAATAGAGCCTTCATACATCAGCTCGTCCGGCACATCGTCCAACATACCGTACATGCCCAGAATATCCAATTCGCGCTCAATGTTCCCCGACAGCCATTCCGCCGCGATGCGTTCGCACATCGGCGCCAGCAGCATGGATTTTTCCATCTCGCGCTTTTCCACCTCGGTCGCCGTCATCTGCTTGGTCTGCGTCAGCGACTGGAACAGCGGTACCAGAAACGCGCGTTCAATCGCCGCCCGCACTTCGCGCTGCATCTCCACCGTAATGGACAGGTTGTTGCCGTATTGCATTGAAACCGCCGCCGGTTTGCCCTGGCTGTCCAGTCCGCCGCGGATAACCGCTCCCGCCGAACCGAGCTTATTGGCATCAATCAGCCCCATGCTCGTCAAAATCGGCGGATTTGCCTGCAGCTGCCCGGTGCGTAAAATGGTTTTGCCCATCTCATTGGCGGTCAGCATGTCATAAAACGCCTGCAAAGCCGGACTGTCGCCGTACGAGCTTCCCGCAATCCCCAGAAAACGCGGCGCCATATACGGACAGGTACGATAGCCGCCGGTACGGATAATACGTTTCGCAGCCATGTCCAGATGCACGCTCGCATATCTCATTCCGCCGAAATCTTCTTCTTCCGCCTGCCAGTCGTCGCGCTCGTATACCGCATGCAGGAATTTGAACATTCTCTCCGGCGTATTTTCTGCCGCCTGCCGGATTTCCCCGCGCAGTGAGTCGCCGAACTTGCTTACGGCCTCTGCCGCCGTCAGTTCGTATTCGCGAAACACCGCCGCCAGCCTGCCGCAATCGTCGCGCTTGATATATGCTTCCTTAACCGGGATGGTGCGGTAAACGATGCCGCGGCCGATATCGTCGTCAACCATCCACAACGCATGCCCGTAGATGCCGAGCTGATTAAACAAAAGGTCGCTCTCCGCCGCAAAATTAGATGCCGCCGCATAGCGCATCCGGAACAAAAGGTCCGTCGCCCGTTCCAGATACTTTTTGACCGCCGCGTTGTCGTCCAGTTTCGGATTGACCGGTTTCAACCGGTGCCAGCGCGTTGTCGTCGGCACAATCACCGATTTCATGCTCGAGGCAAAACAAGACAGCGCGTTGCGCCCGGTCGTGTCAAACACCGCCTGCCTGACCCGCCCGCGCTCGTCGGTCGCAAACAGCTCGGAATCAACCGAACACATTTCCGCCGCTTTGTTCCACATCGGCTCCCATTTGGCACGTTCGGTTTTCATCGCCTCCAGCCGTTTCAAAATGCCCTCGGCCGTAACTGCCGGCTTCCGGTTCCCGTCGCTGCCGCGCCCGTGCCGCTGCCGAAATTTGTCCGTTATGCCATTGCCGCCAACCGTACCGCCGAACCCGCCGGTAACTTCGCTTCCGAACCCGCCGGTAACTTCGCCGCCGAACCCGCCTGCCGTCCCGAACGGCACGTCTTTGTCCGTCATACTAAATTGTCCCATAAAGACCCTCCGAAAATAAAAAGGGCGCCGCGTTTCCCGGTCAGGAACCGCCGCACCCGTACACCCATAAAAACGGCGGCTCCCGCCAAACCGGAATCACCGCCGCTCACTCATAAAAAAAGCCGGCTCGATTTCGAACCGGCAGCCTGAAAACCTGCTCCCAACTCTCCGTTCCGCCCCTCGCTCCAGTCCCTTTCAAATTGTCTCAGCTCTTGCTCCGGCTCCCTTTCAAGTTGTCCCTGCGCGCTCTTTCCGCCACTGCAATTGCCGCCGCTGTTCCCCTTCTTTTCGGCCTTTTCAAACCAAAATTTTCACGGCCAGGCCTGTGCCGCACAAAGCCAGATACAACCACAAAAACAGCGCCAGCCGCTGATAGCTGCGTCGCTCTTCCGCCTTTGCCAGCCGCGCGTTAAGCCAAGCCTGTCCCAAAAACGCCGCCACATACGCCGCCGTAAAAATCCCGGTCAGGAGCCCCTGTCTGCAGACGCCGTCCCCCGCCGTATTGTCGCATATCCCCCATGCCGTCCACATCGGCAGAAAATACGCTCCCGCCAGAAACAGCACCGCGCTGCCGCAAAACTTGACCAAAATTGTTTTCTCTGTTTTCATCACAGTTTCTCCCCAGCCGCCAATATGTCCGCCGTAAAAACATACATCGCAAATTCATTCGCCGCAAATCTCATCGCCTTTCCTCCGCATCGGCAAACCCGCTCGCCATCTGTTTCATCGCCACACCTTTCGTTGGCTTCCTATCCCGCTCGTCATCAGTTTCATCACTGCTTCCCTTCGCCGTCTCCTATTCCTTTCGCCATCGCCTATCCCAGCAGGTATATCATAAACAAAGCCCCGCACCAGAGAGTGTAATAAACCGCACCGCAAAGCCACCGCTTCGCTTTCCTCACCCCTCTGCTTTCCGCCGGTGTTTCCAAAGCCAGCTTCTGATACACCGCCGCAAAATCCCTGCTGCATATTGCCGTCAGCAAAAAAAGGGCATAAAACTCAACCGCCAGCTGCCCCCAAAAAATATCCCGATTGCCGGACATCACTCCCGCCGCCATTGCCGGAATTGCCGGCAGCAACACTATTGCCAGCCGCCGCCGCCCCGGTCGAAACCGTTCTTTCCGATTTCGAAACATTTTCCGCCAATCCTGAAACCGTTTTTTCCTGCCGCCACTCATTTCAACTTTTTCAGCCCTCTTTGATAACTAAGATATTCCAAAACTTTTTTTCTCTTTTCCCAATTACGGTCTCATAATCTTTCGTCATTCGCAAAAACTGATAATCATAATCAGTCCACTCGCAGACATTTTTTTCCAGTATATAATCGCCGACGTAGCTGTCAATGCTTTTTCTACCTTGTTTAACTCTTGAATTCCAAAGATATTGTCCTCGACAAAATCCTCCTCACCAACATAATCATCAGTTTTCCTGTCAATTTTATTGTTTTTCCGCCACCCCGATACGCCCCAAACCGCCCACCGCTCGTTCATAAAAAAGCCGGTTCGATTTCGAACCGGCAGCCTGAGAATCTGCTCCTGTCTTCCCGTTCTGCGTTCTTCACCCGGCTTATCGGCCGCCGGTTTCTGCTCCCGCCCGTTTCTCTCTGCGGATAAGCAGGAACGTCCGCATCGGAAACCCAATCAGCAGCGACAGGCTTCCCCAGCCAGCAAAAGATACGTAAAATGCCGGCAAAAAGCCCTCGCCGTCAGAATACATCATGATGAAATCCAAAAACACCGGTGTCATCAGCAGTATTGACCAATAAAAGGCCGAACCGAATGCGAATATGTACGCCGCAGCATTCGGATATGTTTCAATCATCCGGGCTTCCGCCTTTGGCGCCTTGTTAAAAGCCGCCGCGACAATAAACCCCAAAGAGAGAAAAAACGAAATGTCTTCATCAGGCAACGAAAATATTGCCGCCGCCAAACCATAAGCCAGCGACCATAATACATAAACGCCCGCCGCAAACAGCATTTTCTGCCGCCTCGGGCTCATTTCTGCCATAAACTGATACATCTGTCTCTTATACACATCTCCGAGCCCACGAGACTACGCTGCATCTCG
>OWIM01000534.1_pt1 | contig 19996 bp, 10 predicted proteins | sample 1732751 | NCBI WGS metagenome assembly OWIM01 (sample SAMN05065749, study PRJEB22554) | human gut metagenome | biome: ENVO:2100002; feature: ENVO:00000062; material: ENVO:00002003 | host: Homo sapiens | place: USA
TCGGTGTGCTATACACATTTTCACTCAAACAAGGTTTTTAGAGGTGACCATAAGGCTTTGCGCCTGAAAAAGGAGGAATTTCAATGAACCTGAAACGAGCAATATCCGCTGTATGCGCGGCGGCTGTCCTTGTTTCAACGCCGCTTTCAGACCTGCCGGCGCAGTTCTCCGCGTATTCCCACGCATATGCGGCGCTGACGGAGTTCCGGTATGAGTTCAGTCAGTCGCCTGTAGCGATGGCGGTGCAGAGCGCCGACGACGGCTCGCTCAAGTGCGAGGTAGTGACCCGCTTCCCGGCAGACGGCGTTACCAACGGAGTGACCACTGTCGCGGAACTTCGCAGGCTGTATTCCGGGCTGACGGTGAACGGATTCGAATTCAGTAATTCGAGCCTGGAAGGGCTGACTGCGGAAGATATCCACACCTCGATATCAGTGCTCAGCGGTACGGATTCCAACTCGTATGACGGCTGGTACGCCGTAACGGACAAGGATACCCTCGATTTCGCAGACATGCCCGCAGACAACGACAGCAAGGTCGTACAGAGCCTGTCGTTCCACATCTACATAGACGGCGGCGCTGTGTCCCGCCTGGGAATGAAGCTCGGGGACAGGATATACCTGAACTCCGACGGCAGCGGCTTGTCCTATTACACCCACACCGAGCCGGGCGGTCCTATCACGATGACCGTCACCGAGGCGACATGGGATAACAGCAGCGGAATGTCCTGCGCCTACAACAGCGATTTCGAGATTCCCGGCGTGACCAAGGGAGTTACCACGTTCGGCGAGCTGAAAGCGCTCTACGATGGAATAAAGGTGGAGGGCTACGAATTCAGGGGCTCCACAGTCGAGGGAATGACGGAAACCGACCTCGTTCCCACCATCGTACTCATGACCGGCTCAGACTGGAACTGGAAAGCGGTATACAACACGACGAAGATGAACTTCAGCAGCGACCTTGCGGACGTTGCGGACGACGATATCGTGCAGTCCATCGCATTCTCCATTTCCGTGCAGGACGACTCGTTCGCAAAGCTGGGGCTTAAAATCGGCGACAGCTTTGTCGTGAATCCCGAGGAATCCAAGCCTGACTACTACACCTATAAACTGCTCAGCGGAAGGTGCACCGCAGAGGTCGTCAAGTCCAATTCAGGCCAGGGCACCGGTCTTGAATGCACGTTCATGGCGCCAATATCGCTCCCTGGAGTCAAAATGGGCGAAACCACGGTGGGCGAGCTGAAAAAGCGGTTCCTGGGCGTAAAGGTGGAGGGATTCGAATTCAGGGAATCCACCGTTGAGGGTCTGACCGCAGATGATTTCTTCCTTGCGACCGCCATAATGACAGGCGAAAACTGGGACTGGAACGCTGCATACATGACTAACACCATGACGTTCAGCGACGTGCTGAAGGACGTCCCCGACAGCGACGTTGTCCAGGAGATGAGGTCCCAGATGGCTATAACGGACGACGCTTTCACAAGGCTCGGGCTGAAGCTTGGCGACATCATTACCATCAACCAGAACGATATCAGAATATTCCTTGTGGACGATACAATTATGTGGGACGAAGCCGACGGCGCCGACCATTATGAGGTATGCCATGACGGGATCACTCTTGACTACTGCTATACAAACAACTCCACCAACTTCAGAACCGCGATGGCTATGAACGGCTTGAAGTACGGAACGTACACGCTTGAAATCTACGCGGTATATGCCGACAATACGAGAAAGCTCCTCGGCAGTGTTGATTATAAGTACGATGAAAACACCGCCGACAGCGACTCCAACACGTTCATCTACTCTGACAATCCGGACGGCACCATAACCATCACCGGCGGCACTATTGTAACCCCAAAGCTCGAGATACCCGCAGAGCTGGACGGAAAGAAAGTCAGCGCGATAGGCAACAGTGCATTTTTGTTTCAGTCCTTCATCACCGACCTCGTTATTCCTGAGGGCGTGAAGTCACTGGACTGGTACTGCTTCAACACCTGCGAAAATCTGGAAACCGTCACCCTGCCGGATTCCCTGGAGTTCATCGACAGCTGGGCGTTTGAGCGCTGCTCCAAGCTTAAGACTATCAGCATTCCTGCGAACGTGACCCGGATAAATGGAGGCGCGTTCGCACAGAACAGCTCTATGACGTCCATAACCTGCGACCCGGCTAACAAGAATTACGTATCCGTGGACGGCGTGCTGTTCACTAAGGATATGAAGGAGCTCGTGGCGTACCCCGGCGGTATCCAGGGCGGATACACCGTCCCCGCTACCGTGAACCACATCGGCGACGCGGCGTTCTACGGCGCGCTGGGTCTGGATTCCGTAACGATACTCGGCAACCTTGACTTCATCGGTTTTGAGGCGTTCGCAGAGTGCAGCAAGCTGACCGACGTTGCTATCCGCGACGGCGTGAACTACGTCGGCTACTGGGCGTTCCGCGGCTGCGACGGCATAAAGACGCTGACTGTTCCGCAGTCCGTGACGAACATCGGCAATCAGGCGTTCGGCTTCGCTTACGCCGACCAGAAGATGAGCGGCTTCAGCCTGCGCGGCTACAAGGATTCCGCAGTGAACTTCTACGCTATAAGGCACGATATCCCGTTCATCTGCATAGGCGAGGCGAGCGAGGACAACAAGCCCTTCGACAAGGACAACGCCAAGGAGAGCGAGGTAGAAACCAACCCCGATACTCCCGAGGACGAAAAGATAACCACGATAATCGCGACCCCCGCATTCAACATGAAGGACAAGAGCGAAGCGGGCGTAGGTCTTGACCTCAGCAAGGTAAAGGTAAAGGCGAAGGAGATCTACGACGAGGAGGGCATAAAGCGTGCGGAGGAAGCTCTCGGAACTGAAATTTCCGCTAACAAGAAGTACAGCCTGCTCGACCTCACGCTGATAAACGGCGACAAGGACTACTCCAACGGCTACGACGGGCTTGTCGAGGTAGTTATCCCGATACCGAAGGGGCACCGCGGCAAGACGTTCTACTGCTACCGCCTGCTTGACGACGGCACAAAGGAGCTTATCCCGGGCAAGCAGAGGGAGGACAGCTACGTTGTATACCTCGAGCATTTCAGCGTATACGCGTTCGTAGCCGACGAGGAGCACACCTGCGTATTCAGCGAGACCTGGGCTAACGATAAATCCGGTCACTGGCACGAGTGCGCCTGCGGAAAGACCACTGAGCCTGAATCACATATCGCCGGCGACTGGATAACCGATGTCGAGGCAGCGGCTGCCGAGGACGGCCACCGCTACAAGGAGTGCACCATCTGCGGCTACATAATGGAAGAGGAAACTTTCAAGGCTGAAAAGACCGCGGCTCCGGTCATCTCTCCGAACGGCGGAACGTTCACAGGCTCGCAGACCGTTACCATCACCTGCGCAGCTCCGGACGCGGCGATCTACTACACCACGGACGGCTCCACACCTACAGCGGATTCCACCAAGTACTCCGGCAGCTTCACGCTGACCGCTTCCGCGGCAGTAAAGGCGTTCGCGGTAAGCGCTGACGCGACTGCAAGCGACATCGTAACTGCTGTGTTCACTAAGAAGTCCGGCGGTTCTTCGGGAGGTTCTTCCGGCGGTTCGTCAAGACCGTCCTCCGCTAAGACGGAGGAAACCAAGCCTGCTTTCAACGGCAAGGAAACAAGCTGGACAGACATCGCAGGCTCAATAGCCAGGCTTGCAGAGGGCGGTGCCGTGACCATCAGCCTGAACGGAAACTACACAGTTCCCGCAGAGGTGATGAAGCAGATAGCCGATAAGAAAATCAAAGCGACCTTCGTCGTCGACAGCGTAAAGAGCTGGGTAATAGACGGCGCACAGATAAAGAACGCGGCTTCGACAGACCTCACGCTTATCCCGACCCAGAAGCTCAAGACCGGCGGACTTGCCGGAACAGAGGGCGTTCAGTTCACGGTAAGCAGCGCGGATATCCCCGCAGGCATTGCAGTATGCTTCAAGGCTGATTTTGCGGGCAGGTTCGCGAACCTGTACAAGTCGGTGGACGGAAAGCTGGTATTCATGGGCTGTGCAAAGCTCGACAGCACCGGAAAGTCGACAGTCCCCGGCATTGACGGCAAGGGCGACTACGCCGTAATGCTGAGCGAACTCAGCGCGCTTCCCGGCGACATGAACAACGACGGTATCCTGAACGCGCTCGACGCCTCCGAGATACTGAAGTACGCAGTCGGAATTTCCGCAGGCGCAAACCTCGCGGCGGCCGACATCAACGGCGACGGAACGGTCAACGCTTCCGACGCGGCGGCTGTCCTCAGAAGGGCAGTCGGATAATAAACGCTTCCTGGATTTTTTGATATGCGGAAACCGCCCCGGGCTTTTGGCTCGGGGCGGTTTGCTTGTGAATCTGTAATCTGTTCAACGGTTGCTTCCGAATGCACAGCCTGATATCATGCTGTTCATATCAGATAAAAGCCGCTCCCATTGCCTGAACTGGCTCCGGGAGCGGATTCATTTATAACTGGTTTTGTGAACTGGTTTTGTGGATACCGTTGGAAATCGGCATTGCTGCGCGGGTGTGGTTCGCCGGAACTGCGCAGCATTCCTCCGTCACGCCATGATATCCAGAACAGACTGGCTGTTCTCCTTCTGCTTTGACATGATGTACCCCTGCGCCTGCATTATGAGCTTCTGCTTGGCGTCGGCTTTTACCTCCTCCGCAATATCCGCGTCGCGAATGCCGGATTCCGCGCTCTCAAGGTTCTCCACCGTGGCAGCGTTGACGCTGTACGCGTGCTCGGAACGGTTGCGCTGCGCGCCGGAGACCGCACGCCACTTCGACAGGTAGTCGTTGGCGTAATCAAGGCGGCTTATCGCTTTCAGCGCGCGGTCGACCGTAGTCACGCCGGTGGTGTTGATACGCATGAGGTGTTCGTCCGCGCGCGTCTTGTCGTACCAGATGTAGCTGTTCGTGCGCCTGCCGTAATGTATGCCTATCTCGTTGTCGTCGTCGCGCTTGTCCGCGCCGTAGAACAGCTCGTCAGAAGCGCTCCCGGCGAACTTGTCTATGTCGTACGCGCCGTTTTCCGTGGTGTAGAACATCAGATTTCCGTTGTTGTCCACCGCCCGGACAAGACAGGGTATCGCCTCCAGCTCCTTGTTCAGCGCCTCGGATACCGAACGGGAATCGTAAGTCCCCGCAGGTATCTTCACCGTCAGCGGAACGCCGTCCAGCTCGAACGTAAGCTCGTCGTTCTGCCCGGAGATTATCGTCACGCCGCCGGAAAGGTCGGATTTTCCGATTATCCTCGACGGCCTCGGCGACTGGGTGGCGTCATAGAAAAGCCTGTACGCCGAGTTTCCGCGCACGCCGTCTATTATCGCGTCCACCTGCTTCACCGTTCCGTTGTCCGGGACGATATAGCTGAGTATCAGCTTGTCGGAATTGTCGATACCCGTTGAATTTTCGCTTACTCCTATCGCGCTCAGACCTATCGTTGCGTGGAAATTCTCAGCGGGGAGCGGGTCGCCGTTGACATCGGTCATCTTACCCATCGCCTCGCGCCCGGCGGTCTGTATCGCGGCGGCTATCTCGTCGGGATAGTACGACCCTCCCGGGATATTGAACCCGACTTCGTAGGTATGCCCCTGATAGGTGAAATCGAATTTCAGCTCGTCGTTAAGCCCGGCATATATCAGCACGTTCTTCCCGCTCTTTATCTCGTCCGCCGTTTCCGGCTGGATCGTATTCCTGCCGATGATATAGGACATCGCAGAGCCTGCGGTCGTGCCCGCTTTTTCGGTATGGGGATTCAGCCGGGTATAGTTCACGTCCTGGAACACCCTGTTGAACAGCCTGCCGGAGAAATTCCCCATTCTCTGGTCGCCGCCGACCACTTTCGCGGTTATCGACAGCTTCCCTGATGAAACCCCGACCTCAAGCTGACCTGCGCCTATCTGCCCGTCAATGCTGGCTTGTATGGCGGCGGCGAGAGTGTCGGCGGTGTAGCTTCCCTCTGGGACGGACACGGTGAGGGTCTGGCTGAGTCCGTTGTTGGCGTAGTCGAACGTCATCTCGCTGAAATAGTCCTTTATCTCGATATTGCCGACTGTCGCTCTGCCGATTATATACGCCGGGGTATATTTCCTGTCGGTTGGCCTGGGGGAATTGCAGGTCTCCGCGCGCTTGAAAATCGGCGAGGTATTGTCAGCGTTCAGCGAAACGGAAGCCCCCGCGCCGACATTCGAGGTGGTGAGCTTCAGCTCTGAACCGCTGGCGTCCACCGTCACGCCGGAGCCGTTTAAACCGTCCCTTATCTGGCCGGCAAGTCTGTTCTGCCCGTCGCTGCCGCTGTAAGAGCCGTGCGTGAGCTTGAACTTATAGTCCGTTCCGTTGACGTTTATGGACACGGTATCGTTAAGGTCGTTTATCTCAACGCCGTCGCCGCCGAAAAGCGTGGAGAACTTGCTGTTCCTGATATAAGCCGGGAATTTCAGCTTGTTCTCGCCCGGAAAGGCTGTTCCGCCTGCGGCTGTGTTGGTCTTCCTGTATTTCTCTATGTTTGACGTAGTGGTAAGATTGCTGAAGCTGCAGCCCTTTCCGCGCTGAACGGACGTAAACGTCAGCCCGCCGCTGCCATAGTCCGCGGTTATCTTCCCTTTGAGCGAAGCGTCCATGTCTATCGCGGAGTTTATGGCGCTGGCGAGGTCCGCCCCGCTGGTGTACGTTCCATCGGGGATCATGATCGTGAGTCTGTTGGTGATGATTCCGGATACCGTGCTGTTTTTGGGGTAGGTGTAGTCTATCGTGATGTAGTTATTGCTGCTGCCGGAGCTGTCGATGGTGAGCGGCAGGTGGCTGTCCACCGAGGAAAGCGTTATCTTCGCCGGGGTCTCCGCGTTACCTGTCGCCGGATTATAATAGGGCGAATTTATAACGTCGTGGGTTATTTTCTGCTTGTTCAGCGGGCAGGTGCTGGAGGCTGAGAAGCTGCTTCCGCCTGCGTCCTTCGGCGCGCCGGTGAAAACAAGCGAGTCCCCGCTGACCTTCACCCCGGCTGTTGAACCGCCGTTTGTCGCCGCCATCTTCGCGTTAATCTCCGCGGCGAGGTCGGAAAGGCTGCCGTAAGCGCGGTTATCCAGCCTGAGGTCATAGCTTTTGCCGCCGAGGGTGAACGCCAGCCGGTCGCTGGTGCCGTCCACGGTGAGCGGGATATGCGAGGAAGCCTTGCTGAGTGTGAGCGTAGACGGAACGTATACAGTATCGCCGTCAATGACCGCGCCGGATCTCCCGGCAAGGCTGCTTTTCTTCGCGTACTGCATCATATTGCCGGAGAAATTGCTGAACTCAACATCTTCGCCCTTAGCCTCAGATTTCAGCTTCAGGCTGCTGCCGTCCGCCGAAGCGGAGACAACATCTTTCAGCTCCCTGTTTATTTTCCCGACAGCCTGTTCCGCCGTGGAACCCTTTGGTATCGTGACGGAGTAGGAGTTTTTCCTGCCGTCCTTGTCGGTAAGGTCGAAGCTGAGCGTGGTGTCCCGCAGCGAAGTTCCCGCTTCGGTGAACTGTGTGAGAACGTTGTTCAGCGTGCTGTAGGCGGGGGTGTGATGAGTGTGTTCGCTTCCGAGTTCGCTTTCATGGCCGGGATCCCTGTAGGTAGTGCCTAGGGTGCTGCTGGGGGAAGCGTTTCCGTATGAAAGCAGCTTGTCCGACTGCTGCTGCGTGGAAGAAACGTACCCGTCCTTATACTCCACCGCCGGAATGGATTCGCCCGCCGTGCGGCTTACCGTGCTCTTTCCAGATGGGTCGGTGTTGGTGTAGGATACCAGGGTCTGCTCCTGGTCGGAGGGTCGGGAGCCGTCTATGTTGTCGTAGTAATTCGTGCCGTCTACAAGATATCTGTTCGCGGGGCTTTTCGTTATATCCTTATAGGACTGTATGCCGGTTATCTCCCAGCCGTCAGAGCCGTTAGCGCTGACGGAAAGCGTGTCGCCAACAGTGAAATACAGCTTGTCCTTAAGCTGCGGATAATTCGCGGCGAGCAGGTCGTTGAGCTTCGTCTGGAGCTGTGAGCGGGAATAAGTCACCGCGGGTATGTCGAAAGTCAGGTCGCCGCCGGCAATGGTTCCGGCCGGGTCGGTGGTTATCTTGAACGCGAGGGTGTTCATGTTTTGGGGTATGACTATGCCTGCGTCAAGCTTCTTGCAGCACTTCAGCGAAGAGGGAGTGTACTCCGAGCGCTCCTTTCCGGGTTTCAGCACAGACAGCGCCGCGTTGTCGAAGAGGTCGTACACCATATAGCCGCTCGGTACGTCCGTCTTGTCCAGCTTCACACGGCACTCGCTGCCGTACTGGAGCGTGCTGAGCCTGAGCGCGCCGTTCACCGTTTTGACCTCTATAGGGCAGCCGTACTCCGCGAGCTTTTCGCGTATGCGGTCGGCGATGGCGTCCGCGCTGGAGTAGGTGCGGAGATCCTCGCCCGGGTCGAGCAGGTCAATGCGCAGCTTCTCCTGATGGGGTTTTCCGTCGCTGTCGTACCAGCCTGCGTCAAGTACGAAATAGTCGTTCCTGCCGCGCTCTATCTCCTGCCCTGCCGGAATCTGCCGCGTTCCGGTCAGCACCGCTTCGCTGTTCACAAGGTCGCTGTATTTGCAGATATCGTAGATAGGAGAACTGATGTGGTCTATCATCAGGAAGTTGCCGGAAAGTCCGGTCATGGTCATATCGCTCTTTATTCCGATGACGTTTCTGCCGCTGACGGTTTCCGCGACCGCTTCCATCTTGCAGGGGAGCCCGGCGTTCTGGAATTTCTCGTTCATCTTCGCGACAAGCTCATCGCGGGTATACTTTCCCTGATCTATCTTTATGGAATATTTCGTGTCGTCGGTATTGCCCAGCCGGAACTCGATAACGTCATTCTTGCCCGGCTTTATATCCAGCCTGTTGCCCGGGTCCCCGAAATTAGTAACGCCAAGCAGGTAGCCGTTGGAATTGCCCGTGACCTTATCATAGAACAGCGACGCGCCGTTTCCGGCTATGTAGTTTATCTTCCCGCCCTCGCACTGCATGGTGAGCTGCTTGTCCTCGTTGACGCCGACTATGAGCGAAAGATCCTGCTCCCACAGTTCGTCGTCTATCTTGTCGGCGATCTCCTCGACCGTGTAGGTCCCCGCGGGGATATTGACCGTGCATTCATAGTCCGCGCCGTCCTTGCTGACGCCGATTATAAGCGGGGAGTTTGTGCCGTCTATAGTGACCCAGCCCTCGTGGGTAAGGCTTCCCGCGTCCTTTTCGTATTCCGGGAGGTGCTTTTCGAACAGGGGTATGCCGTTGAACTCCGCAGAATCCGTGATCTGATCCATCTCGTCGATGAGCTGCTGATATTCGAGGTCGATCGCCTCGCGGTCGAGGCGGCTCAGGGTGTCGTTTGAAGCCTCCACGGCAAGCTCCTTCATGCGGTGGAGCATATCGTGGAGTTCCTGCGCGCAGCCGTCCACGGTGTCGAGGTAGCTGATGCCGTCGTTTATGTTGCGCTGACCCTGCCGCAGACCGCGGTCGATGGCGCGGAGCTTCTCGGATATCGCAAGCCCTGCCGCGTCGTCGGCGGCGGAGTTCACGCGGTACCCGGAGCTGAGCCGCCTTGAAGCCTGCGCCAGCTTTGATTGCGCTTCGCTCATGCGGTTTGCCGTTATCATTCCATCGTTGTCTATGAATTTCACTTTACGTTCCCCCCGACGGTTTCAAATATAATTACCATTTTAATTATATTACATTTTGTTCTGGTTGTCAAGCGGCGAATGCAGAAATCCATACAGGCGCAGAGTTGTCACAGAACAACATGCCCCGTATATTCCGGCAGCTATAAAATATGAAACGCCGGTCTTACAGAACAGGCGTTTTTTCCCGACTATGACAGCCTGACCGAAAATGACACTGAATATTAAAAGCCTGAAAGCCAAAACGTGCGAATCAACATCCCCAGCCGGAAAAAGGATTGTATAATCTTACCGGTTCGAGGACGGCAGAGAATTGTTCTGCGGCGCGGGCAGGATCCTCAGGACGATCGCAGGGACAGCCCGACGGGCGACGAATGCGAGGTCATCTCACCTATGGAGTGTGGCTCTATTTGAAGAACGGCAGTCAGAAGGGCTGGTGGAGCAGCGGCCTGATATCCTTCGATGATATCGCTGTGCTTGTTACGGACGATATAAACACCGACCTCGACGATTTCGTCATTGAAGAGGCAGGACCACAGTATGTCCTAAGATGGTGGAACTCTCCAACGGCAAGGGTCGGGCGGTCAGAGAAACTATCCGCAGGCGGTTTGCCGACCGGCTGCAGCTCGTCGTAGTTCGTCAGCGTTAAAATGCAGAACTGCGGGGGCGCTTCGATCGTTATGTCGTTTGTTGAAACGAGGCGGTTCAGCACCGTGCGGGTCTGTTGGAGCGTTCGCTGATTGATTGCAGACAGTTCTTTTACAGTCGTGCAGCACTGCCCGCGCTTTATTTCGCAGTTCATGTACATGGCGTCATCCCACGCGGCGAGATACTTGGCAGTATAAGCGGAATAAAGGAAAGGCTGCATTCCGAAAAAGAAAGGAAGCAGCCTTTTTTGTGGTATAGGAAAAGCTGAAGATGCTGGTAAGAAAATAAACAGTATCCCCCGGGGCTAGCGCGCCGGGGATTCACTATAGAATAAAAAGCGGCATGTACGGATACACGCCGCTTTGTTCTGCTGGTTAGCTTTTAACTTCTTTCTGTTACAATATAATTGTCGGTAAATCCACAGCAACAGCCTTTTTATCTTGTGCATGTAAATTCAGGCACATGTGTGTCAAATGAAACAGAATCTATGACCCCGCCGGTCGTATTATCAACGACAACTATATTGAATCCACGCATGTTCTTGGAATACTCTTTCCCGGATACATTTATCGACGATTTATCGCCTGCATGCAAAGTCTGGCTGGTCACGGAAATATTCATGTCGCTGAGCATGCCGTGGTATTCGGTATTGCCATCGCCATTGTCGCCGTTTCCAATATTCTGCGCGACCACGGTTTTGCCGTCTATCACGCCGACAAAGCTGTGGTATTCGTGCTCTAAAAGCGTATCGGCATTATCGAATCCGAGAGCTTTCAGCAGATCCGCCTGCTCCTGAGTAAGAGAATATCCCTGGATGTCCCTGACGGATAAAATTGCCGTATATCCGTTCAACTCCTTCAGCTTGAAGAGATATTCATCAAAATTTGTTGTTTTGGAAAGACGAACTTCTTTTGATTTTCTGCTGTATTTCTCAAACATCTCCTCATATATATGGTATTTATTATCACCTTGATGATTAGCAAATCCAAATTGCTGCTGTAACTTATCAGCGACATATTTAGACACCTTTTCGGCTCCACAGTTATTAGTGTGCATGGGATCGATAAAATCCATTGAATAGTCTAATCCAATAGATTCAGCCTCAAGGTTTAAATCCCACACCTCATATCCTCGATTAGTTATAATGCGCTTGGCATAGTTGTACATAGCGAATTTATCTTCTGAAAGGCAATTCGGGGTACAGGTAAAAATGACCTTTTTTCCCAAACCGTCGCAAAAGTCCAAAAAATCAGACAAATAATGCTGTGTTTCCTCAGAAATAGGTATTTCGGGGGCGTCAAACCGAGCTTTTATTTCTTTGTAATTAAACGGCGAAACTCCATATTTCACAAAATAACCCAAGAAACTGTTTTTATCTTCAACAAAATCAGCTTCCGATAAATCATTCCATCTGTTATGGTATTTGTAAAATGAGAAATAGAACTCATTAAGGGCAATTTCATTTTTATTATAGTATCTTTCCCAGTCGGATGTCATTGTTTGTATTGCTTTGACTTTATTATCAGACCAAGCCATATTATCTGTAACTCTTCTGATTGACTCCTCCCAAATGCAGTTATAGGCAAGCTGCCTGATATCCACAAGGTATACTTCGGGATCTTGAGTTTTTTCAATTTCTGTAATTAGAAATCTTGTGGCATTAAATGGAAGATTACCGAAAGCCATTGGATATAAAGCTATTCCATTTTCTTTATACATGACAGGGGCAATGGCGAATTCTTGGACAGAACTGCTTCCGATCCATACTGCGTCAAGGATATCTGACGGCAGACTATAGAACTGACTAAACTCAGCGCGAGAGTGCACATCGTCTTGATAATTCAACACCGTGTTTATTCTTAATGCAGAAACAGCAAAAAGCGCAAGAAAAATTATCAGACTAATTATTCTTTTTGCTATATTCACTTTTTATCCCTCCATTTATTTAGAAATTCAAATACATAAAAGCGGATGCGTCATATCCAGAACCATATATTCCAAAAATAAGTACTGCAAAAATTCCGGCAAGATAGCATATCCACTGGAAAATGATATTCTGCTGGGATATCCTTTCGCGGACATTTATACCGTTTTCGTTGGCGATGCTGACCGCAAGAAGAATCAGCATTGAAAGGATCAGCACATTCCAGTTTGCAGCGTCAAGACCGAGCGTCAATAGTGTTCCATCTGTAAATACCCAAGGATTATAAACTGTGAACATGCTCTTTATCATTTTAAATGCTGCCATCAGTCCGTTTCCTCTGAACAGGACATAACCAACGAGCACGATCAGAAAGGTTCTAACTATCTGGAACAGTTTATAGCTAAAGCAGTCCGTCTTTATTCTCAGCAGCTTTGTGAGTTTTTCATAGACCGGCGCGAGGAGCGAGGACGCAATGATGATCATTCCGTAGTAGATACCCCATGCAGCATAGTGCCAGTCAGCGCCATGCCATATGCCGGTTATTAGCCACACCACAGCCAGTCCGGCTATAGTCGGAAGATTTGTCTTTACAAACTTGGGGAGCTTTTTGCTCTTGGCAACTTTCTGGAACATTTTTGTCCTGATTATCGGGTAAAACAGGTAGTCCCTGAACCATGTTCCGAGCGTAATATGCCATCTGCGCCAGAATTCAGCAGTGGATTTTGAAAAATATGGCGTGCGGAAGTTTTCAGACAGCCTGATACCCAGGGCTTCACCTGCGCCAAGCGCGATATCCATGTATCCGGAGAAGTCAGCATACAACTGAACGGCATAGAGGAATACCGCGACCCAAATAACTGCACCGCTATATGGTTTCCAGTTGTCAAACACCGTGTTCACAAGCAGCGCGGCCCTGTCCGCTATGACCATCTTCTTGAAGAAGCCCCACAGCATTCTCACAAGCCCGGATTTCAGCCTGTCGTAGTCAAACTTGCAGGGCTCAAAAAGCTGCGGCGCGAGGTCGTTGTATCTGCCGATGGGCCCCTGCATGATCTGGGGAAAGAATAAAATAAACAGCGCATATTTCATCGGATTTTTCTGCGGCTCATACATTCCGCGGTATACATCGATGAGATACCCCGTAGATTGGAAAGTGTAAAAGGAAATTCCAAGAGGAACGATAATATCAAGCGCGGTAAATGTACCTCCTGTAATGGCTGAAACGCTCTCCCCCACAAAATTGAAATACTTTGTGAAGGCGAGCATTCCCACATTGAGGATAATTCCTGCCGCGCAGAATATTTTCTTGTTTCTCGTGCAGTGCTTGTTGTAGGCTTTCTTTTCGTCCTTTGTAAGTTCGTTTTTCTGAAAATAGCTTGCCTTACGGGAATCCAAGTACCCGATCATTCTGGACGAAGCATATATAACGGCGACAGACGACAGAATATACGGCAAAAACTGCGGCGACGCCTTAGTGTAGAAATAAAAGCTGGCCGCTAACAGCCATATCCATCTTAAATTTGGAAAGATCAGATAATACCCTATCAGAACGATAAGGAAAAAAGCGATGAACTCAAACGATGTAAAAATCATTACCTGTATAACACCTCAATACCAGCCAGATCATCAGGATTGTTATATCTGTTCCTCTATTGCGTCGATCATATCTCCTACGTTCTTCATGGAAACGACCGTTTTCATGTCGAAGGAAACGTCAAACTCATCTTCGACCGCCGATATAAGTGTAATGTGAATCAGGCTGTCCCATTCTTCGATATCATTTGCATTGGTCTGTTCAGTCACAACGATATCGTTATTGTCAAAGACATCGTGGAATACTTCGTTGAGTTTCTCTAAAATTTCAGTTCTGTTCATTGCTTGTTACCACCTTAATTACTTTATTTTTGTTTTCGTAGTTATCAATTTCAAGTTCCCATTCAGAATCGCCGTTTTCCTGTTCACTGATTTTCGTGAAACCAAGGGCGCCGTAAAATTCCCTGACCATGCTGTTTTTGGGAGTCTTGAAATAATAGCCTTTAAGTGTTTTTATGCCCTGTTTCTTTGCCTGTTCAACAAGGCTGTCGAGCATGGCTAGCTCCATGTCGCGCTTGAGCACACGGCAGCTCATCAGCCAGAGTTCGATATGAAGGACTGTGCCTTCTTTTCGTCCCAGAACGACGGTGATCACACCGTTGTCGCCGTACTTATCCTCTAGCTTTCCATACAGACGAACGTATCTGTCGTCTGCCATGACCGCTTCCATTTCAGCCTGTGTAAACCGCTTTGTCGTGAGGTTGAACTGATTTGATTTGTTGGTAAGCTGTGCGATACGCTGGATATACACATCATCAAAATCCTTGATAACTGCCGTCATGTTCAGCGAAAGCAGGTAATCCGTATAATTCGTGAATGTGCTTTCCAGCTTAGCGCGTTCAACATTCGCCTTATACATTTCATTTCGCTTTATATCATCTTCGGAAAGGTTAGTTACCTCGAAATACCCATTTCTGTCGATATTTGTGATATATTGTTCCACCTTACCGATTTCCGGTACAGCGGTGCCGGGAACATTTTCACGAACAATGCCTCTCTCTACGGGATTATCGTCAACAAAGACAAGGCTGTCAGGGAGAATATTCAGCTCCCTGGCGATCTGCATTACATTTTCATCTTTATTGAGCCAGTTCGCCTTAATGATTATGAAGTCGTCGGGCTTCAATGTCGCGGCAGGGTGGTTCAGACCGGCGATTGCGTTCTCGTGGTCGTTCTTTGAGCATACGTTGAGCATTACGCCAAGCTGTTTGTGGTCAAGAAGGTACTTCTGGAACTCGCTGAACACCTGCCCCATCGACGTTTCATGACCTATTTCGATGCCCTCGACGCCGTCATCACCGACAACACCGCCCCAGAGCGTGTTGTCAAGGTCGAGAACGAACGCCTTTTTGTTCTTGCCCAGCAGCGACTTTATGATATTCGCAAGATTGAGCGAAAACTGCGGAATGGCATTCAGATCCAGAATGTATTTATACATGTGCCACACAAAAGGATCTGCCCATTTTGACAGTCCGTAGTCGGCAGACAGGTAGTTTATATCGTTTATGAAGAAATTCTTGTTTTTCTGTGCGTATTCATAGAATTTCATGTTCAGGGAAGCCGCGAAGTTGATCGAACCGTGCAGGTCTGAAGCTTCCTTGTTGCCCATCAGACGATAGAAGGGCATTTCAAAGTTGTTTTGAATTATGACCGCTCCGAATTTGCTGAACAGCTTTTCCCACATTACACGGAAATGCTCATACTGCCTGTCAAGCTTATCGCTGATCGCTGCCGCGTCATCGGAAATAGTCGGAAGCTCTGTGATGTTCCTGAACGATGTATGTATAAAGATTATTTCCGGCTTGAACTCGTCAAGCTTCGGATTGTCGAACATCGCGTCCTGCCAGTACTGATTGAACTCCGACTCGTAAAACGTCGGTCTGATTCCATAGTTCAGCAGAAAAAGTTCCAGTATATCAATTATATCGTGCGTAGTCGATCCGCCGAGAACAGCAATTCGTTTTTCAATAAACGGTTTGTCGGTTTTCAACAGCTCTTTTTTTATCGAGCGCCTTTTTTTCATTATATAACCAGGATCAAAAGGATATTCTAATTCTCTCATCATAGCCCCCTGACGCAAAGTGTAAATCGGTTACTGCGGTGTTAAGCCGCATGTCTGTCGTTTATGATCTTATATGGCAAGAAACATTACCTCATTTAATTATACTCCTTTTTATATTTTCTTGTCAAGCTGTTTTAAATACCAACGCTATATCATTATAGGTGCGTCTGCATTTTTAACTTCAGGTCGCCTGTCAGACCGCCGGCATGGGGTTTTACGGCGAAACCAGAAAAAATGCAGCCATACCGGAGTGCATATCCCTCGATCGTAAATTCCGCCGCCGGACAAGCGGCACCGATGTGTTCATCGCCGCGTTCTCCGAGGGAAAGAACTGGCAGGACGATATCATCAGGTCGGTGCTTTCGGAATTCCTGATATCCGTTTTCCAGAACGATCTGGTGGTAAGTGTGGGCGATACCGAGATATCTTCTGAGACCCTCCCGGCGCTTGTGGAAAAATACCGCGAGGTAATCCCGGAAGTATTCAACTATTATCAGGCGATGACTTCCGACAAGGCTGTAGTAATAAGCGAGCGCTTTCAGGATCTGGGCACGATAGAGCTGCATCTTCTTATTCAGAAGGACCTGCACCGCAAGATACTCATGAGCCGCAGCAGCGGAATGAAGATATTCGACCAGAATCGTATTTCTGGTACTATATTCTTCGCAGGAGTATGCATTCTTAAAGACGAAAAGATAAACGCGTATTTCAGGGAGATGGAGAATCCCCAGCATGACGCATGGGAGCCAGAGCGCCACAGCGAACCCTCCGCCGCGAAGAAAAATAAACAGGCTCTGTCCAGGCGGCTGAAGGAGATAGTGCAGCAGTATGGAATGCAGACCACTCTCGAGGAGGTTGACGCAGAGGGAATGGGAGAATTCCTGCCGGACGACGAGGGCGTATCCGACGGCGGCGATAAAACCGAGACCATAAGCAGCGTCACCAAAGATTTTGACGTTGCCATGTCGGATATCCAGACAGGACAGAAAGGCTCGGAAAACTATGCGGATTCCGATGGCGCCCCAGCTGACTGCGGAATGGGTATCGCCGAAGGTGAAAGCAGCGGCGGCACCGGCGGCAAGAACATGGACGATGGCGGGAATGATTCCGAGCCGGGAGGCGGCGGTTTCGGCGGCGGGGACAGTGAAGGTACGGACGGTGAAGGAACCGATATTTTTCAGGTCGGCGTTGAGGACCCGTTTAGCGATTCTGTCGTCAAGAAGAAAATCGAAATGCGCATCATGCGTGTAAGGCTGTTCATGACCGACCCCAGACAGCACCGGTACCGTCTGATATTCACGCCGTCAAAGAGCGCACAGTGGGGATATTTACAGTTCCAGCTTTCGGGAGAGCAGAGCGCCGTTGACGTTAAGGTGCGGGATTCGTTCCTTGCCAGCAGCGGGAAAAAGCTGTCCTGCCAGGACAACGAAATAATTCTCGGAAGCTTTTCCGCAGGTCAGCGGCTGTCGGTGGATTTCACTATTGACTACGCGGAGCAAAGCTCAATGGAGGTGAAGCTGTATGGATATCAGATCTAAGCTGTACCCTTATCCGGTGCTGTCCTCGGCGAACGACGACTACACCGGCAGCAGCTTTACATTCACGCCGAATATCAGCAAAGGCCCGCGGGAGGTCGTGTTTGACTTTGCGCTGAATTTGCAGGACAGCATGCTGCAGCAGCTTATCGGCGAGGGGCAGGCTGAATTCGTGATACATATAGAGTGTCCGTACACCGCATTCCGGGAGATAATCAGATGCTCCTCTGAAAGCTGTTCGCGGCACATCGTGGAAAGCAGGCTCAACGGAAAGGTCTCCGTGTGCGCGTTCATAGTCGCAAAGCAGGATATACACGGCTATACAAACCCTGCTTTCAACGCGGACTACAGCGACATCAGCTTTGATATCGAGCGCGGCGGGATACTTGCGGTCGGCGGTCAGTGCAGCGTTGACATAATCAAGGAGACCGACGAGCTGGCAAAGGTGCCGTCCATTTTCTCGATATGCAGGAGCGCGATGGATTCAGATGAAAGCATGAAAATAGACCTTGACGGGGAAAAAATCGCCATCACGCTGTGCGCGGAAAGCTTCAGCAATTACCGCGTGATGTCCGATTCCCCGGCGTATCTGCCGGTGTTCCATTCGATACTTATTCTGCCTGCGCTGATATATGTGTTCGAAACGCTTAAGCGCAGCGGCACGGAGGATTTCGAACAGCGGCGCTGGTTCAGGGCGATACGAAGAACGCTCTCCGCGCAGGGGCTGAAGCTGGATCAGACCACGCTTGACACTTATGAATCATTCGAGCTGGCGCAGAAGCTGCTGGAGCTTCCGGTAAACAAGGCGATAACTGCTCTGGCACAGCTTGGCGACAGCGTGGAGGACGAACAATGAAGCTGCATTTTCTGAAATACGACGCACTGGCTTCCCTGCGTGCGAACGTTGAAGGCAACCTTGAGAAGTATCGCCTGCCGGTCAATGACTGGATATATGAATTTTTCGGCGAGGAAGAGCCTTTCGGAGAATTTATGACCACCGTCGGAGATATCAGCCTTGTATGCACCGAAAAGGAACAGGGAAAGGCTGATGTGCAGAACGTAATCACGCTGTATTCAGCTATGATGAACATAACGGATACGCAGGCTTCCGACGAACGGCTGTGGGCGGGAATGTGCCACGGCGATATGTGGGAGTTCTTAAACAAGCGCTGGGAGGCTTCCTCGTCAAAGAAGATAACCAAAGAGGACGTGCTGTCGAGATATTTTTACGGTCAGGGCAGACGGCGTTCGCTGATAACCAACACGCTGGCTAAGCTGTGGTGGGTAGGTCGGCTGACCTATGACCCGGACCGCAAAGACCCGTTCGAGCTTACGCACTATTTCGAAGATGATTTTTCAAGAAAGACCCTTATCTTATTTTCGAGCAATTACATGAGCAGCAGACCTGTTGCGCTCGGGCTTCTCAGTGCGCTGAACGACCTGGAGCGCAATACCGCTTCCAACGGCAGGGAGCGCAAGCTCATCTACCAGGAGGCTTCAAAGTATCTGAATATCCTCGGCGGTACGATGATACTTGATTACTTCACCAAGGAAGAGATAGAAGCCCGCGTGAAGAATCACATTCTCAGCATGAAGAAATCAGAAATGACCGTGTGACGCGGCGTTCCATGACCGCGCAGTTTTAAGGAAGCACAACAGCCCCGGACGGAACCCCCGCCGCGGGTATCAATATCTTTAAAGCGCCCGCTGTATTTGTAAAGAAAACCGCCCCCGTTGCCTGAACTGGCTCTGGGAGCGGTTTTCCATCTATATCGAGCGCTTCAACGTCCCACTGGATAACTGTAAGCCCCATGCCCTCGATCGTGGTTATCACGGTGTCGTCGTACTCGCCGTAGGGGGCGCGGTAGAGGGTCGGTTCAGTGCCGGTGATGTCCTTTATTTTCTGGGAGGCTGACTTGGTGTCGGTGATGAGGTCGTTTACGTTCATACCCTTAACATGCGGGTGGACGTCCGAGTGGTTCTGGATCTCGTGGCCGGCGTCAGCGAACATTTTAACGTCGTCGGGATAGCGGTCGCACCAGTCGCCGGTCACGAAGAAAGTAGCCCGGGCGTCGTATTCGTCGAGAATATCTATCAGCTCCTGCGTGTTGGAGTTTTCCCAAGCCACGTCGAAGGTCAGCGAGATTTTATTATCGCCGCGCTCCACGCAGTATACCGGGAGCTGACGCTCGGTTGCCTGCGTGCCAACCGAGGTTAGTATCGCTCCGACTCCTGCCGCCGCTGTCGCCGCTGCGAGAAGCCCTATGGCTGTCAGGCGTTTTACCTTTTTTTTCGTAAGTGTTATCATGCGCATAAAATGTCCCTCCTGCAGTTGTGTGACGTGAGATTTTCCAGCCTGCCGCCGCTGGTTTTTCTGGTGGAATATATGCGTTGTCCGGGACAAATATGACAAGCGCGGGAAGCGTTAAGCTGTGAATAAAAAGTCTGCGTTGCGATTTCTTTGGTGGAAACTATAATTTAGCGGTTTCGGAAGACAGGCTCAACAAAGACAATGTGTTGCTTGTGGGGGAAAACTCTTGTTTTCCCC
>OWIM01000536.1_pt1 | contig 19950 bp, 8 predicted proteins | sample 1732751 | NCBI WGS metagenome assembly OWIM01 (sample SAMN05065749, study PRJEB22554) | human gut metagenome | biome: ENVO:2100002; feature: ENVO:00000062; material: ENVO:00002003 | host: Homo sapiens | place: USA
TGCAGCGTAGTCTCGTGGGCTCGGAGATGTGTATAAGATACAGGAAGAGTAGATTAGTATTATTGGCATGTTGCCTGGCACTGCTCAGCAGTTGCGGACAAGGCGACAAAGGAACGGGTAAAGCTCCCGAATTTGCAGTGATTGAGGCAAAAACCACCACTGCCAACTTGACAAACAGCTACCCTGCTACTATCAAGGGTAAACAAGATGTAGAAATTCGCCCGATGGTGAGCGGTTTCATCACAAAATTGCACGTCGACGAAGGCGCAACAGTACGCAAAGGACAAGTGTTGTTCAGCATCGACCCCGTACAGTATCAGGCAGCCGTAAATTCGGCCAAAGCTGCTGTTGAAACAGCCAAAGCTGCCGTAAACACACAAGAACTGACTGTAAACAACAAACGTGAACTGAACAAGAAAAACATCATCAGTGACTACGATTTGCAAATGGCCGAAAACCAGCTGGCACAGACAAAGGCACAACTGGCACAAGCCAATGCCCAATTGGTCAATGCCAAGAACAACTTGTCATACACTAGTGTAACCAGCCCCAGTGACGGTGTAGTAGGTAGCATTCCCTACCGCGTGGGTAGCTTGGTTAGTCCTTCCGTAGCCAGCCCGCTGACTACCGTTGCCGACATCTCCGAAATGTACGCCTACTTCTCCATGACCGAACGCCAACTCTTGTCACAGATTCGTGAAGGCGGTAGCACCAAGGAAATTCTGGAAAAGATGCCGAATGTACAGTTGCAGCTCATCGACGGAACCATGTATGCCGACAGTGGCCGCGTGGAGACAATCAGCGGAGTCATTGACCAGACTACCGGTTCGGTAACCATGCGTGCCCTCTTCCCCAACAAGCACAACGTGCTGCGTAGTGGAAGCACCGGCAATGTGGTATTCCCCAACCCGCTGCATGATGTCATCATGATTCCACAGTCTGCCACTACCGAAATCCAGGACAAGCAGTTCGTATTCGTACTGCAACCGGACAACACGCTGAAAAATACCGAAGTTAAAGTGTTCAGCTTAGACGACGGCAAGTATTATTACGTGACGGAAGGTTTGAAAGCAGGCGAAAAAATCGTTATCGAAGGGGTACAGAACCTGAAGGACGGACAGTCCATCACGCCCATCACGCCTGCTGAAAAGGAAGCCGAATACCAGAAGGCCTTGAAAGACCAGAAAGAAGGTAACATTCAAACGGCATTCAATTAATGTTTAACGGTTAGTGATTAATGATAAGCGGCTGCGCCATTATATCACACGAGCTTATCACTAATCACTAACCCCTAATCACTAAATAAAATGAAACTAGATAGATTTATTAACCGTCCGGTACTATCAACGGTAATTTCCATCCTGATAGTAATCTTAGGAGTTATTGGTCTGGCTACCTTGCCTATCACCCAATACCCGGACATTGCACCTCCCACCGTATCGGTAAGTGCGACTTACCAAGGTGCCAATGCCCAAACGGTGCTTAACTCCGTTATCGCTCCGCTGGAGGACCAGATTAACGGTGTGGAAAATATGATGTATATGAGTTCGAGCGCCACCAACAGCGGTTCGGGCGACATCTCCATCTACTTCAAGCAAGGTACCGACCCCGATATGGCAGCGGTGAACGTACAGAACCGCGTTTCCATGGCGCAAGGCTTGCTGCCTGCCGAAGTTACCAAAATCGGTGTAACCACCCGTAAACGCCAGACTTCCATGTTGATGGTATTCTCCATCTATGATGAAAAAGACCAGTACAACATCGAGTTCCTGGAAAACTACGCCAACATCAACCTTATCCCTGAGGTGAAACGTGTCAACGGTGTGGGTGATGCCATGGTATTGGGACAGGACTACTCCATGCGTATCTGGCTGAAACCTGATGTAATGGCCCAATACAAACTTATCCCCAACGATGTGGTTGCCGCCTTGAGCGAACAGAACATCGAAGCGGCTCCCGGCCAGTTGGGTGAGCGCGGTAACCAAACCTACCAGTATACCCTGCGCTACAAAGGACGTCTGCAACAGACTACGGAGTTCGAGAACATTGTCATCAAGGCCTTGGAGAACGGTGAAATACTCCGTCTGAAGGATGTAGCAAATGTGGAACTGGGCCGTCTGTCATACGGATTCAACAATATGGTAAACGGACATAAAGCCGTGAGTTGTATCATTTTCCAGATGGCAGGCAGTAATGCCACGCAGACCATCTCGGATATCGAGGCCCTACTGGACGACTATTCCAGCAAACTGCCCGCCGGCTTGAAGATAAACATTGCACAGAGTGCCAACGACTTCCTCTTCGCTTCCATACATGAGGTAATCAAGACATTGATCGAGGCCTTTATCCTGGTGTTCATCGTAGTGTATATCTTCCTGCAGGATATGCGCTCCACGTTGATTCCCGCCATCGCCATTCCCGTGGCGTTGATTGCCACCTTCTTTGTATTGAAACTGATTGGCTTCAGTATCAACTTGCTGACCCTTTCGGCCATGGTGCTTGCCATTGCGATTGTGGTCGATGATGCCATCGTCGTCGTCGAGGGCGTCCATGCCAAGCTGGACCAGGGCTACAAATCGGCCCGTACAGCTTCCATCGACGCCATGAGTGAACTGGGTGGTGCCATCGTCTCCATTACGTTGGTGATGATGTCCGTATTCGTTCCCGTGAGCTTCATGGGAGGTACGGCAGGTACTTTCTACCGTCAGTTCGGTTTGACCATGGCGATTGCCATCGGTTTCTCGGCTCTGAACGCCCTGACCTTGAGTCCTGCGCTGTGTGCCATCTTCTTGAAACCTCATAATGGAGGACACGAAAGTCTGAAAGAGCGTGTAGGCGTTGCCGCCAAGGAAGCGCGCAAGATTATGATTGCACGTTATGCCGACTCTATAGGCCGGTTGATGCGTCCCGGCATTACACTGCTCTTCGTGACGGTAGCTATCCTGGGCATGATTTTCGGTCTGTTCAGCTTCAGCGAACACCCCATTCTGTGTAGCTTGATGATTATCATCAGTGTGCTGGCGTTGGCAGGTATGACTACCGACAAGTTCAAACAATCCTTCAATGACTCATACAACGGTATCCTGGGCAAGTATAAGAAACAAGTGCTGTTCTTCATCCAGAAACGCTGGATATCGGCAGGACTGGTTATCGGCTCTATTGTACTGTTGGGCGTATTCATGCAGATAACCCCGACCGGTATGGTGCCCAACGAAGACACCGGTACCATCATGGGCGCTGTGACACTGCCTCCGGGCACTTCACAAGAACGCGCACAAGAGATTTTGAACCGTGTGGACAGCTTGGTTGCTGCAGACCCTGCCGTACAGTCACGTACCGTTATCTCAGGTTATAGCTTCTTGGGCGGTCAAGGCCCCTCCTACGGTTCACTCATCATCAAGCTGAAGAACTGGGAAGAACGTTCCACGATGCAGAACTCCACGATTGTGTACGCCACTTTGTACATGCGCGCCCAAAAGATTATCAAGGAAGCGCAGGTATTGTTCTTCGCGCCGCCTATGATTCCGGGTTACTCGGCTTCAAGTGACATCGAGTTGAACATGCAGGACAAGACGGGTGGTGATTTGAACCACTTCTTCGACGTGGTGAACAACTATACTGCTGCCCTGGAAGCGCGTCCGGAAATCAACTCCGCCAAGACCTCCTTCAACCCCCACTTCCCGCAATACCAGCTGGACATTGATGCTGCCGCTTGTAAGAAAGCAGGCATCAGCCCCAATGATATCTTGACTACCTTGCAGGGATATTACGGTGGTTTGTATGCTTCCAACTTCAACAGCTTCGGTAAGATGTACCGCGTAATGGTACAAGCCGAACCTGATGCTACCAAGAATATGGAAACACTGCAAAGCATCAAGGTGCGCAACGGCAACGAGATGGCACCTATCACGCAGTTCATCTCCATCAAGAAAGTATATGGTCCTGACGTCATCAGCCGTTTCAACCTCTACACCTCCATGAAGGTGATGGTGGCTCCCGCATCAGGCTACACTTCCGGTCAGGCTCTGCAAGCCATTGCCGAAGTGGCGCAGGAAAACCTGCCTGCCGGTTTCGGTTATGAGTTGGGAGGTATGGCGCGTGAAGAGGCCGAAACGAGTGGCAGCACTACGGGACTCATCTTCATATTGTGCTTCGTATTCGTTTATCTGTTGCTGAGTGCCCAGTACGAAAGCTACATCCTGCCTTTATCCGTATTGCTGTCCGTGCCGTTCGGTCTGCTGGGTAGCTTCCTCTTTGTAGGCGGTATAGGCGCATTGGGCAGCATCCCGGCACTGAAAATGATTCTGGGTACGATGTCCAATGACATCTATATGCAGATTGCCCTCATCATGTTGATGGGTCTGTTGGCCAAGAATGCCATCTTGATTGTAGAGTTTGCCCTCGAACGCCGCAGAATGGGTATGAGTATCACCTGGGCAGCCGTATTGGGTGCTGCAGCCCGTCTGCGTCCTATCTTGATGACGTCATTGGCAATGATTGTCGGCCTGCTTCCGCTGATGTTTGCTTCCGGTGCGGGTGCCAACGGTAACCGTACGCTGGGTACGTCTGCCATCGGCGGTATGTTAATCGGTATGATTCTGCAAATCTTCATAGTGCCCGCACTGTTCGTGGCATTCCAGTACTTGCAGGAGAAATTCAAACCGATGGAATGGGAAGATGTGGACAACTCGGATGCAGAACCGGAGATTGAACAATATACAAAATAGTGATTAACGATTAGCGATTATGAAGAAAATAATATGCCTGATGTGCGCAACTGCTTTATTGAGCAGTTGCCACATCTACAAATCATACGACAGACCCGAAGACATAACAACTGCCGGACTGTATCGCGACACGGCGTCCGTGAACGATACATTAGCCGCAGATACGGCCAACTTCGGTAATCTGCCTTGGAGAGAAGTGTTCACAGACCCGCAGCTGCAGACACTTATCGAGCAAGCACTCACCAACAACGGTGACCTGCGCAGTGCCGCCTTGAACGTGAAACAAGCACAAGCCGCACTGATGTCTGCCCGTCTTGCCTATGCTCCAACGCTTGCCTTGTCTCCGCAAGGAACCGTCAGCAGCTGGGACAAGGGAAAGGCTACACAAATCTACTCCCTGCCCGTTACCGCAAGCTGGCAAATCGACCTCTTCGGTCAATTGCTGAACCCGAAGCGACAAGCAAAGGTTAGCTTGAAGCAGACGCAATTCTACGAACAAGCCGTTCAGACGCAAGTCATCGCCGGCGTAGCCAACATGTACTACACCCTGCTGATGCTGGACCGCCAACTGCAAATCACCGAAGGCACCGTCGAGATTCTGAAAAAGAACCTGGAGACCGTGCAAGCCATGAAAGATGCAGGCATCTACGGAACCACTTCTGCTGCCGTAGAGCAGAGCCGCACCGCCTACGCTCAAGTCATGGCATCACTGCCCGACATACGCCAGAGCATACGCGAAACCGAAAACGCCCTCTGCCTGATGTTGCACCAACCGGCACAGAGCATCGCACGCGGTGTACTGGAAGAGCAACAGCTGCCTACGGAATTTTCAGTAGGTATCCCCTTGCAGTTGCTATCCAACCGTCCGGACGTGAAAGCTGCCGAGATGTCACTGGCTGCCAACTACTATAACACCAATAGCGCCCGTGCCGCCTTCTACCCGCAGATTACATTGAGCGGTTCGGGAGGCTGGACCAATAACTCCGGTGCAGGTATCGTCAACCCGGGTAAACTGCTGGCTTCCGCCATCGGTTCGCTGACGCAACCCTTGTTCTATCGCGGTGCCAACATTGCCCGTCTGAAACAAGCCAAGGCACAAGAGGAGCAGGCTAAGATTCAGTTCCAAACCGCCCTGCTGAATGCCGGAAATGAAGTGAGCAACGCCCTGCACCTGTATCAAATGGAGAAGGACAAAGCCGTTTCACGCACTATTCAAGTAAATTCTGCCCGCCAAGCTGCCTCAGATACAAAAGAATTGTTTAACTTAGGCACGTCGACCTATCTGGAAGTCTTGTCTGCCGAGCAGTCTTACCTCAGCGCACAGCTTGCAGAAGTATCCGACACCTTCAGCAGCATGCAGGCAGTCATCAGCCTGTATCAAGCGCTTGGAGGAGGAAGAGAATAAAATGAGCGATAAGTGATTAGTGATTAGCGATTAATGAAATAGTAAATCCTAATCACTAACCATTTATCACTAATCATTAATCATTAATCGCTAATTACTATGATAAGTCCGTTAGCTTATGTAGATTCTGCCGCAAAAATCGGCAAGAATGTAACCATCCAGCCCTTTGCATTTATCGAAGGGAACGTGGAAATCGGTGATGACTGTATTATTATGTCGGGTGCAAAAATTCTGCACGGTACCCGCATGGGAAAAGGGAACAAGGTACATCACAATGCCGTTCTGGGTGCCGAACCGCAAGACTTCCATTATACGGGAGAGAGCAGTATGCTGATTATCGGTGATAATAACGACATCCGCGAGAACGTGGTTGTCAGCCGTGCTACCCATGCAGGAAGCGCTACCCGCATCGGTAATGAGAACTACCTGATGGATGGTGTACACCTCTGCCACGACGTGCAGATAGGCAACCATTGTGTACTGGGTATCAAGACTACCGTAGCCGGAGAATGTCAGATAGACGACTGCACCATTCTGAGTAGCAACGTCATTCTGCACCAATACTGCCACATTGGAAGTTGGGTACTGATTCAAGCTGGCTGCCGCATATCAAAGGATGTGCCGCCCTATATCATCATGAACGGTAATCCAGCAGAATACCACGGTATCAACGCTGCTGTGCTTCAACACAAACACCAGGTGAGTGAACGTGTATTGCGCCATATCGTAAATGCCTACCGACTGGTATACCAGGGAAACTTCAGCGTGCAGGATGCCTTGCAGAAGATTGAAGACCAAGTACCGATGAGTGACGAGATACACAATATCATCAATTTCATCAAGAATTCCAAAGGAATCGTGAAGTAAACACCCTTCTTCGGGCACGAATCACGCAGACAATACGGATGAATAAATTCTTTTCTGTAAGTCTGCGTAGTTCGTGCCCTTTTCTATATTCCTCTACAATAGTTCCTGCATTATCTTTTACTATTTTTTGATGCACATTCATTCCAGGCAGTATGCTAAGTAAAACAAACTGTTTCCTTTAACTAAACATTTTGTTTCCTTATAGAGAACACTTTGTTTCCCTTAACAAAACAGTTCGTTCCATTATATGAAAACAAAGTGTTTTTCTATACTGAAACAAAGTGTTCTCTAATGCTGGAACAAACTGTTCAGTGTTGTGAACTAACGGATTAAGTATATAAAGGGTATTTATTATACTGTTTCTGTAGACAATGGTCTGTCTTGTCCTATAAAAGACGGGGAAAGAAGCAGGAAGCAACCGGGTACGCTCGGAAGGGTGAGGGTAAAATTTGCCCTCACCCTTTTTATTTGCTCTCACTCACCCTTGAAAGGGCGATGAATAGGGAGTTTCAGAAAAGCGGTGATAGTGGTGAGGGCAGGTTGAGTAATTTTTTGTTCTACTACTACTCGAAATGCAGGGTACCGAAGAACTCCGGGCAATGGAAGTTCGGCTTCTCCAGACCTATCGGATTCCAGGAAAGGAAATGGGGAGTCTGGAGCTTGTCACCGCATTTATAAAAATTGGCACGGAGCGTCTTTCCATCCAACGAAGTGATGTCATGCAGGAAGAAAGCGGAATAAGGGATGACCAGGGCCACTTCCCAGGCACACTCACCTACTCTTTCGTCGAAAGCCTCACGTCCCAAAGAAGCCCAACGCTGTACTTTATCGAGCACCTCTTGCGGGGCATGCTGGCGGTTTCCACGTCCGGCACCCGCACCGATAAGCAGCGTTCCGGCACAATTACACTCCATATTGTAGTACACTCCGTCACCGGCAGGCACAGAGAAGAACTCTACACACGCATCTTCCCAAACCGGACCGTTATCGTGGCCTGCAACTGCGCGTACACTCGCTTCCCTTACCTTGAAATGCAGCAGAATGGCATCTTCCGTATGCGCTATGCGGAACTCCACACTGGGAGCATAAGGAAAAGCAGCCCAATTCACTGTATTTACGGGCTGAAACGCCACTTTCTCTTCATCCAGAAGAGCCGGAACCGACTCTACCGGTATATTGGCCACACTTACTTTCTTTACATTCAATTCTTTCATTTTACTATTTTGGGGATTAATTGCAGACAGCGGCAGCATGCAAAGAGCGGCAGCTATCATCATCAGATACTTTTTCAGATACATGAGTCAATGAACTTTTTCATCTCCGGTGTATGTTCCTCCACACTCTGCAACAGTTTGAACTGAGCTTTGGTACGCACAAGATTGTGCTCCGGATACTGGATTTTATAATAAGTATCACCGTTGATATAATCTGCCAGGAAGCGTACGCACTGCATGTATGGGAACAAGGCAGCCGCATAAGGCAGATTCTCAATCTCTATCGGCAACAGGAAGGACTTACCCGATTCCAGATAGCCCTTGGTAAATGCCCGGAATATTTCCATATTGAAGTTCACATTATCCGGATTCTTGTCGTCTTCCAACCCCGTGTTGGCACCAGAGCGAAGGAAATCACCATAATCGGAGAAGATGAAGCTGGGCATCACCGTATCCAGGTCGATGACACAAAGCACCGTACCGTCTTCGTCGAACATCATGTTATTCACTTTCGTATCACAGTGGCATACCCGTTTGGGCAGTTTGCCTTCACGGAACAAGCGCTCTGCCTTGCACATCTCATCAGCGCGTTTTTCTATCTCATCCAGAAAATACCGCACCTCCTGCACACGTCCTGCCGCATCGGCAGCCACAGCGTCACGGAGTTGCTTCAGGCGGAACTCCATGTTGTGGAAATCGGGAATTGTCTCGCCCAATGTATCTGGAATATCGGCAAGCATAGCCTGGAAGTTACCGAAGGCAGCTCCCGCATAATAGGAATATTCGGGGTTCACCGTTTCGTAAGTCTTGGCACGGGGAATAAAAGTCATGATACGCCAGTAGTTCTCACCGTCATACCAATAGGTTTTCCCTTCGGCCGTGGGGATGAAATGAAGCACTTTACGCTCGACATCGGCCTCTCCTTTCTCTTCCAGCTTCTTACGGATATGCCCGGTCACAGCCTCGATATTGGACTGTAACATCTCTACATTCTGGAAAATGGCATGATTGATACGTTGCAGAACATAGTCCGGCGCACCGGCCTCAGCAGTGGTCACTTTGTACGTATCGTTAATCAGGCCTGAGCCTAAAGGCTTGATTTCACGAACCGTACCCTGCATTTGAAAATGAGATACAATAGATAAAAGGTCTTTCATGATAATAAATGAATTAATTTGTTTACAAAGATACGCCGATTGCCATCTATCAAAAGACAAGTATCGTTCGGCGCGCTTCCAAAATTATACATTTATCCAAACATAACCGCAAAAACTGCCTAATAAATAAGAAGTCTTGTACAAAATATACCTATATTTGTAACTGAAACCTTAAAAACTACCCGAAAAGTGCGAACGTTTATCATCCGGCTGCTTCTTGTTTCAGTAAGCATGATTGCTGCAACCCTGCAGGCGCAGAACATCACCTTCAACCATCTGACAACCGACGACGGTCTGTCACAATTCTCCGTGAACAGTCTTTACATCGATGAAAACGGTGTTTTATGGATTGGAACCCGAGAAGGCTTGAACCGTTATGACGGAGAAGACATACAAACTTACAAGCTGCAGAAGAACGACCCTTACAGCCTTTTCTGCAACACCGTGCTGCGCATGGCCGGCAACCGTAACGGAAAAATCTACCTGCTCTGTACGGAAGGAGTAGCCGAGTTCAATCTCGCCACCCAAAGATTCACCACCCTGCTGCAAGGAAATGTGCACAGCATATATTACAAAGAGGCCCTTTTCATCGGAAAACAGAATGAAATCTACCGCTATAACGAGCAGACCGGGAACTTTGACCTCTATTACCAGCTTCCCGGAAAAAGTCTGGAAATCTGCTGTATGCATCTGGACAAAGGACAAATGTGGATTGGAACGACCACCAACGGAGCATACCGCCTGCAACTGGACAAGAACGAGCTGACCCACCCCATCCTGAAAGGCAACATCACCAGCATATACCAAGACAGCGAAGGCGAGTTATGGATTGGCAGCTGGGAAGAAGGGCTGCACCATGTAAAGACCGACGGAACCATCGAAATCTTTGAATACGACGCAAAGAACCCTTACAGCATCTCTTCCAACTTCGTGCGAGCCTGCTGTGAAGACAATCTGGGAAACATCTGGATTGGGACATTCAACGGATTGAACCGGTATGACAAAAGTACGGGACTCTTCCAGAACCACACAGCCAGTGATGCCCAGAGCGACGGACTGACACACTCTTCCATCTGGTGCATCGTAAAGGACAACCAAGGAACGCTGTGGCTGGGGACCTACTTTGGCGGCGTCAACTACTTCAACCCCGAGTACGAGATATACAGCCGCTATATGTATTCGCCCATCGAAAAGAAGGGGCTGAGCAATCCGGTTGTAGGCCGCACCATCGAAGACAAGGACGGCAATCTGTGGATTGGCACCGAAGGGGGCGGACTGAACTATTACAACCGCCGTACCCGTGAGTTCAAATGGTTCCGCCCGGAAATCGGTCCCAACAGTATTTCCCATAACAACATCAAGGCTCTCTATTATGATGCCTCCAAAGACATCATCTGGATAGGAACCCATCTGGGCGGACTGAACAGACTGGACATACGCTCGGGGCGATTCACACACTACCGCATGGAAGCAGGTAATCCGGAGACCTTGCCTTCCGACATCATCCGCGATATCGCGCCTTACCAAGACCACCTGGTGATAGCCACCCAAAACGGAATCTGCCTCTTCGACCCTGCCAACGGGAAATGCCAACAACTGTTCCAGGACAGCAAAGAAGGCAAAAAAATCAAGATGGTGGCAGATGTCACTTTCGACAGCAACGGTACGCTCTGGATTGCAGCCACGGGCGAAGGTGTGTTCAGCTACCGTTTCGATACCGGCAAACTGACCAACTACCGCCATGATACTGCCGACCCACACAGCATCAGCAACAACAATGTAAACAACATTACCCAAGACAGCAAAGGCAATCTGTGGTTCGCCACTTCGGGCAGCGGACTGGACTTATACCGCCCTGCCAGCAACGACTTCGAGAACTTTGACCAAGCGAAGAACGGCCTTTCCAGCGACTGTATCTATGAGACGGAGGAATCCCCCACCAGCGGCAAACTGCTGCTCATCACCAACGAGGGCTTCTCCATTTTCGACTACCGGCAAAAGGCATTCCTGAACTACAGTGCCGAAAACGGTTTTCCAATGACTGCCGTCAATGAGAATGCCCTTTGCGTGACCCGTGACGGAGAAATATTCCTGGGAGGCACGCAGGGAATGATTTCTTTCCATGAAATGGAGTTGAACTTCACGCCGAAACCCTACAAAATCATCCTCTCCCGCCTCATTGTGAACGGAACGGAAATACAAGTGGGAGATGAGACCGGTATCCTGCAGCAAGCCTTGTACTGCACCCCCGAGATTACGCTCAACGCTGACCAGTCCATGTTCAGCATAGAGTTTGCCACTTCAAACTATGTAGCCGCCAACAAAGACGACATCATCTATAAGCTGGAAGGCTTCTCCAACGACTGGAACAGTGCCCGTGGACTGCACAACATCACCTATACCAACCTGAATGCCGGAACCTATAACTTGATTATAAAGCCCAACGGAAAAGACGAGAGCCTTTGTCCGCAAGTCCACCTGACCATACACGTGTTGCCTCCCTACTACAAGACTCCCCTTGCCTATCTTATCTACCTGATAGTGACGGGAATCCTGCTCTGGTATCTGGTGCGTACCTACAAGTCCAGAATCAAGTTGCGTGAATCACTGAAGTACGAACAGAAGCACATCCGTGACGTAGAGGCCCTGAACCAGTCAAAGCTACGTTTCTTCACCAACATTTCCCATGAATTCCGCACCCCGCTGACGCTCATCGTGGCACAAGTGGAAACGCTGATGCAACTCCAGAACTTCACGCCTGCCATATATAACAAGGTACTGGGCATCTACAAGAACAGCATACAGCTACGGGAACTCATCACCGAGCTGCTCGACTTCCGCAAGCAGGAACAAGGGCACATGAAGATAAAGGTAAGCCCACACAACATCGTGAACTTCCTATACGAAAACTATCTGCTTTTCCTGGAATATGCCAGCGCCAAACAAATCAGCCTCTACTTCGAGAAGGAAACAGACAGCCTCGAAGTATGGTATGACCAAAAACAGATGCAGAAAGTGATAAACAACCTGCTGTCCAACGCCGTCAAGCATACCAAGGCGGAAGACAGCATCACCCTCAGCATCAAGACCGAAGGCAGCAATGCCGTCATCCGCGTGACCGATACCGGCAGCGGCATAGATGCCCGGGAAGTGGACAAGATATTCGACCGCTTCTACCAGATAGACCAAATGGACTCTACAGATGCAAGCAAGACGGGTACGGGTATCGGCCTGGCATTGACGAAGGGTATCGTGGAGCTCCATCACGGCACCATCCGTGTGGAAAGCGAACTGGGCAAAGGTAGCAGCTTCATCGTAAACCTGCAATTGGGGAACGCACAGTTTGACGAAGAGCAAATAAATAAGAATGCAGACAGTGTGCAACAAATAGAAATTCCCAAACCGGAAAACGATGCCCTGCTCAAGGCGGAGCTGGAAGAGAGTGCTCCCATCAAACGACTCCCGGATGCAAAAATCCTGATAGTGGAAGACAACGACTCCATCCGCGACATGCTGGCAGGTATCTTCAAGCCCTTCTACGAAGTGCTGACTGCGGCCGACGGAGCGGAAGGACTTGCACTGGTGCGCAGCGAAATGCCCAATATCGTAGTCAGCGACGTGGTGATGCCCAACATGTCGGGAACGGAACTGTGCAAACAGATAAAGAGTGACTTCAACACCTGCCACATTCCCGTGGTACTGCTCACGGCACGTACTGCCATCGAACAGAATATCGAGGGACTGCGCATCGGTGCGGACGATTACATCACCAAACCGTTCAACACCAATCTGCTGATTTCGCGCTGCAACAATCTGGTAAACTCGCGTATTCTTCTGCAGGAGAAGTTCAGCAAGCAACCACAGGCTTTCGCACAGATGCTTGCCACCAATCCCATAGACAAGGAGATTCTGGACCGCGCCATGACAGTCATTGAGAAACATCTGGACGATACGGAATTCAACGTCAACGTCTTTGCACGTGAAATGGCAATGGCACGCACCAATCTGTTCACCAAGCTGAAGGCTATCACCGGGCAAACTCCGAACGACTTTATCCTGACTATCCGCCTGAAGAAGGGTGCCCTGATGCTGCGCAACAATCCGGAACTGAATATCACCGAAATTTCGGACCGGATAGGTTTCAGTTCTTCACGCTATTTCTCCAAATGCTTCAAGGACATTTACCACGTCAGCCCGCTGGCCTACCGCAAAGGAGAGAATGGAGAAGAAGAAAGTACGGAAGACAGTGAAGAGACATCTTAATATTGTACATCAAGCCATCGCATGACACGGTTTGTACTTTTTCTCCCTTCCCTTGTACTTCCTTATACACCCGATTCCACAAAACCTCTTACCTTTGACCTCAGAATTACAATCTAAAGTCAAAGAACTATGAAGCATTTTTCCCCCTTGTGGTCTCTGATTCCCGGTGCAGCCCTGATAGCGGGATGCGGAAGCCAACCTAAAGACAAGACTTCGGAGCACTCGCCGCAGAAGCCCAATGTAGTATATCTGATCGCTGATGACCTGGGTATCGGCGACCTGAGCTGTTACGGTGCCACCAAAGTAAGCACTCCCAACATTGACCGCCTTGCCGGACAAGGCATGCAGTTTACCAACGCTTATGCCACTTCTTCCACCAGCACTCCTTCCCGTTTCGGCCTGCTGACGGGCATGTATCCCTGGCGACAGAAGAATACCGGCATCGCTCCGGGCAATTCCGAACTCATCATCGATACCGCCTGCGTCACTATGGCCGATATGTTCAAGGAAGAAGGCTACGCCACTGCAGCAGTGGGCAAGTGGCACCTCGGCCTGGGTCCTAAAGGCGGTACAGACTTCAACCACTCCATCAAACCGAACACCCAAGACATCGGCTTTGACTATGAATACATCATCCCCGCTACCGTCGACCGCGTTCCCTGCGTCTTTGTAGAGAACGGACATGTAGTGGGCCTCGACCCCAACGACCCTATCACGGTGAGCTACGACCACAAGGTCGGTGACTGGCCCACCGGTCTCGAAAACCCCGAACTCGTCAAGATGAAACCCAGCCAAGGGCACAATAACACCATCATCAACGGCATCCCCCGCATCGGCTGGATGACCGGCGGCAAATCCGCCCTTTGGACAGACGAAGACATTGCCGACGTGATTACAGACAAGGCCAAGAACTTCATCACAGCCCATAAAGACGAACCTTTCTTCCTTTATATGGGTACGCAAGATGTACATGTTCCCCGCGTGCCACATCCGCGTTTCGCCGGCAAGAGTGGTTTGGGCGTACGTGGCGACGTCATCCTCCAGCTGGACTGGACCGTGGGTGAAATCATGCACACCCTGGACAGCCTCGGCATTGCCGACAACACTATTTTTGTATTCTGCAGTGACAACGGTCCCGTCATAGACGACGGCTATCAGGACCAGGCACGCGAACTGCTGAACGGCCATACTCCCATGAAGCACTACCGCGGTGGGAAGTACAGCGCTTTCGATGCCGGTACCCGCATTCCCTTCATTGTACGCTGGCCCAATGGCATCAAGCCCGGCAAACAACAAGCCCTCTTCTCCATGATTGATGTATACGCTTCATTCGCCGCCCTGCTGAACCATCCGCTGGAAGCAGGCATCGCTCCCGACAGCCGCGACCAGCTCAACAACTTCCTGGGAACCGATACTGCCGGATGTGACTATATTGTACAACAGAATCTGGACAATACACTCTCCATTATCCAGGGAGACTGGAAATACATAGAGCCCAGCGACAAACCCGCACTGGAGTATTGGACCCAAACGGAAATGGGAAACGCCCCGCAGCCCCAACTGTACAATCTTTCCGTCGATCCGTCTGAAAAAGACAATGTGGCAGATGCCCATCCGGAAAAGATAGAAGCGCTCTCCGCCCTGCTGGAAAAGGTTAAGGGCGCAAAGGACTAAAACGGAGGCACGGCCCTTTCATTTAAAGGAGTTAAAGGGCGATAACTCCTTCTAACTCCCTTAAATGAAAGAGCCGTGAAACGGAGGGAGATAAAAGTACAAGAGTGTTGCCGTCCGCGGGTTTTGTACGAATTCGTACTTTTTGCGAACTATTAACTAAGGCATTTGTATATTCCATCTCCTACATTTGCGATGTGATTCAACTCTGAAGTGAGTACAAAACAAAGAAACAACCTTTATTAATAACTAATTAAATTAATATTTATGAAACAGAAATCCAGCTTCTTTAAAGCATTAGGTATTATGTTACTTGTCCTATTTGCCACGCAGGCCAATGCACAGGAACTGACCGTCTCCGGAACGGTGAATGATGACTTCGGTCCGATCATCGGTGCGTCAGTCCTCGTGAAGGGTACAAGCAATGGCAGTATCACCGATATGAACGGAGAGTTCACTTTGTCCGGTGTACCAGCCAAAGGAACTCTGGTTATCTCATTCATCGGCTATCAGACACAAGAAATTCAGGTAAACAATCAGCAGAAACTTTCCATCAATTTAAAAGAAGACTCACAACAACTGCAAGAAGTAGTGGTAGTGGCAGTGGGTTACGGCGATGTCCGCCGCAAAGACCTGACAGGTTCCATCGCGAAAGCAGACATCAAGGAATTAGTCAAAACTCCGGTAAACAATGTTGCTGAGTCTTTAGGAGGACGTATTGCAGGTGTGCAGGTTTCATCGACGGACGGCGGACTGGGTGACAACTTCAACATCGTGATTCGTGGTGCCGGTTCATTGACCCAAAGCACAGCGCCTCTATATGTTATCGACGGTTTCCCGCAAGAAACCTCTAACATGGGTTCTTTAAACCCGAATGACATCGAATCCATTGACGTTTTGAAAGATGCTTCCGCCACCGCCATCTATGGTTCGCGTGGTGCTAATGGCGTAGTTATCATCACTACGAAAAAAGGCAAATCTGGAAAACCGACCATCTCCTACAACGGAAGTTTCACGGTAGGACTGGTGAACAATACCCCCGAAATGATGGATGGATATGAATTTGTGAAACTCCAACAAGAAGTCATGGGTGCAGAGGATTTCAAGAACATGTATCTGAAAGATGGAAATACACTGGAGGATTACCGCAAATTCAAATCCTACGATTGGCAGAAAGAGATTTACCGCACAGCCATGAGCCATAACCATCACGTGCTTTTGAATGGCAATGCCGGCGACTTGAAATATTCTACTTCCGTATCTTACAATGACCAGGAAGGCGTCATCATCAATTCTGACTTAAACAGATACCAGGCACGTGTCAACCTCAGCCAGCAATTCAACAAGAGACTGAAGGTAGATGCCAACGCCAACTTTGCCAGTACAACACAGAACGGGCCCAATCCCTCGAACAACACCAGCGCCATGTCTACCGCATTCATGTACAGTGTATGGGCTTACCGTCCCGTATCTCCGTCAGGCGCCGACTTAAAAGACGAAATTTACGATACCGATATAGACATGGCAGAAGACTATCGCTTCAACCCTGTATTGTCGGCCAAGAACGAATATCGCAGGAACACTACCAACACATTGCAAGCCAACTTGAGTGCAGAGTATGAAATCATCAAGAACTTGAAGTTTAAAGTTGCAGCAGGCTATTCGAGCCGTGACATAAAGAAAGAAGAGTTTAATGGTCCTAATACCCGTACCGGTAATTCTCACCCTTCCAATACACAAAGTAAAGGTATCAATGCTAATTTGTACCAATATGAATTCAGAAGCTATCTGAACGAAAACACATTGACCTATCAGTTCAATAAAAAACTTCACAGCATGAATGTACTGGCAGGTTTAAGTTTACAGAAGAACAGCAATTACTCCCACTCCGTAGCAACCGAACATATCAGTAATGAGTCTTTCGGTATGGCAGGACTAGATAAAGGTACCAACCAAACCATAGAGAGCAACCAGGGAGAAAGCAAGATGATGTCCTATTTCGGTCGTATCAACTATAACTATGATTCAAGATACTACCTTAACGCCACCATGCGTGCCGACGGTTCTTCTAAATTCCCGAAAAACAACCGCTGGGGATATTTCCCTTCTGCATCTGTGGCATGGGCTTTCGGTCGCGAAGCTTTTGTATCGGAAAATGCTTCTTGGCTGTCTAATGGAAAACTACGCCTCAGCTACGGCCAGACAGGTAACAACCGTGTGGGCGACTTTGACTACATGGCCAAACTGATTACAAGCGACAACGTGTATAAATATCCTTGGAATGGTTCATTTACCCCAGGTTTCCATATTGCCAATAAAGCCAATTCACAACTCAAGTGGGAAACTACCGAACAAATAGACTTCGGTCTGGATTTAGGTTTCTTCGACGGACGTATCAACGTGACTGCCGATTATTATATAAAAACCACTAAGGATTTGTTACTCAGAGCTGATGTTCCAGGCAGTTCCGGTTTCTCCAGTGCAACGCTCAATGTCGGTAAACTCAAGAACAAAGGTTTCGAGCTTACTTTGGAAACTATCAACCTGAAGAATAAGAAGTTCTCATGGACTTCCAACTTCAATATAGCATTCAACTCCAACAAGATTACCGCATTGACGGAAGGAAAAGGTGAAATTACAAGTTATGTAAGCTGGGACAACAAGTACAAAACCATGCCCGCATACGTCAGCCGTATCGGCGAATCGGCCGGCAAGATGTATGGTTTCATTTATGAAGGTACCTACAAAGAATCGGACTTCAACATCACTACGGACGACAAAGGCAAGAAAGTGTACACCCTGAAAGAGGGTATCGCTTCTTACGTGAAAGGCTGCCAACCCGGTGACCCCAAATATAAAGACATGCCTACGATAGATACCAATGGCGACGGTATTCCTGATACAGGCGACGGTATCATCAATGACAAAGACCGTACCACCATCGGTAACGGCCTGCCCACATGCACCGGCGGTTTCACCAATAGCTTTACCTATAAGAATTGGGACCTCAGTATCTTCTTGCAATGGAGTTTAGGAAATGATATTCTGAACGCTAACCGAATGGTCTTTGAAAATCCCGCCAAGAAGAAGAACACTAACATGTTTGCATCCTATACCAACCGTTGGACTCCCGAAAACCCGTATAGCAACATGCCCCGTGCAAATGCCCTCGGCTCCAACGAGTATAGTTCTCTCTATGTGGAAGATGGTTCGTTCTTGAAACTGAAATCTATCTCTTTAGGTTACAATTTTCCGGCACAGATGCTGAGAAAAGCATTCATCAGCTCTGCCAGAGTATTTGTTTCCGCTGAAAACATCGCTACCATTACAGGCTATTCCGGCTCAGACCCAGAAGTATCTACACGTAATTCGGTATTGACTCCCGGATTCGACTGGTCTGCATATCCACGCTCTTTCAACGCATCTATCGGAGTGAACCTTACTTTCTAACAACAAACGTATAAAACAAAAACAATGATGAAAAAGTTCTATAATATATTCAAAAAAGCCCTTGTCCTCATAGGAGTAGTCTCTATGACTTCATGTGACTTCTTAGGAACCGAACCATACGATTTCGTTTCACCAACCACATTCTATAGAAACGAGTCTGAATGTACCATGGCACTTGCCGCAGTATATTACCCAATGGCAACCGCCAACTTATATGGTAATTTCTATTCCACAGAAATGACCAATATAGATGACCTGAGCTACTATACGCGCAACAGCAACTTTTCCGGTAAGCTATGGGCAAACGACTATACCAGCACCACTCAAGAAATATGGAATATCTGGGAAGCACTATACACCGGCATTAAAAACGCCAATGGTTTGCTTGAGAACATAGACAAGGCAGAAATGAGTCAAATCGCCAAAGATAGAATCAAAGGGGAAGCTAAGTTCCTCCGTGCTTACTATCACTTCTTACTTGTACAGGCTTTCTATGAGGTGCCTATCCGCAAACAATCTTTAGATGACATCAATGCCGCCAGTATGCCTGCCACCTCCAATGCGGAAGCATTAGACTGGATTATCAAAGAAATGGAAGATTGCATTCCCTTGGTTGACAAAAAAGAATATGACAAAAGCCCATCCCACGTGAAAGAAACTTCTGTATATGGCATCCTAGCACGCGTATGCTTATGGAGAGCAGGAAAACCTTCCGACGGTGGAGAAGCCTATTATAAAAAAGCGGCTCAATATGCCAATGAAGTCTACAAATCCAAGAAACATGACTTAAACCCTGATGTGTACGCCATGTGGAAGTGTATGGCAACAGATAAATATGACACTGAATATAACGAATCCATCTGGGAAGTAGAATTTATAGGTACTCGCCTTGACAATAATTATACCGAAAGCCGTATTGGTAATACCATCGGTAACGCCCAAAGAAATGGTAACGCCACGGGTAAAGGTTATACCTATGCTTTCTATGCAGGTACATTAGTCCTTTGGGATTTATTTGAAAAGAACAGTACAGACAAACGTCGTGACCTTTCCATGGCACCTTATTACTTGAATGCGAAAGATGTGCAAGTAAAATGGAAAGACCATGAAATCACCATGCGCCGTTGTGGCAAGTTCCGCCGTGAGTGGGAAACAGCCGAAAACAAGAACAAGAACGGGACTCCCGAGAATTATCC
>OWIM01000537.1_pt1 | contig 19822 bp, 16 predicted proteins | sample 1732751 | NCBI WGS metagenome assembly OWIM01 (sample SAMN05065749, study PRJEB22554) | human gut metagenome | biome: ENVO:2100002; feature: ENVO:00000062; material: ENVO:00002003 | host: Homo sapiens | place: USA
CGCGTAAGATCGTCGGCAGCGTCAGATGTGTATAAGAGACAGATATAATTACTGGTTCCTCTTTCTTCTGTTAGAGGTTGCCAGTTTTATTTTATTATTTCGCTTCAACCATTACCAGCAGAGTGTGTATTTCACCTCTGCCAATGGCGTGGCGGGGAAGGTTTATGAAATATCGGGTGGCATCACTTCTTATTTCCATCTGAAGACGGCCAATGAGGACCTGCTCGACCGTAATATGTGGCTGGAGCAGCGGCTTTCGTTTCTGGAAAATGTCTTGAAGGAGAAAGGATTGGACTCCGCCAGGTTGTACAGCATGGAACGGCTTGCTCCTACGGAGTATCAGATATTCAAGGCGAATGTCATAAAGAACAGCTTGAACAAGGCTGACAATTATATCACTTTAGACCGTGGAACAACAGAAGGTATCCGTCCTGAGATGGGAGTTGTAGATGCCAATGGCGTGGTGGGTATTGTGTATAAGACCTCTCCCCATTACTCGTTGGTCATTCCGTTGCTGAACAGCAAGTCAAGCATCAGCTGTAAGATTGTGGGCAGTGATTATTTCGGTTATTTGAAGTGGGAGGGAGGTAATTCCCGTTTTGCCTATCTGAAGGATTTGCCCCGGCATGCTGAATTCAATCTGGGAGATACAGTAGTGACCAGCGGCTATTCCACCGTGTTTCCAGAAGGTGTCATGGTGGGGACGGTGGATGACATGTCTGACTCGCACGACGGGCTTTCGTATCTGTTGAAGATAAAGCTGGCTACAGACTTTGGAAAGGTGAGTAATGTGCGCGTCATTTCCCGCAACGGGCAGGATGAACAAAAGGCATTGGAGTCGAGGGCAGACGAGAAGTGACTAAGAAATTAGGGATTAGGGGTTAAGGATTAGGGATTAATCATCTTTATATCTTATAACTTATACACTCAATAACTTGTAACTCGTAACTTATAACTCATTAGCGTTGTTAATTAATTATCTGCATAAAATAGGATGGTTCATAGGCTTGGTACTGTTGCAGGTGCTGATATTGAACAATGTGCATATTGCAGGATATGCCACTCCATTTCTGTATATCTACTTGATACTGAAGTTTGAGTCGGACACTCCCCGCAATGCGTTGATGTTGTGGGCATTCTTTTTAGGGCTGGCTGTCGACGTCTTTTCCGACACACCGGGGATGAACGCTGCCGCTACGGTGTTGCTGGCTTTCTTGCGCCCCACTTTCCTGCGGCTGTTCGTGCCTCGTGACACGCTGGATACACTGGTTCCGGCCATCCGTACAATGGGGATTCTTCCTTTCCTGAAATATCTGGTTGTGAGTGTGCTGATACATCACGGCTTGTTGCTTACCCTCGAATTCTTCTCTTTTGCCCATATTGGTACGCTGTTGTTGAGAATTGCGGCAAGTACCCTGCTTACTGTGACCTGCATTATGGCTGTTGAGGGAATAAGAAAGAAAGGATAAAGGGATTAAGGATTAGGAATTGATGAAAGACTATACACTGGAAAAGCGGAAATATGTAATTGGAGCGGCGGCTATTGTCATCGTTCTTATTTACGTGTTCCGGCTGTTCGACCTGCAAATCATGACTGATGACTACAAGAAGAACGCGGACAGCAACGCTTTTCTGAACAAGATACAATATCCATCACGGGGGGCTATCTACGACCGTAACGGTAAGTTGCTCGTGTTTAACCAGCCTGCCTATGATATTACGTTTGTGCCTCGGGAGGTGACGCAGCTGGATACACTCGACCTTTGCAGTGCCTTGAACATTACCCGTGAACAGTTTGACAAACGGATGAAGGACGTCAAGAACCGCTGGATGAACCCCGGTTATTCCAAATACACCCATCAGGTGTTCATGACGCAGCTTTCTGCCGAAGAGTGCGGTGTGTTTCAGGAGAAGCTGTTCAAATTTCCAGGTTTCTATATTCAGCGGCGTACTATCCGCCAATATACCTATAACTCTGCCGGCCATTTGCTGGGAGACATCGGCGAAGTGTCCAAGAAAGACATTGAGAACGATGACTATTATATTCGCGGAGACTATATAGGCAAGCAAGGCATCGAGAAATCCTATGAAAAGTATCTGCGTGGAGAGAAGGGGGTGGAGATTCTGCTTCGTGACGCTCACGGGCGCATCCAGGGACACTACATGGACGGACAGTTGGACCGTTCCTCCGTACCCGGCAAGAACCTGACGTTGGGCATCGACATTGACCTCCAGATGTTGGGCGAACGGCTGCTTCAATACAAAATCGGTGCCATTGTGGCCATCGAACCGGCTACGGGTGAGATACTATGTATGGTTTCCTCGCCTACCTTTGACCCTCATCTGATGATAGGGCGCCAGCGGGGAAAGAACCACCGCCTGCTGCAGATGGACAAGCGGAAGCCTTTGTTGAACCGTGCCATCATGGGAGCTTATCCGCCGGGCTCCACCTTCAAGACGGCGCAGGCGCTGACCTTCCTTCAGGAAGGGATTATCCACGAAGATTATCCGACTTTCCCTTGTGCGCATGGCTTCAATCATAAAGGCCTTCATGTGGGATGTCACGGACATGGTTCGCCTCTGTCGCTGATTCCTGCCATCGCTACCTCTTGTAATTCCTATTTCTGTTGGGGATTGTATCGCATGTTCGGTGATAAAAAATACGGTTCGCCGCAGAATGCCATTACCGTATGGAAAGACCACATGGTATCGCAGGGCTTCGGCTATCGGCTCGGTACCGACCTCCCCGGCGAACAGCGTGGACTGATACCGAATGCAAAGTTCTACGACAAGCCCTATCGGGGTTCGTGGAACGGTCTGACGGTGATTAGTATCTCCATCGGGCAGGGAGAGATTCTTGCCACCCCGTTGCAGATAGCCAATCTGGGTGCCACCATTGCCAACCGGGGGCATTTCATTACTCCGCACATCGTGAAGGAGATAGAAGACAATGAACTGGACAGCATCTATCGCAATCCCCGTTATCCCACCATCGACCGCGAATATTATGAAATGGTGGTGAAAGGTATGCGTGCCGCTGTAGACGGAAGTACGGGTAGCGCCACTTGCCGCATGGCGGGAGCCATCCTGCCGGGTGTGGAGGTCTGCGGAAAGACGGGCACGGCACAGAACCGCGGCAAGGACCATTCTGTCTTTATGGGCTTTGCCCCGATGGACAACCCTAAGATAGCCATTGCCGTCTATGTGGAGAACGGTGGTTTCGGTGCCACGTATGGCGTACCTATCGGTGCCATGATGATGGACCAGTATCTGCATGGAAAGCTGTCGCCCGAGAATGAGATACGGGCGGAAGAATTCAGTAACCGGGTGATACTTTACGGAGATGAGGAGAGATGATGATGAGGGGTTGGGGATTAAGGATTAGGGGTTAGGGATGAACGGTGAGTGACTTCAATAGTAAATAGTAAATCGTAAAATTGTAAATAAATTGGTGACGAGGAGAGATAGCATATGGAAATCATTGGACTGGGTGACGATTGTCGTTTACCTGCTGCTGATTGTATTCGGCTGGTTCAGTGTCTGTGGGGCGAGTTATGATTATGGTGACCGTGACTTTCTGGACTTCTCTACGCGTGCCGGCAAGCAGTTTGTCTGGATTATATGTTCCTTCGGGCTGGGGTTTGTGCTGCTGATGCTGGATGATTCCCTCTATGACATGTTCTCCTACCTTATATATATAGGGCTGATGCTGTTGCTGATTGTCACGATATTCATTGCGCCCGACACGAAAGGGTCGCGGTCGTGGCTCATCCTGGGGCCGGTCAGTTTGCAGCCGGCGGAGTTTGCCAAGTTTGCCACGGCGCTGGCGCTTGCCAAGTATATGAGTGCCTACTCGTTTACGATGAAGAATTGGAAAAGCTCCCTTATGTTGGCTTTCCTGATTCTCTTCCCCATGTTGCTGATTATCCTACAGCGGGAGACGGGTTCGGCATTGGTGTACTCTGCATTTTTCCTGATGCTTTATCGGGAGGGAATGCCGGGCGTGGTACTGTTCTCGGGTATATGTGCAGTGGCCTACTTTGTGGTGGGCATCCGTTTTGATGCGGTGATGATTGCCGATACACCGACGCCTATCGGAGAATTTGCCGTACTGCTGATGGTACTGCTCTTTGCCGGAGGTATGGTGTGGGTTTATAAAAAGCGCTGGGAACCCACACGGAATATTATCGGCGGTTCGCTGGGAGTGCTGCTCGTGGCTTATCTGATTTCGGAATACGTGGTACCCTTCAACTTGGTGTGGGTGCAGTGGGGGCTTTGTGCACTTGTTGTCGGGTATCTTGTCTTTCTTTCTTTAAGCGAGCGCCATTTATCTTATTTTCTGATTGGGCTGTTTGCTTTGGGTTCGATAGGTTTCCTCTACTCCAGCGACTACTTCTTCAATAAAGTGCTGGAGCCCCATCAACAGATACGTATCAAGGTGGTGCTCGGTATGGAAGAGGACCTTGCTGGTGCCGGCTATAACGTGAACCAGTCGAAGATAGCCATCGGCTCCGGGGGGCTGACCGGCAAAGGTTTCTTGAATGGTACGCAGACAAAGCTGAAGTATGTGCCGGAGCAAGATACGGACTTCATTTTTTGCACCGTGGGTGAGGAGGAAGGATTCGTAGGGTCTACGGCTGTACTGTTACTGTTCCTTATTCTTATTTTACGGCTGATTGTCGTGGCCGAGCGGCAGCAATCTCCCTTTGGCCGGGTGTATGGTTACTCTGTGCTTAGTATATTCTTGTTCCATCTATTCATCAATATAGGCATGGTGCTGGGGCTGACCCCCGTCATCGGTATCCCGTTGCCTTTCTTCAGTTACGGAGGTTCTTCTCTCTGGGGATTCACAATCCTGCTGTTTATCTTTCTGCGGATTGATGCGGGACGTAATCGTCGAATTTAGTTATGACCGTTTCCTTGTGGGACATATGTCTTATCCTGATATAGGTAGACACATTTACAAACTAATAAATGTGTTACTATTATGACTTCAAAACGAAAGCTTTATCGTGAAGATGAAAAACTGTTTTTTCTTCACTCTTACTACCAATCAGGTATGAGTAAGCATGCCTTTTGCCGGGCACATGGCATTTGTTGCCCTGCCTTGCTAAATAGTTGGATTAAAAAGTATTCAAATTTAGCAGAAGAGCTATCTTTGCCTTCTGAACAAGAATCACCAGATATGTCCAATCGCAGCAAGGAAGCCTACAAAGATGAAAATGCCCAATTAAAAAAGCGCATTAAAGAGCTGGAGAAAGCTCTGTCTTTCTCCAAGCTGGAAACAGAAGCCCGTGAGTTGATGATTACGCGTGCTGAAGAACTCTTCAACATCCCTATCAGAAAAAAATCTGGGGCCAAATCGTAACGGAACTGGTCAGTCAGCGCAACCTGAAAGTTGCGTTGGCCTGCCGTCTGTTTGGCCATTGTCGTCAAGCCTACTACCAGTCAAAGGCTGACATTGAGAGTCAGATACATAGGGAACGTCTCATGCTGGATGCTGTCCGTGATATCCGTATCGAAGATCCGGGTATAGGCTGTTACAAACTGTGGATTATGCTCACCGTGCTTTTTGGAGCCGGGTTCATGCCTGGGCGGGACAGCTTTTATGCATTGCTCCGGCAACACCGCTTGATGCTTCCTGCCCGCAAGACCCGGCATACGACGAACTCCAACCATCGCTACCACAAGTGGAAGAACCTAATCAAAGGACTGACCTTGACTTCAGCCAACCAGTTGTGGGTCAGCGACATTACTTATATACCACTTGCCAATGGTGAAGTCTGTTATCTGCATCTGATTACGGATGCCTACTCCCATAAGATAGTGGGATGGGTGCTTGCCGACACCTTACGGGTATCGGCAACCATCAATGCATTGCAACAGGCTATAGAGCAGGCTGTTGAAATGACAGGAGATGAAAATCTTACGGGCCTGATACATCACTCGGACCGTGGCGTACAATACTGTTGCGACCCATACGTGGCACTTCTTCAGAAACATGGCATTGCCATCAGTATGACGGAAGACTACAAACCCACCGACAATGCCGTTGCGGAACGTATCAACGGGATTATTAAGGCGGAAAGCAGCCATCCTCGAGGCCGGTTCAACGAAATCGGGCATGCAAGAAATGTCATAGCTCGCTACATACATTTCTATAACCATCGCAGACCGCATATGAGTATCGGGTATAAAATACCTGCTGTGGCGCATCTGGAGAAGGGAATACAGAAGAAAATGTGGAAGAAGAAAAAATATCCTTCCACAAGTAGCAATAAAAAGAAGGATGCAATATCTTTGCAAAGCCGGACAGCAAGTCCGGGCGAAGGCGCAGGACAGCGCACCTGACAAAGACAGAATGCCTCTTTTAGGGGCACCCAGTCTTGCCGGACAAGCAAGCACGGGCTCTGCAAATGCAGCAGGATGACTGTCAACAGAATCAGGACAACTCACTTTGCTGTGTCTACTATATCAGCAGGGCTTGGGAAGAAGTGACTACTGAACCAGTACAACATTCCAAGAACCGTCTACTGATATCGGTTATAAAAAGAAAAAGCGTCTAGCTAAATCAGGAAAAGACAATACGAATGGACTTGATTATCATTACATTGCATTTACACATTGTTTACATCGTAATGTAACGGCCGTTACACCGCATTGTAACGTCCTTTACGCTGTATCGTAACGACTTTTACGCTATATTGTAACGCCCTTTACATGCTGGTGTAACGGCCGATACATTCTGGCGTAAAAGACGTAACGCTATGAGGTAAGAGGGCAAGTTATGATACCCCGCCCGTTTCCGCTTCAAGGAGACTTGAGTGGGAGACTGAGGTGGTTGTTAGAAGAAGGTAATAAAGAACAATAGGGAGTTCCTATCTCTTCAGTTTGATGCCGATGTCATTGATTCCTTGCAGCCTTTCGTCCGGTAGCGTATAGGCCACTTTAAAGAGGTAGGTGCCGGGTTTGCCGATTTGAACGCTTCCTGCGGAGACGGCAGTCTGATAGAGACCTCCCCAGCCGTCACCTTTCCAGATTCCTTCTTTGTCCGCGAGGATTAGCTGTATGGTGTCCGTGGGTGACGGAATGGAATCTGCGGTGGTGTAGCAGATGGATAGAGGTAGATTCTGATAGGGGTAGTTGCTTCGGTTACGAACTTCCAGAGACAGTTTGTAGTAGGTCAGTGAGTCGGTGACCTTCACGTCGAAAGAGAGCGTGTCTTCGCGCAGCCAGCCTTCGGTGGGAAGGGATTGGAAGGAATGGTATACAGTCTGTTTGTCGCAAGCGCTCAGCAGGCTTGCGACAAACAGTAGTATGATACCTTTCAGGCAGAGATTCCTATTCTTGAGCCGGTTTGTCATTTTGGGCAGGTCTTTCACCTTGAGGTTTGGGCTTATTGTTACGGGGCGGACGACGGTTGTTATTGTTCCGTTGTTGACGTTCGCCTTGTTGCTGTTCACCTTGTTTGGGTACTTGCCGGTCTTGTTTCTGTCTCGGTTGCCGGTCTTGCCTGGATTGTTCTCTCTGGTTGTTGGATTGCGGAGCACCCTGCTGCTCACCTCCTTGCGGACGACCGTTTCCACTCTTTTTCTTTCTCTTGTTACGGCTGTTGTTGCTGTTCTCGCCACCGTTGCCGTCACTGCCACTCTTGCCTTTCCGGCTGCGGTCAAAGCGAGTGAGACTCTCTTGTTCCAGCAAGTCCACCGGCTTTTTGGGTTCGGAACGATGGGTTTCTTCTATCAGGCTGTCGGGCTTGATGCCACGTCTGTTCAAACCGATAATCTCGAAGGCGCGTCTGCCGCTGATGGTCACCAGGTTGGCGGGGATGTTCTTGTCGCTTGAGTAGGTTATCTGGTTGCTCAGAATGTCGGCTTTGAAGAAGAAGAACTCACCGTCTTTGGTCTCTAAGGTAATCTCGCGTGAGGGCAGGCGTTTCTGTGCTTCCACGTAGCAGTCTACTTCGTAGTTGAGGCAGCACTTCAGTTTGGCGCATTGTCCGGCAAGCTTCTGCGGATTCAGTGAAATGTCCTGGAAGCGCGCCGCGCTGGTGGATACCGATACGAAGGAGGTCATCCAGGTGGCGCAGCACAGCTCGCGTCCGCAGGGACCGATACCGCCGATGCGTCCGGCTTCCTGGCGGGCACCAATCTGTTTCATCTCGATACGCACGCGGAAAGCGTCGGCAAGTACCTTGATGAGCTGGCGGAAGTCCACCCGTTCGTCGGCTATGTAGTAGAAGATGGCCTTGTTGCCGTCTCCCTGATATTCCACGTCTCCAATCTTCATGTTGAGGTTGAGGTCCAGGGCTATCTGACGCGAGCGTATCATGGTGGAGTGTTCACGGGCTTTTGCCTCGTTGTACTTCTCCATATCCACAGGCTTCGCCTTGCGGTAGATGCGTTTGATGTCTGCCTCAGACTTGATATTGGCTTTCTTCATTTGCAGCGGCACGAGACGTCCGGTCAGGGTCACCACACCGATATCATGTCCGGGGGTGGCTTCTACGGCTACGATGTCGCCTTTCTCCAGAGGTATCTTGTTGCTGTTGCGGAAATATCCCTTGCGGGTATTCTTGAACTGAACCTCTACCAGCTCGCTCTCATCGGCATTGCCCGGAATGTCTGCCAGCCAGTCGTAGGTGTTCAGTTGCTTGTCCTGCCTGCCGCAACTCTTGCAGCAGAGACCTCCGCTTCCGTTATGTAGTTTAAATTCCATCATCTGTTTATTTACTATTTGACTATTTACTATTTACGATTTGATACTTTGCATTTCATTATTTTGCCACTTTTCATTGTTTCAATAAAACAATCATTTTGAGAGAGAAGTCGAAAAACACCATGCGGGCGTTTACGTTCTGCTCGATGTGGCGTTGCGCTTCACTTAGTTCGTCCATGATACCCATGACGTTCCGTTCGTTGACAAAGGGGGCGAAACGGGTGGCGAAGTTCTGTTCGGGCAGCGTCATGTAGTTCATCTCCTTGCGGTGCAGGTTGTAGATGAAGTTCTCGCGGGTCATGCGCTGGCAGTAGTCCAGGAAGTTCTTCTGCCGTTCGCGTCCCATGGCAGCAAGCTGCTCGCTCCATTGTTTCATTTCCCGTATCTTGCGCTGGTAGGAGAGTCGCATCAGGCTGACAAAGAGGTTGAAGAACAGTTCGTTCTCTTCGTTCAGATGGATGGTCTCCAATGCTTTGATAAAGTCTCCGTTTGCCAGGTGGGCTATGGTCTCGCTGTCGCGGGGCTGCACTCCGTACTTCTGCTGCAGGGCTTCGGCTATGTCGGCTTCTTCAATCTTGGGAATGTTGAAGCGCTGCGTGCGGCTGAGGATGGTGGGTAGTATCATTTCCGGAGCTTCGGAGATGAGGAGGAATATCGTTTTCTCGGGTGGCTCTTCCAGCAGTTTCAGCAGCTTGTTGGCGCATACTTCATGCAGCTTTTCGGGTAGCCATACGATGGTGACTTTGTAACCTCCTTCACTGGATTTCAGACTCAGCTTGCGGGTTATCTCGTCGCTTTCTTTGGCATAGATAATAGCTTGTCCGTTTTCGGCATCCATCTCGTTCAGCCAGTGGTTCAGCCCGAAGTAGGGGCTGTTCAGCAACAGGTGCCGCCAGTTGGCGATATAGTCGTCGCAGACTTCCTTTTTCCCTTTGGCGCTCTTGACGATAGGGTATACGAAGTGTACGTCCGGGTGCACCAGCTTATTCCATTTTACGCAGGAGGGACAAGTACCGCAGGCATCGGTTTCCGTCCGGTTGGGACAGCAGATGTAGCGGGCATAGGCAAGTGCCAATGGGAGTTTTCCTACTCCGGCAGGGCCACAGAAGAGTTGTGCGTGGGGGATACGTCCTTCCTGCACTTCTTGTATCAGCCTTTGCTTGGCTGCCTCTTGGCCTATTATGTCCTTGAAACTGAACACGGGTTAATTAGTTATAAGTTATTACTTGTGACACTGCCTATTGTCAATTGTCAACTGTTGATTGTCCATTGTTTAGTAGATTTGTTTGGCTACTTCCTTGATGCTGTCTGTAGCTCCTACCGAGTAGAAGTGGAGGCTTGGGACGCCATGGGCTATCAGCTCTTTGCACTGCTGCACGCACCATTCGATACCCACTTGCTGAGCTTCCGCATCGGTGTTGCACTTCAGAACCTCTTGGGTCAGTTCCTCGGGCAAATCTACTTTGAACGTCTTGGGTATCATGCTGAGTTGTGACAACTTCTTGAAGGGCTTGATGCCCGGGATAATCGGGATGGTGACACCGGCTTGACGGGCACGTTCCACGAAGTCGAAATATTTCCGGTTGTCGTAGAAGAGCTGGGTCACGGCATACTCTGCACCCATTTCCATTTTCTTCTTTAGCCAGTAGATGTCTGTATCCATGTTGGGGGCTTCTTCATGCTTTTCCGGATAGCACGCCACACCGTATGAAAACGGGGTATTGGTAACTTTCATCTCGGAGCCGTCCACAAAAATACCTTTATTGAAGTTGTTGATTTGCTCTTGTAGTTCGACGGCGTGGTGGTAACCGTTGCCCACGGGGATAAAAGAGGATTCGTGCTTTGCCTTGTCGCCACGAAGCACCAGCAGGTCGGTGATGCCGAGGAATTGCAGGTCGAGCAGCACGTACTCCGTCTCCTCGCGGGTGAAGCCGCTGCAAAGGATGTGCGGCACCATGGTGATGTTGTACTTGTTCTGGATGGCAGCAGCTACGGCTACGGTGCCGGGGCGGCGGCGCAGGCGGTTTCGCTGGAACAATCCGTTGCCGAGGTCTTTGTACACGTACTCGCTGCGGTGCGTGGTGATGTTGATGTATTTGGGGTCGAATTCCCGTAACGTATCTATGGTCTGATACAGCTTTTCGATGCCCGTACCTTTCAGTGGTGGCAATATTTCAAAGGAAAAAGCTGTTTTTTCGTTACTGTTTATCAGGTCGATTACTCTCATTTCTCTTTCGTTATCTTTGTCCGATTGGCAAAAATCTTGCACATTGGGAACAAAAATACAAAAAAGAAATGAGAAATGCCGAAATTGCCGGCTATTCTTTTATACAGCGGATGGAAAGAGCTTTATAGTAGGGCTTGCCGGTGACATGGGCGGCGCTTGAGACAAACTCGTCGCTTTCGCCGAGAAAATAAATGGTGCTTTCCGAAAGGGTATGCTTTGTATGATCCCAACTCCAAAAGGCGGTCATTTTATTGGGGCTGTTGTGTCCTTTGTTGTACCACATTCCTACCGGGAAAGCATTGAACCGGGTATGGTTGTTGACGGGGGCAACTTCACCGGATACCATTGCCTGCCATTCTCCTGCTTTTAGTATGGAGGCATCGTTGCCGGTGTAGTTTTTCAGCTGTTCCCAGTCTGCATCCGATGGAATTTTCCAGCCCTCGGGAGCCAGCTCTCCTGCCAGTATGGATTCTCCATTGTAAAAATAAATGTCATATTTGTCCGGCTTGTAATATCCGGCTTTGTCTGTTCCCAAGTCACTCTGTTTTTTCAAGGGAGCTCCGTCACGGTAGGTGGTGGCATGGAGCTCTTTACCCATCCAGTATTGGGCTCCAATCTTGACAATGGGGTATTCGGTAGACACTCCTTTTCTGATGTCTCGAAGGGTGTAGCATGCCACATTCACTTTGATGGCGTTTTCCGGTTTATCCAGAAGTAGCTTATGGTTATTGTCTATATAGAGCTTGTCTATGCCGGTATATTCCCCTTTAGTGTAGGTAAATCCATAGTCGTCTGTATTCCAGCTTATTCTTCCTCCGCAGATGGTGTCTTTACGGTCTGCAAGCTGTAGGATGACTCCATTGCTCAGGTCGGCCTTTTCATTTTCGCCTATGGGATAGGCTATAACGGCTCTGGAAGTCAATGACGCTGATTTGAGATATTCCTTGCAGACTTCTGCAATGGGTATCCCTTCGTGATAAATTCTGTACACATTTGAAAGAGAAAAGGAGAGAGCGGAAATATGTATGGCAGTGTAATCTTCCATATTGTCGGTGTCGATGGGAGGGAGGCTGCTCCATTCCTTGATTTTTCCGGCAAAACTGCTCAGTACGTTGCTGTTGCTCTGCATGGCTGATATGTTAATGATACATTGCGTGCTGCTACTCATTTCCACTTCGGGTATTGCACAACTGTATATACGTCCGCTCCACTCCATAATGAAGGATTGCTTGCCATCATTTATCGTTTGGGGTATGATAATGAATTCCTTGCCGGTAAGTTTGTTGTCTTTGACACTCCATTCACCGGAGGCTATGATGTCTTGTGTCCCCGTAAGATTACTGAAAGTCCCGTCTTCCAGATTATAATCGGCCGAGGTCTTGAGCCCGGTTGCGATGATACGCGGATTGGCTTTCAGCAAATCATTGGCAGAGTTGCTTGTGTCGGGTGTCAGAGAGATTGCCAGTTTGGACAGTTTGTGTTGGAACTCCAGGGTTACAGATTTGGTTTTATTGGTGATTCCTTGCGCTTTTGCTACCAAGAAGTCACTTTGTGCGCGGTTTTTCTCATTGCTCTGGTCTATCTGCACAGATACGGGAAGAACGGGTGTACCGGCAGCTACCCCTTCGGTTTGGTAAGGGTGGTAACTGATAAAGTCCAGTGGCACATCTCCTTCCGGATAGAATACTGTCTTTTGGGGAATCAGTGTAGAGCCTTCCGTATATTCCAGAGCCAGATTGTCAATATACCGTTTCCCCTTGATAGAGCCGGAGGAAGTGGTTGCAAACAAGCCCATTTTGTCTCCTTTTTCAAAGGCGGTGTTTGTGACCTTGGTACTGGCCTTTTCCATTTTGATAGAGAACGTGATAGGTGTCGTCCCTTCCTCGATTTCCGCTTCTGATTCTTCGTCAATCCGGTTCACACAAGCTGTATTCCCTAAGGACATGCAGCAGAATAAAGAGGCAGCCAAGACTCCTCTTGCAAGAATAAGTTTTTTCATTATATTATTATTGCGGGGCAACGGTTTTTCCGCTTTCCCAGTTATACTCAATGAACCTTGTCTTAAAAATGTGGATTTAGCAGAGCTATAACCGGTATGGAAAAGTCTTTTACGCTTTTGGATGCTAATTATCAGTATCACGCTTGATGCCGCAGTGCTTTTTAATCTTATTTTTTAATAACTTTTAATAGGTTTCGGGTACAAATGTAATTAAACGTGTTAAATGAAGAGGGATAAATCGATAAAACTTTTATAATTTATTTATCACACTCTGATTTTTTGCCTAACTTTACACGCTAAAATCGTAGACAGTAATAAGTTAAACCATAGATATAAACTCATGCCTTTAAATTTACCCGATAAACTACCCGCTATCGAGTTGCTGAAAGAGGAGAATATATTTGTCATTGACAATTCCCGGGCAACCCAGCAGGATATCCGTCCGCTGCGTATCGTGATTCTGAACTTGATGCCGCTAAAGATTACAACGGAAACGGACTTGGTGCGTCTGCTTTCCAATACTCCGCTTCAGGTGGAAATCTCGTTCATGAAGATAAAAAGCCATACTTCCAAGAACACTCCGATAGAACACATGAAAACATTTTATACGGATTTCGACAAGATGCGCGGTGAAAAGTACGATGGCATGATTATCACCGGTGCTCCGGTAGAGCAGATGGATTTTGAGGAGGTGACTTATTGGGATGAGATTATTGAAATCTTCGACTGGGCGCGTACGCATGTCACCTCTACGCTCTACATCTGCTGGGCGGCGCAGGCAGGGCTCTATCATCATTATGGAGTGCCGAAGTATGCACTGGATAAGAAGATGTTCGGTATCTTTGAACATCGTACCTTGCAACCGTTGCATCCCATTTTCCGTGGATTTGATGATATGTTCTATGTGCCGCATAGCCGCCACACGGAAGTGCGCCGGGAAGATATACAGAAGGTTCCGGAATTGACGCTGCTTTCCGAGTCGGAGGATGCTGGTGTATATATGGCGGTGGCCCGTGGAGGGCGTGAGTTCTTCGTGACCGGCCATTCGGAATACTCCCCGCTGACATTGGATACAGAGTATCGCCGTGACTTGAATAAGGGCCTGCCCATTGAGATACCCCGTAACTACTATGTGGACGATGACCCGGACAAAGGAGTGCTGGTGCGTTGGCGTGCCCATGCCAATCTGTTGTTCTCCAATTGGCTGAATTATTTTGTATATCAGGAGACGCCGTATAATATTAATGAAATAGGGTGAGTTACTCGTAACTAAACGATGATAAAGCAACGTAAAATAGAGCTGCTGGCTCCTGCCAAGAATTTGGAGTGTGGCATAGAAGCAGTGAATCATGGGGCAGATGCGGTATACATCGGTGCACCCAAGTTCGGTGCGCGTGCGGCTGCTGTCAACTCTTTGGAGGATATTGCCGCTTTGGTGGAGCATGCCCATCTGTATAATGCCCGTATCTATGTGACGGTCAATACCATTCTGAAAGAAGAAGAGCTGAAAGAGACGGAGAGGATGATTTGGGAGCTGTACCGCATCGGTGTGGATGCACTGATTGTACAGGATATGGGGATTACGCGGTTGAATTTGCCGCCCATTCCGTTGCATGGCAGTACGCAGATGGATAACCGTACGCCGGAGAAAGTACGTTTCCTTGCCGATGCCGGTTTCCGTCAGGTGGTGTTGGCACGCGAACTTTCTTTGCAGGAGATACGCGGTATCCATGAGGCGTGTCCCGACGTGCCGCTCGAAGTCTTTGTACACGGGGCTCTTTGCGTCAGTTATAGCGGGCAGTGCTATGTCAGCCAGGCTTGTTTCGGACGGAGTGCCAACCGGGGGGAATGTGCGCAATTCTGCCGTTTACCCTTCAGTCTGGTAGATGCCGATGGCAAGACCATTGTGCGTAATAAGCATCTGCTTTCTTTGAAGGACCTCAACCAAAGCGAGGTGTTGGAAGAACTGCTGGATGCCGGAGCCACTTCCTTGAAGATAGAAGGCCGCTTGAAGGATGTGACGTACGTGAAGAATGTGACGGCGGCTTACCGTAGGAAGCTCGATGCCATTTTTGCCCGTCGCAAGGAATATACCCGTGCTTCTTCGGGTACTTGCCATTTCGACTTCCAACCGCAGCTTGACAAGAGCTTCAGCCGTGGTTTCACGCATTACTTCCTACAAGGCAGGGGAGGGGAAATCACTTCATTCGATACGCCCAAATCTTTAGGAGAGGAGATGGGCACTTTGAAGGAACAGCGCGGTGGATATATTACGGTGGCAGGCGTGAAGCCTTTCCACAACGGAGACGGCGTCTGTTTTTTGGACGAGCAAGGACGTTTGCAGGGTTTCCGTATCAACCGGGTGGACGGTAACAAACTCTATCCGGCAGGGGAAGTGCCTCGCATCAAACCTCGTACACGGCTTTATCGCAATTTCGACCAGGAGTTTGAACGTATCCTTACCCGTAAATCCTCCGAACGCAAAATCGGTGTTTGTTGGGAGTTGGCAGATACTTCTTTCGGTTTCAGCCTGACGGCTGCGGACGAAGATGATAACCGCGTGACACTCTCTTTCCCTTATCCGAAAGAACCGGCACGCACGCCACAGGCGGATAATCTGCGCAGCCAACTGGCTAAGTTGGGGAATACCCCTTTCGAGGTAGCCGGGCATTTATCAGAAGAGGCGTCGGGTATCAGGCTCAATCTTTCTGCGAATTGGTTCATTCCTGCTTCTGTGGTGGCAGACTGGCGCCGGCAGGTGATAGATAAGCTGATTGAGGCTCGGCGTGTTACTTATCGTCGTGAGTTGGCTGTCTGGAAACCGACAAGCCATGCTTTCCCTGCTACTTCACTGACCTATCTGGGCAATGTGATGAACAGTGCTGCCCGGAGTTTTTACCGTGAGCATGGACTCTCGTCTATAGCGCCTGCCTATGAGGCACAAGCGGTTCCAGAGGCTGTGCTCATGTTCTGCAAACATTGCCTGCGTTTCAGTATGGGATGGTGTCCCACCTATCAGAAAGGACATTCTCCTTATAGGGAACCTTATTATTTGGTTGGGACGGACGGCAAGCGTTTCCGCTTGTCTTTTGATTGCAAGAATTGCCAGATGAAAGTCATTGCTCATGAAGAGCCGCTTTAATGAAGGACGAAGAATGAGGAATTACTAATAAAGACTTGAAAATGAGGAGTGAGGAACGGGCACATAATGAAAGGCTGGCAAATGACCGGTACCGGGAAGCGGGCAGGGACAAACATCCTTTGCGTTCACTGCGTTCCCTCCTATTCTGCATTCTTTATTTTTCATGCTTCATTGCTTTAGTTTCCTGCCATTATTCCCGTCCTAATCTTGAAGATGAACATCTGTCTAAGGAGACGCGTGATTCGCTGACCTATCTTTTTGAACGGCATTATACTTGGAATACCAATCTGGAAGTGCTGGCAGATTCTGTGAATTTGGCTTGTCTGCCCGTGAAGGACTGCTATAATATGCTTTATCGGGGAGACCGCGTGGTGGTTGCCGAGTTCGCCATCCATCCTGCCGACAGTGTGGATAGTGTATGGGTGAAGCTTGCCCATTCGCAGGAAGTGCAGGGTTGGTTGCGGGAGTCCGAAATGATGCATGCCTTTGTTCCTACAGACAGCATTTCGCAGGCCATCTACTTGTTCAGTGATACCCATGCCTCTTATTTTATCATTATTTTTGCCTTGTTTGTGGCAGTCTGGCTGTTCCGGGCTTTTCGGCGCAAGCAGTTGAGGATGGTGTACTTTAATGATATAGACAGTCTCTATCCGTTGTTGCTATGTCTGCTGATGGCGTTCAGTGCCACTATTTACGAATCTATACAAGTGTTTGCGCCGGAGACGTGGCAACACTTCTATTTTAATCCTACCTTGTCGCCGTTCAAGGTACCGCTTGTGCTTTCTGCTTTTCTGATGGGTATCTGGCTGTTTATAGTGGTGTTGCTGGCGGTACTCGACGATTTGTTTCGCCAGTTAAGTCCGGCGGCGGCCGTATTCTATCTGTTGGGGCTGGCCTCCTGCTGCATCTTCTGTTATTTTTTCTTTATCCTGACTACATCTATCTACGTCGGATACTTGTTTTTGACCGCTTTTGTATGGGTATTCCTCAAAAGGCTTCGCATTTCGCTGCTGGCTTCACGCTATCGTTGCGGCAGATGCGGGCAGAAACTGAGGGAGAAGGGAGTCTGCCCACATTGCGGAGCTATCAATGAATAAGGAAATTAGAATCTGCATCGCAGCTCTATCCCTGCCTGCACGGGACGTCCTTTCTGCATAAATCCGTTCCCCATACTCTCGAAGTAGAAGGAGGCGTAATCCTTGTTGAGGGCATTGCGCACCCAGAAATCAATCTGTCCATGTCCTTTCTGGAAGCTGATACGTCCGTTCAGCGTGCCGTAGAAGGCTTGGCTTACGCTGTTCTCTTCGGTCCAGTAGATGCGTCCGGCACCGGTGTAGTTGGCATTCAGCTGGATGCGGTCCAGCCAGTGCCCCGGACGGATGCGGAAGATGTACTGACCGCCCACGTTCATGGTATGCTTGGGAACAAAAGGTACAGACTTGCCGTTGTAGCTGATTTCCTGAAGCTCCCCATTCACTTTCTCGTTGGTGATGTAATTCTTAAAGGTGGCATAGGTATAACCATAACTTGCATTCAGCGTGAAGTCCGTAGCAACGGCAGCCGTCAAGGCAACCTCTGCCCCCTGGCTGCGGCTTTTGCCGGCATTTGCCGTTTCGCGTCCCAGTCCGCTTGGGGCGAAGCGTGAAATCTGCTGGTCGCGGGTTTCCAGCCAGAAGATGGCGGCGTCGGCATGCAGACGTCCGTCCAGCAGATTCAAGTGTGTTCCTATTTCGTAGTTCCAGGTCTGTTCGGGCTTGTAGACGGTGGCGGATTTTGCATCCGGATTCTCTCCCGCATCGGGGAAGTATTTGCCCACCAGCTCTTTGTAGGCATCCGGCACGTTGGGCATAATCGCCTCTTTGCTTTGTCGCATCATGTCATTCTTCAAACTGGATTGCAGCAGGTCGGAGAACATCTGCACATTGTAACCTCCCGAACGGTAACCTTTGCTGACCGTTGCATACACATTCCCTCTGTTTCGCGCAAAGTCATACTGCAAAGCAAACTTGGGCAACAGCTGAAGATAATCCTTATCAATGTTTCCTTGGTAGCGCGACTCTACTGTCAGTGCCGTCTCCGGCATCATCTCCATTTCGCGGATGACGACGTCGCCCCGCTTCATTTCTCCCTTGATGCCCACCTTGTAGTCCAGGCTGGTGCCGGAGTTGTAATCCATCTTCATACGCTCATAATCCAGGCGTAACCCGGCAGTGAACGACACTCCTTTCAGTCCGAATAAATCTCTGAAGGTGGATTGATGAAAGAGTGCCCCATTCAGCAGCGGAGTGTCGAAACTGCCCCCGATGGGCATGGTCCGGCTGCTGATGCCCAGTGAGGGCAGGATATTCATACTCATGGATGGTCCCATCTCTACTTGTATTTGCGATGGGATGACACTGCCCAACATCTGGTTCAGCATCCCCATTCCGGCTTCCCTGAAAGTGACGGGAGCTTCCGTATTCAGCCATTGGTAGAAGCCGAAGGCGCCGGTGGTCCATTGCCAGCGGCTGCCGCTTTTACTCTTCAAGATGATTTCCTCGCTCAGTGCGTGGGAGCGTTGTTTCTGTTGCAGGGTATAGATGTCGTTGGCGGTGAAGTCTTGGTCTATGTCCATGCAGTCCTTTAGAAACTGGTAGCCGGTGACCATGCTCAACGTGAAGTGCTGTGCCTGGTATTCCAGGTTCAGACCGGTGTTCAGCAGGTTGCGGTAATAGTTGCTTCGGGCATTGTTGGAGACCTTTCCAATGTAGGGTTTCATCGCCTCGCTCTGTGCTTCGGGGGCCAGGCTACCTTGATAGAAATACGGGTATCCTCTCTGGTCGCTGTATTCGTAGTTGATGTTCAGGTCCACCTTCCAGTTGTCCGAAGGGAGGTAAATGGCGCGGATGCGTCCGCCTGCCGATTGCCCCTTGTCCGCTTTCTCGTCCCTCACCGTGTTGCGGAAGAATCCTCCTTGATAATCGTAAAACCCTCCGGTGGAAAAGGCGAACCGTTCCGAAAGGCGGTGATAGTGGGTCAGCGAGGTATTATAGGCATTGTACGTACCTGCCCCCATGCGGAAGTCCGTCCCCTGGTAGGAGAAGGGCGATTTGGTGTGCACCTTAATCAATCCACCCATGGCATTGCGCCCGTAGAGCGTGCCCTGCGGACCGCGTAGCACGTCGATGCGCTCTACGTCGGCATAGCTGAAGTCGAAGGCTGACTTGTCTATATAAGGTATATTGTCTACATAAAGTCCTACGGAGGGAGTGTTGATGCGCGAGCCGATGCCGCGGATATAGACTGCCGAAGTCAGTCGCGAGCCGTAGTCGGGGATAAACATATTGGGCACTACGGATGTCAGATTCTTGATGGAGTTCACCTGTGCGTTCTGCATGTCCTGCTGCGAAAGCAGGGTGACGGCGGCGGGCTGCTCGCGCAGTTTCCGGTTTTCTTTTGGGGTAGCAATGACGGTTATTTCCTCTACGTCTACCACTTTCAAAGTGTCTGCCTCTTCGGCAAGTACGTTGCCGGTTGCCAGGAGGCAGAAGATACCGGTCAAAATTCTATATCTATTCATAAACTGGTTTTTTAGCGCCTGCAAAGTAAAGGGATTCTTGCGGAAGGGACAATCCTCATTTATTAGGATTTCGTTCCTGGAGTGCTAATCTTAAATCGTTCCATCATGCGGAAAATATCGTTCCTCCGTGGGGTAAAAATCGTTCCACCATGGTGGAACGATTTTTACCCCACGGAG
>OWIM01000606.1_pt1 | contig 18515 bp, 14 predicted proteins | sample 1732751 | NCBI WGS metagenome assembly OWIM01 (sample SAMN05065749, study PRJEB22554) | human gut metagenome | biome: ENVO:2100002; feature: ENVO:00000062; material: ENVO:00002003 | host: Homo sapiens | place: USA
GAGATGCAGCGTAGTCTCGTGGGCTCGGAGATGTGTATAAGAGACAGCAGTAATAACTGCCGGCTGAAATTTAACGACGTATCTGATTTCCATGTTTTTGAAAACGGCCAGATGGCGGTATCAAAAAATGGCAATGCGTCATACACGCTTTACAGCTCTGAAGAAAACCGCATGACGGAAATTACCAATGTACGCTACCTTTGCCGCTACCAAACAATTGTTTCGGAGCAAGACGGTATGTTGTACCCCAACCTCCCTCGTACTTACAGCAAAGACGGCTGGAATTTTCCGCTCTGCCTGGGGCATAAAGACGATATTTCCAACGTTTCTGACGCTGATGATGGAAAGATTGCCGTAACATCCCCCTGGGGAAGAGCGGACTTATACAACCGAAGCGGGCTTAAACTGGCATCCTTCAAAGACTGCAAGGCGGTTATTTTTCTAAAACAAGGAAATTTTATCGTTATGGGAAGAAACGGATACGGGCGCCTGTTTGACAAAGACTGCCGACTGATGCTTGAAAATGTCAGCCCTCTGCCCGAAAATGAAAATTTTCTCCGAAACAACGACCGTTTTTGCATTCACAAAGGACATTATTACGACTGCTGCTGCGGAGAAACCTATTCCGGAAAAACGCTGCCGCTGATTTTAAGCAGCGAAAGCCGCGTCTTTTATGAAAAAGGTATTATTTACCATCCGAACGGAGCAGTTGTCTTAAGCCAGTGCCCTGAGGAATATGCGTTGTTCAACGGGCATATGCTGCATATTCAGCAAAACGGCAGAGATTTTGTTTTTGATTTGCGGCTGAAACAGAGGGATTTATTGACAATTATGGAGAAGCTTGTCAAAAACACCGATGAAAAAGATATTTCGCCACTGTTGTTTGATTATTTGCAGACAGCCGCCGAAATCATCAAAGGAACGGCTCTCAGCCGTAAGGATACGCTGTTAAGCTTTATCCGGAACTGACACAGCCTCCGCTGCTGAGTTTTATCCGCAGCTGACTGACACAGGCCTCAGTTTATGATGTCTGCCATAAGCCCTCCCCTGACGGAGGGCTTTTTTATATTTTCCGCGGAAAAACAGGCAAAACAGCGGCGAGATTCATTTTATCTTAACTTCCGGCGATTATATATTAAGCAGGTGTAACAGCAGACAGGAGTTGTATGTTTATTTTATTTGTGGCTTTACTGGCGCCGTTCTTTTCCTCTTTCGCCAATATTATTGAATGCAAGCTGTCCAACAACATATTCAAACATCCGGCAACCATGATTTTTTATATCTCGCTCATGAACTGCCTGTTTATGCCCCTGCTTTTGTTTTTCGGCATACCTACCCTGCCCGCGCCCGGTGCCGTTCCGTTTTATTTTCTGCTGGCATTTATTGACGTTGCATACCTCTATCCTTATTACAAAGCGATGAAAGTTATTGATACGTCTATCGTTTCTGCGCTGTTTTCGCTGGGGCAGATTACAATTCCGATTATGACATACCTGTTTTTGGACGAACGGCTCAGAGAATCGCAATACGCCGGATTTTTGCTGATTATTGCCGCGTCGATTGTCCTCAGCATCAACGATTTTAAGATGCCGAAGCTGAACCGGGCGTTTTATTATATGGTCTTTGTTTCCCTGCTGCGGGCATTTTATGTCGTTTTGCAAAAATATACCTTTAAGGAAGACGACAACTGGATTAATCTAATCATTTACGTCAATATTTTTTCGTTCCTGCTGCCGTTCCTGCTGTTTTTGCACAAAAAATCGGCGGAACGGATACGGAGCACCTTTGCCGAATACCGTAAAAATACAAAAGTATTCTGCCTGAACGAATTTTTGTGTTTTCTGGGCGGAGCGGCGGCTGTTTACGCCTTGTCCAAACTTTCAGCGGTTACGTCATCGGCGATTAACGCAACGGCGCCGATTTTTATGCTGTTCATCAGTCTGGCACTGAAAAAGATGTTTGACATCCGCGTCAAAGAAACGATTACGCCGCACATTATGATAAAAAAGCTGATATGTTTTGTCGTAATTATTGCCGGCGTGGTCATGGTGGCACTTTAATATACCGTTCCCTAAGGCTGAAGCGCCGCTGTTTTCCGGCTATCGCCCAAGTGCTTTCTGTGGAGTTTTCGGCAGTGCCTGCCGGCCTTTTTTATATTCGGCAGACAGACGGGAAAAGCGCTGATAAAGCAGTACAGACAATGCTTTTATGTCGGCAGACAGACGGAAAAAGCGCCGATAAGCAGCGGCCTAAACTTTTTTTTATATTTCCAGATATGCCAAAACATCGTCAGGGCTGTTGACCTGCACGACCTCGGTATTGTCCATGGCACGCAAGGCTTCCGCCAGCGTATAGTCATTGCCGCCCTTTTCGGTACGGTCGCCGAGAAAGATGATTTTGTGGTTCGGATACATTTCGCGCACCCGCCGGGCAATCTGGCTTTTGCCGCAGCCTTTGGTTACAATGTCCAAAGAGATTTTGCCGCCGACGCTGGTTTCATATTCGGGAAATTTCTCATTCAGTTCCCGGGCTATATTTTCCCGCTCATGATGAAGGCTGTCCCATTCGTTATATTTGGTACGCTCCGCAAACGGGCAGTTCCGCCCCAAGACGCTGAAGTTCAGCATTCCCGGGCGCAATTCAAGATAATTGCCGTACAGCTTTCCCTGATAGGCGGTATTGCGGCGAAAACGTTCCAACGTTTGGAGAAATTCCTTTTTCAGGACAATTTCGTTGCGATAAATTTCCTGCCCTTTCTGGTGGTAAACGTTACCCATTGAGCTGTAAATACCGCTGAATGCGGCAACGGCATCGGGCGGCAGCTGCTCAGTTACCTTTTCATAATTGGAACCGGCGGCAAGATACGCCAGATGCGACTTGAGCCACGGCAGAAAACGGCGGCTGAAATCCGGCGTCATCGGCTGGCGTGCCGGAGTTAAGGTTCCGTCCATATCAAAAATATATATTTTCATTTGGTCCTCCTTTCTTATAAATGCGTTTCTTTCCCTCCGGCATATTTTGCGAGGAACGCCGCACAGGCCATACATACCCCCGAAACAGGCTTTTTCGGCAAATACCGCACGGGCTATGCGCTGCCTGAAACCGTTTTTTTTGCGACGATTGCCTACAGGCGACGCGTTTCCTGAATCCGGCACCCGCACCGCGGAGAAAGAAGCCGCCTATTTATCGGCGACACATTTATAATAAGCTTTGGAAGGCACAAACAGCCGACAGGTAAAAATATCGCGGCGTATCTCTTCGGCATGCGTGCCGGCTTTATGTTCCCGGCACAAACCGTCGGCAAACGCCTTTACCTCTTCCTTATCATAAAAAAGAGGATTATAGCATACCGCCGGCCGGCCGGGCTTGGAAGCACCGACATACACATACTCCGTCCCCGGCTCGCGGCGGCGGTCTTCAAACGGCGCAAACTGCGAACATGCCGAAACGCTCAGAACCAGAGATAATAACAGCGATAATTTTAGAGTGGACAATTTGCAAAACTCCCATTAAATTGTGTTATGTCAGTCATTATATATAAAGATGAAATAAAATGCAAAGCGAAAATGTATATATTGGGGATGATAAATTCCAGCGGTTTCTTGACCATTATAACTGCCCGGCGCCACTCGGCGTCGTCAAGCTCCGGTTTGCAGGAGCCGTCTGCAGCCCTAATCCCAACTTGCGCCCGACGGACGTCATTGCTTCGCTGTTTGCCGAAAACCTGCAACCGAGGCTGACGACAAAAAACGAAGCGGAACTTTTTTTCAAGTTTTTTATGGGGCTGTGGGACGAGATGTTTGTCGAAATCAAAACCAACACGCTCAAACTTCCGGAATTTTCTGGAAACAAAAACGACACGAAAGAATTGGCAGAATTATGCCATAGCCGTGCCGACCAGATTGAGTTCGGCTTTGTCGAAGGCTTTTGGGGCGGCTGCGAGACACTGTCCATTCCTAACTATGCCGCAGAACTGATGGCTTCGCTTTCCGACATGGCCGACGTTTACGGCGTTTTGACCAAAAAACTGGCACAGGCGGAAAATCCGAAAGACATTTACCCGGTTATTCTGAACACGGATCAGATGGTGGAAAAGACTTTTCGCTTTTTGATTGAACATATGGTTTTGCCGCATATTGAGCAACTGCAGAGAAGCGTTAACTGATTTCTAAATTTTACAGGAGTTTACCCATGGAATTGTATGAAGGATTACTGACCCGGCGTTCTATCAGAAAATACAACCCGGAAAAGAAACTGACGAAAGACGAAATTCTGGAACTCATCCGGGCAGCAAGTTATGCCCCCTCCGCACACAACAAACAACCCTGGCATTTTCTGGTTATTCAGGATGCGGAAACTTTACGCACCCTGCGCCAGATTCAGCCTTGGACATCTTTTGCCAAAGATGCGGCATGCGCTATTGTTGTCTGCGCAGACGAAGAAGAATGTTTCCACCGCGAAAAAGAGGGATGGAACTATGCCCAGATTGACGGTTCCCTCGCTGCGCAAAACCTGCTGCTGGCCTGCCATGCCAAAGGGCTGGGCGCCTGTTTTTGCGGTGCGGCGCCGATGCCGATGGTCGTTGACAACCTGCGTAAAAAGTTCCGTATGCCGGAAACGATGCTCCCCGTAGCAATCATTACCATCGGCTATCCGGAAGAAACGCCTAAACAACCGGAAGACAGGCTTAATCCGGAAAAAATACACTGGGAAACGTTTTAGCCCGAGAGCGTACGAACTGGCAAAAATGTCAACCTGCCGGCAAAGCGCGCAGGGAGGGCTCTTTAGCCGGAGAGAGTGCAAACCCGGCAGCAAAAACAACAAAACCCCGCCAGACATACGCTGCGGGGCTTTGTATTTTCATGTTGTTTCTTTCACAATGTTGCATAGCGCTTAAAATAGGCTTCAACCTCTTCACGATTGCCGCGTTCCAGCAATTCCTCTTCCGCTTCCAAACCTCTTTTGGAAAACAGAATATAGGACATAATCAATTCGCTGTCACCGCTTTTAACCATTTCGCGCTGTGCCGGAAGGGATAGTTCCTTATACCGTTCAACATACGTTTTGACACAGTTGCGACAGGCATCTACAAAGCTGTCCCTGCCGCCGCCAACGTTAAGATACGTCATCAATGCCTGTTGCCCAAGAGGTGAAAGTCTGTTTTTTTCCAGATATTCCTGCACCGGAAACAACGATGAATCGCTGTCCTGCTCTTTTCCCTCATGCAGGCAATGCGTCAGAAGGAAAACTTCCGCTTTCGGCGAAAGCCGCTTTTTGGCAATAACAGACATCATCTTTTTCTTTATCAATTCCGTTTCGACGTCCAGACACAGGCGATTGTGCTCCAACATATAAATACGAGCAGCATCAAACCCTATCGGCTGATGAAAAATATACATCTGCACCTCAGGCGCAATATTAACGCGTTCAAACCGTTCCTCATCGTGTGAAGACATACGGAGATTGGCATACGCCGTCAGCAAAGCCATAATTTCCTTTTGGTTGCCGCGTTTGACTATCTGCATCTGCTCTTTGGCGGGAAGACCGTCAGGAAGCCAGTTGAAGCCGACTTGGACAGAACTGATTTTGCTGATGCGATTCATAACTTCATGATGCGTGTTTCTTTCAATTTCTGCAGCTTCACGCAAACGGCTTATTTCTGCAACACTGATTTTTTCTGTTTTCATAATGATAACATTTTAATTAAATTTGACATATATATAGTTGTTTCGGCTTGAGATATATAACGCCGTTTATTTTTTGTCAAACATTAATTTACGGGTGCAACAAATATAGGAAAAGGGCAGATACGCCCGGACTGCCACGCCCTGCCCTTCTATACCGGCCGCACTTGCACCGTGTTAGTTATATGAGGTTACACACTGGCTGTACTTGCCGCCATGCCCGTTATGTGAGGTTACACACTGATTGTACTTGCCGCCATGCCCGTTATGTGAGGTTACGTGCCGGTTTTACCTGTATCATTGTTCCGCCTATTCCAACAGTCACGCGTTTATTTATAAATATCGTACAGCTTTTTCATCATTTCCGGCGCCAGCATATCCAGTTCGGCTAAAATATACGCAGCGGTGTCCAAATTGAGGCAGGCAACGGATTTCACCGAATAACGGTCCTGATTTTCTATCCAACGCGGATTATTATAATCGACCCAGTGCCGCTCGCGATAAGCCGAAACGGTACGGACGGACGGCTTTTGAAGATGTAATTTGCCGTCAGGCGCCAGATAGGCGAACTTTTCCAACGTTCCCTCGCGGTCAAAGGCTTTGACGGAAATTTCGCCGTTATTATAAAAGACGATTTCAGTCTTTACCTTGCCGTTTTTATAGTATTCCAGCAGCGTGTTCTGTTTTTCATCGGCTTTGAATTCTGATGAAACTGCTCCGTTCTTGGCAAATATCTTCATATTGTCCCGCAACAGTCCGCTGCTGTTTTTGGCAAATTTCACCGGCATATCGGCTCCGTTCAATTTCAGGGATTTGACTGTTCCCGAGGCATCATATACCTCTTCCAAAATGTTGGGGCCGAGCTGCTTTATAACTTTGACAAGCTTTCCGGCTTTGTCGTATTCGCTGATTGTGTATGACAGCGGAGAATTCTGAACCGTTTCAACTTTCAGGGTACCGTCGGGATAAAACTGCTTATCGGAAAACAGCAAGGTTTCCGGTTTGCGGGTTATCTCATAACGCGCCTTGCCGTTGTCATAAAAATCTTCGCGCGATACAAAAGCCATTACCGGATTGTCTGTATAAGCCTTATTTGTCTTGCGGCGAATTTCTCCGGAACCGAAATATTTTTCAATCAGAATGCCGTCGTCTTTGTAAACGGTATCGGTAAGCAGCAGTCCGGTTTTGGAGTACTCCTTAATTTCTTCCGTCCGGCCGCCGCGGGTTTTTATCGTTTTGCGGAGATTGCCGTTCGGATAATAAAATTTTTCGGTTTTAGCCAGAGAGCCGGAAGTTTTTTCGCCGCCGATGCTGACATGCTCCTTGTCAACGACATCTGCCAGCGCATCTATGTCCGGTTTGGCAACCGGACCGATATTTTTGGCTGCCAGTTCGGCCTGCTTTTTCTCTTCTGCCGTCGGGATAATCGCATTTTTAAGTTTTATATCGTCAAAAGAAACAGGCTCCAGCCCTTCTACCATCGGCGCAGCATCTTCCGGAAGGACAGGTGATACTTCGTTTTTTTCACTCCGGACGGGAATATCGGCTTTTTGCACAGACGATGCGGCTGCCGGAACTTCCTCCGAGGCCGGTACTGCTACCGACGCGGAAGAAACCGGAGCTACTGTAGACGGAGCGGCGGCGGAAACGGCCGCTGCCGAGGAAGAGGTTGGAACCGCAGCGGCGGGAGTTCCGGCCGCAGAGACCGGAGCTTCAGAAACCTGTTTTGGCGCAGGCTGCAAAACGGATTCCGACTGACTTGAAGTTACGGAAGACGCTGCAGATGCGGCAGCCGTTAATGACGCTGCGGCATCTGTTGCAGGTGCAACAGCTGTTGAAGGTGTGGTACTCATTGATGGTGCAGCAGATGTTGAAGATGTGGCACTTGTTGATGGTGCAGCATCTGCTGTCCGATTTTCATAACCGCAGATTTTTCCGCCTTTAATCAACTCGCTGTTCTTATATACGGTATATTCGCCGGAAGCTAAGTTATATTCAATATAATTCTGCGGATTGGATGCATTCACCTCGCGAATATTGTCAAGTTCGCCTTCATAGAATTTCAGATAAATATCCTTGTTCTTTTGCGGTTCGGCCAAAAAGGCATCCGTCTTTTCTCCTTCATTATAATTCAGGCTGAAGGCCAGCGTTCCGTCTTTATTATACCTTACCAGGAGCTTGCGCGGCGCACCGTCTGCTATGGTCAGCATTTCTTTGACGGCTCCGTTGTCATGATAGCTGCGCGAACTTTCCGCCAATTTATCCCGGCTGTAATAAATCTCCGCGACAATATGACCTTTATCGTCAAACTTTTTGGCAAAGCCCTGCTTCTGTTTTTGATAGTACGGAATATCATACAAGTGCTGCCCGTTTTCGGCATAAACCGTTTCGATTGCATATTCGCCGCGGTTATAACCGGTCGGGAACACGGCACGCAGACGGTTGAGGACATCATAACAGGCATAATTGCTTTTTTCGGGTTTGAAAGAGGAAAAATCCCGGCAGGAATCCGGCAAATCCAACACAAAAGCTTTGGTTACGGTATTGGCGTTAGCTTCCAAATCAAGCGCCAGTTCATCCAACTTAGAGGTTATATCCAGGCATTTCGGATCAGGATTGGACAGAGCCGCAAGCTTGGACGGTTCCGGAGCGCGACGGGCATCTTTCGGCGCAGCGCCGACAATTTCGCCGCCGGCAAAAGAGATTTCGCGGGCATTGGGACCGTATATCTTTGCAGTTCCTTCCTTTTTGCCGTCTTTATATGCAAACTCCGCGGCAACTTCCCCGGTCGGGAAATAGCAGGTCAGCCTGCCAACGACTTTTCCGTCCTCATAACGTTTGCGGAAGGCTACCTCCTTGGTCGGGAAAAAGCCGCTTGCGGTTCCGTTTTTTATCCCTTGTTTGTAATTTATTTCTGCAGTCAGATTGCCCGAAGCGTCAAACTTTTGCTCGACGCCGTTTTTCAAACCGCCGACATAAGGGGTTATGCGCCGAATCATTCCCGTATCGTCATAACTTATCTTCGACACTGCATTACCGCGCATATCGGCGATTTCATATACAAAGTTTTCCCGATACGGCAAGCCGCACTTGTTATACGATATATCCCCCTCATCTTCATAAAGTTCAACCAGCTCTTCCAAGCTCAGTTTCACAACCTTGTCCTGACAATCCGCCGCATCCAGTTCGGGAGCAAAATTCAGCACCCGGGCATTTTCGACCTCCTTTATCACGCGGCCCTGACGGTTAAAAAACAGGGTTTTGCCGTCTTCCTGACCGACTGGAAACGATGCGGCTATACGCCCGTCGGGATAATATGTGATGATGTTGCCCTGGCGAATCGTCTTTTGTTCAGCCAACGGCTTCTGCGCGTCTTCTTTGGGCAGAACCCACGGAATTTCCTGCCGCAATGTCCCGTTGTTGTCGTATTTCTTTTCGGTGCCGATTTTATTATTCTCGTTCAGATATGTCGCCTGCGCTGCCAGACGCCCGTTCATATAGTAATCTTCCGCATAAAACCCTTTGCCGTCATCCAGCGTAGTTACCTTGCGGGAAACCTGCCCGTTGGGATGATAATAGTTCAGCACCTTTTTAACGACTTCGCCGTCTTTTATCGTTTTTTCGGCAATAACCTTGCCGTCAGGCGCCACCAGCTTTTCAATATGACCGCCGGAGATTTCCTCTTTTATTATTTTGGGCTGGTCTGCTTTCTCCTCTGCAATTGGGGCAGCCGACGATACTGCATCTCCGGCTGCTTTCGACACAGCAGCAGATGCGGCTTTTTCTTCATCCAATTTATAAATTCCCGACGACGCCGTCGCGGGCGCCTTTTCCGCCGGAGCGGCAGATACGGCATACGCCACGGCCGGCAAAGAAACAGTCAGCAACAGAGCTAAATTCAGCGATTTTCCCATAACAGCACCATAATCCATAAAGTTAAAAAATAAAGTTCTCCGCTGATGATTGAAACATATATATTATTTTTTTTAAAGCATTAAATCGGATTTACACAGAAAGCATCGGCAATTTATAAGATTTGGCAATTTATAAGATTTAAAGAGCCGTACAGGGCAGGCACATTAAATTTCCGCCTGCCGCAACAGGATTTCCGCCTCTTTTTTTCTGAGCTGAACGGATGTTATCCGATGTTCTTTCAAAGCTTCCAGGGCCTGTCTGAATTCAGGATATTCGCAAAAGCGCAGGGTTGACGCTTTCTGGTAAAACCGTTCCAGCATTGCGGCAATGGCGGCAAAATTCTTTTGTTCGGTACGGCCGAAAGGCTTGTCCCGCCCCCGTACATCGGCAGACATAACGGCAATAAACCTCTCCACATAGTCCGGGCGGTGAAAACGAAGCAGGTCAACAGCTATCCGGGCAAGTTTTCTGGCAGCATCCGCAGGCGGACGATGCGACACCATATGGTTTAAGGCACAAAAACGGGCAAACCCGGTATAAGATTCAGGGATTTGCAGCCGGGCGGCTATCCGGCCGATAATCTCTGCTCCCAGCAAGTCATGTCCGCGATGCGACGGCCATTTTTGCGGATCCGTAGCCGTTTTTCCGACATCATGCAGCAATACGGCCAGATTGACCATAGCGTCGTCCGTATCGGCTGCTTTCAGCGACAGAACGGTATGCTCCCCGCTGTTTCCCTCAGGATGATAGTCCCGGCGTTCAGGAACATTCCACAGTTCTCCGATTTCAGGCAGCAGTACCGACAATGCACCGCATTCGCGCGCCGTCCGGACAAAAAGATAAAATCCGCGGCACCCCAGCGCCTTTTCCATTTCCTGCCAAATCCGCTGCCGGCTTAAATGTGCCAGCGCCCCTTCTTCTACCATTCGGCGGCAAAGTGCCATCGTTTCAGGCGCAACGGCAAACTCCAACTGCGCTGCAAACCGGCACATCCGCAGCACACGCAGGGGATCTTCGGCAAAATGTTCCGAGATATGGCGCAAAACACGCTTTTTAATATCATCCCTCCCCTGATGAAAATCCAGAATTTCCCCGGTATCGGGATTTCGGTATAAAGCATTGCAGGTAAAATCCCGCCGCAGAGAATCCTCTTCCAAAGTAATGTCCGGCGTGAATTCAAATTTGAAATCACAATGACCTAAGCCGGTTTTTACCTCCCGGCGGGCAAGCGCATATTCTTCGCCGGTTTCCGGGTGCAGAAAAACGGGAAAGCTTTTCCCGACTTTTTTAAAACCCAGGGCCAGCATTTCCTTTTCCGTTCCGCCTGTAACCACAAAATCCCTGTCCTGGCAGGGCTTATGCAGCAACATATCCCGCACAGCACCGCCAACCTGATAAAAATGCATTTTCCTCTCCAAGAATTTACAAGAAATATAAGCGCAGAATCAATATATTGCAAGGCTTTTACCCGCGCATTAAAAAAAATATCAAAAAAAATAAAAAAAGGGGTTGCAAAAAAAAATCTTTTGGTTATAGTAACGGCAGTTTTGATGGCAAGTGCCATTTTGATGATGGGTGCGTAGCTCAGTTGGCTAGAGCAACTGACTCTTAATCAGTGGGTCCAGGGTTCGAATCCCTGCGCGCCTACCAGTATTGAAAAAGTCGCTTTAAGGCGGCTTTTTCTTTATATATCAATCACTTATTTGATATCGTATGAGGAGTGTTTATCAGGCCAATTCACGCTTGTTACACGATTGCCTATATAAAACCCTTTATTTTACAAGCGGCTAGTGCGGTTGAAATCTTATAGCTTTTCGGGATAATCATTTATCAAAAGTCGGATTTGAAACTTTGTCAGAATAAAAGTGTTTGATATTGACAGCTGCTTATTTTCGCTTAAAGTGCTGGCATTCGGCCACATCTTTCGTTTATTTCCAATATAAAGAAGAGATATTAGTGCTGTGTTGTTATACGGTTAATTATTTGAGGAAATGTTATGATTGAAATAAGAGAGGAAAAGATTTCGGAGCAAAGGGAAACGGAAAATGTTGTTCGCGAGGCATTTTGGAATGTATATTCACCCGGGTGCAGCGATCATTATTTAGTTCATCAAATACGTCAATGTCCAGCGTATATCCCTCAATTAAATTTAGTCGCCGTAAAAAACGAGACCATCGTTGGACATGTGATAAATATAAAATCTTATATTAGCGGAGATGACGGGAGAAATTACGAGGTTATCAGTCTGGGACCAATTTCGGTACTTCCTCAATATCAAAGAACTGGTGTTGGTTCAAAATTAATTTCTGAAGTAAAAAAAATTGCGAAACAATCAGGATATAGAGCTATCCTGTTGTATGGTAATCCGGCATTTTATCTTAAGCAAGGTTTTGAGCCTGCTGAAAAATATGGTATTCGTAATTCTGAAAATATGTTTGCGGCAGCTCTTCATATATGCGGATTGTCTGACGGCGCCTTAGACGGAATAAACGGGAAGTATTATGAAAATGAAATCTATAATGTTGATGACGAAGCTGTTAAAGAATTTGATAAAAATTTTCCACCTAAGAAACTTATATCAGGTACATTATCGCAGCAATATTTTCTCGAAATATCTGCTAAATGTAAGCCATTTAAGAATAATTAGTCCGTGGATTGTCTTACTGCGCCTGTCTATCTTGAAAAAGCCGCGTCACAGCGGCTTTTTCTTTATAAAACATCATTTAAATATATTTTAATTCTGTTTGACTTTGGCTTATCAAAACTATTTTTTATTGATATTTATAATGCGAATTTATCAATCTAAATTATGTGATTTTAAGTCCGGATTTTGCAATTGCATGTCCTGAAATAATACTATGCCATTATTTTTGCAGCAGTCCTCATTGGATTGGGCGCTGTTGCCATTATATTTATTCCAGACAAACGCAGAATATTTCAGACAACCGTGGTGAGGAAATCCGGCAGCCGATATAACCGCAGAGATTTCGGGAGAACATACCCGGCGTGAGGTCAGCAGGAACGCAGGCGGCAGCCGGAAAACGCGGAATATGACAAGATACGGTTTGGCACCAGAATATGTAACAACGGAAAAGAGGATGACAGAAAATGTTTCAAAAAAATGATATGAGTTTTATCAATGTTGTGGCTATCGGCATAGGTTCCATTGTCGGTGCAGGAATTTTCGCTTTGCTCGGCCAGGTCATTTTGATTTCCCGGCTCTGGACTTATGCATCTTTTCTGATTGCAGGAATTGCAGCAATGTTTTCCGGTTACTCTTATGCGAAACTTTCGGCTAAATTCCCGGTTTCGGGCGGGCTGACCGACTTTTTCCATATCGCTTACAAAAACCGCTGGTTATCAGGCGGTTTAACCATCCTTTATATGCTGACTTCGGCAATCTCAATTTCAATGATGGCAAAATCGTTCGGAATTTACGCCGCCCACCTGGCAGGAAACACCTTTCCGCAACAGCTGACCATAAATACTGCCGCCGTTATCCTGATTGCGGCGATGTCTTTTCTGAATATGCTCGGCGCTCAGGATTCCAGCCGGACTGAAACGGTTTTAGTCGCTTTAAAACTTTTGATTTTGACGGCACTGTTTGCCGCCGGCCTGTGGTTTTACGATACGGCCCACACAACGCCGCTGCCGGTTCCTGATGCCAAAAGTTTCTGGGGAGGCATCGGCGTTACCTTTTTCGCTTATGCCGGATACGGCGTTATTACAAATGCAGCGGGAGACGTCAAAAATCCGCAACGGACAATTCCTCTGGCCATTTACACGACGCTGCTTATCGTCATGACGCTGTACTGCGGGCTGGCTTTTGTCGTCCTTCATTATGTCGATATGCACCAGCTGACCAGCAATCCTAACGTTGCCGTCGCCACAGCCGCAAGGGAACTTTTGGGCACGGCGGGTTTCGGGCTGATTTACCTGACGATATTCATTGCCTATGCAACCGGAATCAACGCAACGTATTTCAGCATTTTCCGTATTTCGCGCGCTTTGGCCGAAGACAAGGAACTTCCCGCTTTTTATCATCAAAAATTCTGGCGTTTCGGCACAAAAGGAAACCTTTTCACAACGGTACTCATCATTTTGGCAACCGTACTTTTTGACTTCAATGCAATAGTCAACCTCTCAAGCGGCGCTTTTCTGGTTTGTTATCTTGCCGTTTTTGCCGCTGCCTGGCTGCTGCGCAAAAGGATTGGCGCATCTTCGGCAGTCATCGGCACAGGCTTCCTGCTGATGCTGTTTATTTTTGCGGCCTTTATGTATAATATCTTCTGGTAGCCGGCTTTCGCGAATCAGTCATTTCTGGTGCGGGACTTCAGCAAAACCGCCGTTTCAACCGCCTTGTTTCCGGAATGAGCAGGGTTTGAAACATGCGTGGAATGCGCATTTTCCGGCGTATAAGAAGTTGAACCGGCAGCTGCGGGAGTGGAAATGCTGTCCGGGGTACGGAGCGGCGTATCGGCGGGAGTATGAGGCGCATGCGCACCGTCTGAATTCCGGAAAGAAGACGAAATGCCCGCATTGTCCCGGTCAGTACGTCCATCTGTCCGAGCCAGAGAGCCGTTTTGATTTTCCTCCCGTATTTTTTCCAAATTCCGGCGTTCCGTTTCCAAGTGTTTTTTCCGCTCTTCCAGCCGTTTCAGCTTTTCTTCTATTTCACGGCGTTTGCGGGCATCTTTCTCAAAGCGGCGCTGTTCTTCCAGCTGACGACGCTCTTCAGCCAGCTTTTGCTTCTGTTCTTCCACCCAGCGCATCCGGTCTTCAAATTTTTTCCGGCGTTCCATAGCTTCTGCCTGTATGGCGGCAAGTTCCGCCGCGTCTTCGGCCTGTTCCCTGGCTGCAGCCGCTTTTTCCTTTTTCTCGTTCAGGCGTTCGTGTCTGGAAATCTTATCTGCAACATTTTCCAAAATATCGGATATTTTGCCGAAAACGCGAACCATCTCATCCTGCGACAGATTGCTGTATTTCATGACCTTTTCCATGGCATTGCGTGCCAGAGGGCCGTAATTCTGCCCCAGCAAATCCAATGCCTTTTCATTTTCGCCGTTGCGCAGCAACAAACTGACTTTATCGGTTATGACACTGCCCTGTTTGATGTTTTCAATACTCATGGCTGTTCCCTCCGTTTATTCTACCTGCCGGCCTTTCCTGCTTTTTCAAGATGCTGCGCCGACCGAAGCGCCTTCTTTTCTTTCTGTTCGCGGGTCAGCTTTGCTTCTATGCACAGTTCGGCAAACTTTTGACTGGCTTCCATATCTTTGGACAGGGAGATATTTACTTTCGGACCGTAGCGGTTAAAATTGACGCCGTTTCTCTGTTCATAATCGCAGGCAGGATTATGCCGGTTATTTATGACACAGGTATGGCCGTGAATTATCCCTTGGTTGTCTTTCGGCAGGCGACGGCCGCTGAATTCATCGACACGGTTGTCGATGCTGATGGTCGTTCCCGGCGGAAGCCTGCGGATAAAGTCGTTCATTTCTTGATTTTCCGCCGTTTTGTTTTCTTTCCGCCCAACACGGGAATAGGCTTTGTTTTCTATCGATACCGTCGTAAACAGCCCGCTTTTTTCCAACGGGATATAGACGTTGCAGCCGGAGTTGCTCCGACCGGCGCCGGGTTCTTTCTGCGGCCAGTCGGGATTATTGCCGGACAGGATTTCGCCCATTCCGGCACGCCCGAAAATATTTTGGACGCCAAGCGTACACTTGCCGACGGTTTCATCTTTTATATTGCCGGCGGCACGCGCCAGTTTCCGATTGGTTTCTCCGGGAGAAAGTTCATACAGCAACGCAGGGTTATTATCTACAACCGCCTGAATATCGGTCTTGGTTACGCCGGTTTTCTGCATCAGCTCAGCCAAAGGCAGATTTCCCGTAACCGTCGTACCCATTGCCCGGTGACAGATTTCAGCCGCTTTTTGCTGCACATTTTCTTCCGCCCATGGTATTTCCTGCAAATTTCCGGCTATCATATTCCAATCGGCAAACGTCTGTTCCTCGGCATGAGGACGCAGAGGAGAAATAAATTGCTTTTCGGCTTCCGCACGTTTTTTCATCTCCGATATTTTCAGTTTGTTTTCCAGCCGGCGGCTGCCTTCGTTCAGGCTCTGTTCGAACGGAGAAGCGCCGAGAGAGGCATTTTGTTCCGGCAAAGGTGCGGAGCTGCCGCCAACGCCCAGCGCAACGGCACCATAGACCCACCAGCGCCCGGCCAATTTTTTTATTTTTGCCCATGCTGCCGCGGCATCCTGCTTCATGCCTTTTTTGATGTCTTCACGCGATACGGACATTGCATCCTCCCTGCTCCGTTCAGGCTGTTTTACAGAAATTATTTTACCATATTTTAAGGCGGTTGTAAAGCATTTTCGGCAACGGGATATGCCTGCCTCCGTCCGAGCAAGAGGCGGGAAAAGACGACGGGAAAGAGGAAAAGCTTTTGAACGAATCCTGCGGCGAAACCCGACGGGGCGGCCGGCTGCCGGAAAGTTTACCACTGTCCGTAAAACGAAGCATTTTTGTCCTGTGTATATACCGTCTTGTCCGACGGATAATTGTAATAAACATATTCAACATTTGCCAAATCCCGCCCGTAGGGATTATACGGCTGAAGCACCCTCCTGTCCAGATACTGCGGAAAAACCTGGCGCAGCGTATTATCCAAACCGCGTGAAAAATCGTTGCCGAACGACGGCGAAGTTATAACATTGGCGACCATTATGCCGTTCGGTTTCAGACGTTCTTTTACCATACGGAAAAAATCCGCGGTAACAAAATTCATCGGAATGCTGCGGACAGCCGAAAAAACATCGACAACAATCAAATCATACTTTTGCTTGGCATTTAGCATAAAAAGGTATGCGTCTTCGGCTATGAACTTCTGATTTTCAGGCAGCGGGCGCTGCAAAAATTTTTGTTCGGCAATGTTTTTCAGGTCTTTGTCTATATCCAAAAAGGTATAATTATGAAAGCTATCGCCTAGGCCTACCGTAAATCCGCCGGCGCCAAGAACCAAAATGTCCCGTGGAAAGTCCTGCGGCAGTGAGGCGATAAACGTTTCGTTGATAAAACGGACGTAGTCGAACATCAGATCCTTCCGCACTGAAATTTTAGAAGAAAAAGAACCGTTTATACGCATAATTTCAGATAACGCTTTACCTTTTTCCACATCTGCCGGTTCAATTTCTATGCGCGATACGGCATCGTCCTTGACCAGCGTACTCTGCGGATTCATCAGTTTTTCGCTGTTGACGGAAAAGGCAAAGGCCAGCAGCATTATCGACAGTACGGCGGTTTCTGTCCGGCGGCGGCGGGATGACAGCAAAAAGGCCGCGACAGCAGCAAGAAAGACCAACGCAACAGCGGTTGCGGAAACGCCGATTAACGGCATCAGCACCAGTGTCGTCAGCATTGAACCGAGAACGCTGCCAATGGTATCCACAGCCATAAAGCGCCCGGTATAGTCCGTATCGTAACGGTGCAGCATCCGCCCGATAACCGAGGTTATAAACCCCAGGCACACTGACGGGAAAGCGAGAAATACAGCCGAGAAAGCAAAAACAAAACCAAGTGTCGAACGCACTCCCGCGGCATACAGAAGATAAAAATAAATTTCAATCAGATAATAAGAACACGCGATGATATACCAAACGACCAATATCATGGCCAGACTTTCCATAATGCGGCGGACGGGAATGTACCGCATACGGCTGCCGCGCCGGTTAGAGGAGCCGGCGAATCGCACGACAGAGCCGATGTAATAGCCCACAGACAAAAACAGCAGGATAAAAGTAATGACAACCGACGTTATCAGCGTATTGGAACCGACAAAATTTATCAGCTGGCGCAAAACGAGCAGTTCAAACGACATACTGGTATATCCCAGCAAAAAGACGACGGCTAAAAGCGTATATTTCAATCCGGCGGTCATTTTCCCTCCCCTGATACAAAAAATCTCCGCAGTTTGTCCTGCGGAGATTTCTATAGCATACACGGCTTAATTATTTGTTAAATTCGAGACTGACGCTGTTATTTGTCAAATTCAAGTCCGTCTGTACCGACGCCGACTTTGACCGTCGAATTGTCATGGATTTCATCGGCGAGCAAAGCATAGGCCAGCTTGTTTTCCAGCTCTCTTTTGAGCAGCCGTTTCAGCGGGCGGGCACCGTAGACTTCGTCATAGCCGTTGTCCACAATCCAGGCATCGGCTTCCGGCGTCAGCTGCAGCTTAATGCCGCGGTCGGCCAGACGCTTTTCTATGTTCGCCAGCGCAATGGCGGCAATCGCCCTGATATTGTCCTTGGTCAGCCGTTTGAAGACAACAATGTCGTCAATACGATTGATGAATTCGGGACGGAACGTTTGGCGCAGAGTTTCCAACACCTTTTCCTTCTGCTCTTCCGCCGGCAGCGACGTATCGGTCAGGTATGCCGCACCGAGGTTTGAGGTCATGATGATAATCGTGTTTTTGAAATCCACGGTACGCCCCTTGCCGTCGGTCAGGCGGCCGTCATCCAACACCTGCAACAGAATATTGAAGACATCGGGATGCGCCTTTTCCACTTCATCAAACAAAATAACCTGATACGGACGGCGGCGTACGCTCTCGGTCAGGATACCGCCCTCTTCGTAGCCGACATATCCCGGAGGTGAACCGATTAAGCGGGCGACGGAATGCTTTTCCATATACTCCGACATATCTACGCGCAGCATGGCGTTTTCGTCATTAAACAAAAACTCAGCCAAACTCTTGCTCAATTCGGTTTTGCCGACGCCGGTCGGCCCCAAAAACAGGAACGACCCAATCGGCTGGTTCGGGTTGGAAATTCCGGAACGCGAGCGGCGTACCGCATTGGCGACGGCTTCCACCGCCTCATCCTGCCCGATGACGCGTTTTTTC
>OWIM01000617.1_pt1 | contig 18226 bp, 10 predicted proteins | sample 1732751 | NCBI WGS metagenome assembly OWIM01 (sample SAMN05065749, study PRJEB22554) | human gut metagenome | biome: ENVO:2100002; feature: ENVO:00000062; material: ENVO:00002003 | host: Homo sapiens | place: USA
GAGATGCAGCGTAGTCTCGTGGGCTCGGAGATGTGTATAAGAGACAGGTTTTTATCCGGTGAAAACAGGAATCCCGCACATCCAAAATGCCGCTGTAAACATCACCGAGCGTCATTTCAAAGCATTTGCCGCTATGGATGCAGAAAATATCGCAGCGACAGTTATTTCCGAGTTTGATGTTTTGTATATCGGAGCGGGAAAAATTCAGACTGCCGCGAAAGCTGTCGCCGATTATAAGCGTTTCGACAAAGCGGTTGTCTCGCAGATCTATCGCCGCGTGCGAATTGCGGCTGACAATCAGCTTGGAAACGATGGCATGACTCAGATTCAAACTGCATTTTTTGGCAGAGGAAGGAACTATCAGCTTGCGTTTGCGGAAATTATTCAGAGTTACGGCCAACGTATCGTAATTTTTAAACAGCCGTTCCAGACGGGAAGCCGTCAGTTCGAACGACGTATAGTAAGTTTCTTTCCCGTCGCGTTTAACCACGTTAAGGCTCAGATTCAGTGCGGCCTCTGCCGTCAGACTGTAATGATAACGGCGGACAAATCTTTGAATAACCCGGATATGGTTGCGGTCGTTTTCGGCGCCGCGATACGGCGTTACGGACGAAATTTTTCCCCGACAAAGTTCGATGGTGGCCAACGGCGTGCTGTATTTATCGCGCAAAATCATCAGGCATTCTTTTCCCAGAACCCGGGTTATCTGGTAGCCTTTCTCCAGTTTATACATCACGTTGCCGTCGGCCGCTGTCACTTTTCCTCTCCCGTTTAAGCATTTTTAACGGGGCAGAATGTAAGTTCAAAACCCGTGAATTCAAGGCTTCGGCAAAAAAAATGTCCTCGCGGGCGGATTGTGGAGAGTGAGGCATTTTTATTTGCTTCTTTGGGGAAACTAATGTATCAATAGTGTCAGGAGAAATTTATGCGCCATATTTGTTACTCATCTGAAGTTTATCATCTTGATCCCCGGGATTTGGCCGTGCTTGCCGACAGCCCCAAAAGCTGCAAGGCAGACTGCGCGGACAAGGTTGTTATCCTCATCGGGGAAAAAGACATTTATGATGCGCAGAAACCGGTGATTTATGACACGCTGCTCAAAGGGCGCAGTTTGGTGGAAAAAGCCGTTGCCGACGGCAGGGACTTTATTCCGGTCCGCATTGCCTTTATCTCCCGAACGGCAGCATGGGACTTTGTATCACCGCTCATCCGGGTGCTGCGTTACAAATACAAGGCTTATTCCAGCAATATTTATCACATCAATCCTTTTGAAATCCGGCGGCTTAAAATCGAGCGCAGTTTCCGCACGCCGGAAAATGCTTATCAATTCTCCAACCCCAAATACAAAATGCCCGAGAGCGAACGCAAAAAGCTCTATCGGCAGCTGGAGGACAGCATGCGCCGGAACGGCTATGACGACCGCTTTCCGCTGGATATCATGCTCTGTCGCAATCTGGGCATTCAGGATACCCTTAATCAGGGGCATCACCGGATGGGCGTGGCTATCGACTGCAACATTCAAAGGGTTTCGGTGATGTTTTCCGCCGCCGGGCAGGCGCCGCGTTTTCTGCATCCGTTTTTCAAAATAATTGCCCGCTTTAATTTGTGGTTTAAACATTTGTTCCAAAAATGAGACTGTCTGATGAAGAAAATTATTCATGTGTCAAACTTTAACTTAATCCGGCTCAAAGGATGTTTTCAGGTCGGTTTCCCGTTCAAAATCTCCAACGGGCTTATTCGCAACGGCTATTCGGTGCTGAATTATCCTGACCGGGATTTGTGCCGGATGTTCGGTTTCGGACACATGAATTTTATCGGACGGAACAGACTGAACAAGCATTTAATCAACTTCTGCAAAGTTACCGAGCCGGATGCAATTTTAATCGGGCATGCCGATTTAATCAGCAATGAAACCCTGTTTGAAATCAAGCGGCTGTTTCCGGCTCTAAAAATCATGCAATGGAGCTGTGACTGGATTGTTCCCGGCTATGCGGAAAGAAACATCAAAGCGGTTTCTTCGCGTCTGGAAGCGGTTGACATGACGCTAATCAGCACCGGCGACCGCAACCTGCTGCAGCAATTCAAGCGCCCCGGAAAAGCGGTCGGCTATCTGCCTAACATGGCTGACGACAGTCTGGAAACCGGGCGGGCTTTCGAGCATAAAGAGCTTCCCTATGACATAATGCTGTGCGCCAATACCGGGAAACGCCAGTTTTGCGGGCGAGACGAGGAACTGGAAAGCATTATCGACGAAGCTGACCGGAGAGTGCCCGGGCTCAAATGGAAACTCGCCGGCATTAAGAATACGCCGGCGCTGAACGGCTACGCCTATATTAAGGCGCTGGGCGAGAGCGCCATGGGCTTTAATCTCAGCCGGCTGAACGATATTTATCTTTACAGTTCGGATCGCATGGTACACGCCATGGCCAACGGTCAGCTCACATTTTTGGATCGCCGCAACGGATTTCAGGATCTGTTCGGCGAAGAAGAAGCCGTATTTTATGAAACGCCGGACGAATTTTATGACAAGCTTAAATTTTATAAAAACAATCCTCCGGCCCGCATGAAAATTGCCGCAGCCGGACATGAAAAAATTCATCGGGAATACAGCAATGTCGCGGTTACCAAATACATGGCGGAATTGCTTTTCGGCGAAAAAACTTCAGCTCCCCGTCCCTGGCAGATTTTGTTAAAGGACTGAGACAATGGATTACAATCACCGGACGGCCGCAGAACTTTGGCAGCGCTTTACCGAACGGCATCAGGCGGAAATGACGCCGGCCATTCTGAAAGCCGGAGAATTCGCTTTAGAAGCCCACCGCGGGCAAAACCGCAAAATTGATTGTCTGCCCTATGTTTCGCACGTTTTTGACGTGGCGGAAATTCTGCTTGGCTGCAAGGCATCGGAAAATCTGGTCATTGCCGGTATTTTGCATGATATTCTGGAAGACACGTCCCAAACGGCCGATGACATCCGTGCCCTGTTTCCGGCAGAACAAGGTGAAGCCATACTGCATATTATCATGGCCGACAATGAAAGCGATAAGGAGGCTCCCTGGCAGGAACGGAAAATGGAAACCATTCGTTATGCCGAAACGACGGAAGAAACCGACGGACTTCTGCTTATCTGTGCCGATAAAATTTCTAATCTGAATTCAATGGTCTGCGGTTTGGAAAGCGGCGGCAACCTGGTCTGGCATTATTTTCACAGCCCGAAAGACCGCCAAATTTGGTATTATGAAACACTGTACAATATTTTTCGCCAAAAGCTCACGACTTACGACTGTTTGCTCAAGCGTTACTTTAACCTTCTAAACCTTATCCGCTAGCTTAATAGCGGATAATCTGATTTAAAATCGGATCGCGGTCAATAAACTGCAGAGCACGGGCGAAACTGTCCGGTTCGCTCAGTACGGTGTAATAATTGGCTTTAATTCCGGGTGCCATTTGCAATGCATTGATAAAGTCTTCCTTTGACAGAGGATCCTGCTTGACGTAATTGAAAAAGCCGGTAATTGACAGGATATCCCGGACATTGGCCGTGCTGGGATTATTTTGCAGCAAGGCACAAAGATAAGTCGCAACTCCGACCTGAAGACCATGCATCCGCGGCCGGCGGGAAACCGCATCCAGCCCGTGAGAAATCAAATGCTCCGAACCGCTGGCCGGACGGGAACTGCCGGCAATTTCCATGGCAATGCCGCTGGTCAGCAGCGAATTAACCAGACTGCGCTGGAAAGACGGTTCATTGATATCGGTGCTGTGTTTGTTAAACAGCAACGTCAGCGAATTGTAAGACAGCAGCGACGCAAAGTCGTTGTAACGGTCAAGTTTGCGTTCGGCGGCCTGCTTCCAGTCATAGAGAGCGGTAATTTTGGAGACCATATCCCCTACTCCGGAATAAAGGCATATCTGCGGCGATTCACGAACGACTTCCAAGTCAGCGACGACGCCGAAAGGAATGCTGGCTTTAACCGTCTTTCGCTTACCGTCAACAATCAACGAAGAATTCGGACTGCAAAAACCGTCGTTGGAAGTGGACGTCGGAACCGAAACAAAGGGCAGCTTGAGCAGATGAGCGCTGAATTTGGCAAAATCAAGCGCCTTGCCGCCGCCGATGCCGACGATGACTTCGGCCGCTTTGGGCAGGCTGAAAGTTATTTTGGTTATTTCTTCAATATTGATAAAACGCACGTCCTGTTCATAAACCGCTTTAACGCCGTTTTCCTCCAGCCCGGGATAAAGACGGTCGGCCAGAAGGCGCTGGATTCCCTCGCTCCAGAAAATAACGGCATTGGTAAGATTTTTATCGGCGAGATATTTGCCGATTTTTTTGACCTTGCCGTCACCGATTTTCAAAAGGTAGGGAATATTAATCTGTTTATTGGTATAGAGCGGATACAGCATTTCAGATCTCCTTTATACAGCGGCAGACATCGCGAAAGTCGGCGAAGGGTTCGGTTTTAATGTTTTCACGGCGGCAGAGGTCCAGCAGGCGCTTTTTGGCAAAGACCACATCGGCTTCCCGCGCCGGCAGAATGTCAGGCGGTCCGTCTCCGGCAAAAACAACCCGAAATCCCCGTTCTTTCAGATTTTTAACGACAGCGGCCTTTGAGACGCCGATATTGTCGTCATAACACGGGTGATCTTCCGGCAGGCGTTTCATTACCAGGCCTGTCTCAACGCTGTAATCGCAATGGTTTGTCACCAGACAAACCCCGTATTTGCCGATAAGCCCGCCGATAAGCAGATTTATATACCAATCGCAACCGGCAGAGCAGATGTAAACGGGAATTTTTTTGGCATGGCAAAGCACAACCGTTTCGGGAAACCAGGAATCCAGAGGTATATTTTTAACAAAAGCAGGCAGATCAGGCAAACCGCGCAGCCGGCCGAACATTTCATTTAAAGCGTCAAAATGTTTTTTGCGGCCGGAAAGATATTCGCGCCAGGGTTCAAGCATTTCATCGGTAAAATAGCGCCCGGCAGCCAAAGTGAAAAAATCATCGGCACTGACCGTTCCGTCAAAATCGCTTACCAAAGCCCATTGTTCCGCCATTGTCCGTCCTTTCCTGTTGGGTAGTTAGATTATAAGTGCATCCGATTATTTTTCAAGTTTTTTTCATCAGCCTCTTGTTTTCGGCTTTATGTCTTCCTAAATGAAACTTAGAAAGAGTTCATTATAAAATCTGGAGGATTGTAAAATGAGAAAAGATCTTATGAATAATAATCAACATCATTATCTGAACGAATTGAACTTTCCGACCAACCGCGATTTGAAAAACCTGTTCGGCAGCTTTTATAATCTGCTGGACCTGCCGGAAAGCCGGGACGTTTCAAGCTGGAACAATTTCGAGCCAAAGCTGGAAGTTAAAGAAAACAAAGAAAGCGTAAACGTTACCGCCGAAATTCCGGGCATGAACGAAAACGACATTGACCTGCAGCTTTCGGAAGACGGTTATCTGACAATTTCCGGCGAGAAGAAAAATTCATATGAAAACAAGGAAGGAGGAAGCTATTTCTCCGAAATCAGCTACGGTTCATTCAAACGCACCGTCTCCCTGCCCTGGGATTTGGACTTTAACAAAGCAGACGCCAGCTACGACAACGGTTTGCTGAAAGTCTATATTCCGAAGAGCAAAGAAGAAAAAACCAAAGTAAAAAAATTAAATGTCAAAAAAGCTTCCAAATAAGTAAGCCGGATTAACAAGAAACGAAAAAGCCTGACAGCAATCTGCCAGGCTTTTTCTTAATGATCCCTTAAATTTCAAAGTCTAAGTTCTCATAGAAATCAAGCGGGATAACTTTGCTCTCGCCTTTTCCGTATGAGACTTTGACCTTATCTCCGGGTTTGGTCCATTTCAGTTCCGGATAGAATTCCGTACTTCCGGTAAACTCAATTCCTTTGACCTCGTTGAACAGAATGTAATAAACATTACTTTCCTGAACGATGGCGCGGACGGTAAACTGCCGTGTTTCCTTGTTGACGTCTCCGTCTTTAATCTTATCCTGATATGTCTTTTTCAACATACGCAGATAAGCGGCTTCGGCATCCTGTTTGGAAACACCGCTGCCAACGGCCTGACGGTTGTTGACTGCCAGAAAACAATAACCGACCACATTTCCCGAACTTCCTTTCATGGTCATGAAATAAGTCGGAATACCGCGGACATTGTACAGTACCGGAAAATTGGAACTATACTGCGCCGCTTTGGCAAAAGGCTGGTCATCGGCAATACGCATCGCCTCGGTTTCATTGATACCGATCACGCGGTAAAATTTGGCCGCTTTGGTACGGGTATCAACCAACATAAAACCGTTGGTACCGTTATCGGCTCCGGCAGACTGAATACCGGTGTACCAGAAACTGCGTCCTTCGGAATAAACCAAAGTCGTTCCCGGTGTCGGTTCCTGAACGCCTATCTGTGCCCAAACGGCATTCCACCATCCGTCTTTATATTCGCCCCAGCATCTGATCTGGTCTTCAATAAAGCTCTGCGGCTGAATACGGTCTATCCAGGCCGGCGCATCTTCAATGCTGTAAGCTTTGAGTTCCCCCGTCTGAGCATCAACGGTAATCGGCCCCTCGGATTCTTCACCGCCGAAACCGATTTTCTGGTCGTAGGATGAAAGAACCCAATAAGGATTTCCGTTGCCGTCAATTTCAAAGCAGTGATCATTCAAACCTTTGGAAGCATAGCCATTGCCTTTGATGTGGCGTTCAATGTCATCACCGAAGCGTCCGCTTTCCAGATATTGAATGCGCAGCTTCTGTCCGTTAACTTCCGTTACCAACCAGCGTCTGGTAGCATCGGTCGCGTCAACGATAATGTAACCCGGGGTATGGCCGTTGCGGAACCATTTCCAGAAGGAACGATGTTCCAGCGGGGCTACCCAAATCAGATCATTGTTAAAAACCAGCTTTTTACCGTTGTTAATGGTAAATTCTCCGGTAATGTTCTGAATGGTCATATTACCGACTTCTACACGCGAACCTAGCCCTAAGTCTTCACCGAGCTTGTCTTCAGCAACCTTGCGGGCCAGTTTACCGTCAACCGAAATCATTTTGGAAACCGGTATCGGATGAACATCGGCATTGAAGACGCTGTCGGGGACGGTTTCCACTTTCAGACGTTTATAATATTCGTCAGCGTGGAACATTTCCCAGCTCTGAAAACCGGCAATAAAAAAAGCCAAGACGGTGATTCCGGTCGGAATAAAGCGCCAGGCATACTTTATCTCATAGTCGCTGTCATCTGCGCAAAAGGCAAAATGAAGACCGGCGCCGGCTAAAGATACAATAAACGCCTCAATCCAAACACCTTCAAATCCCCACCATTGGAGAACCGGCAGAGTGTTGTAGTTAATAACTCCGAATAAAACAAATACAACGGCGCAAAGAATGCTCCATGTCGTTTTATACTCTTTGTGAAAACTCAGAACCGCAAACAAAGCGGTAAAACCCAGTGTTAATGCAATGTAACTCATACGTTTTTTTTGTTTAATATATTAATAATAGAAAATTCATTATACTGTTTTAGATTTTCAGTATACCTCATTTTCGGACATTTTACAATAAATTTTGTACAAAAAGATTTTTACTCCTGCGTTCGTATGAGAACAGCATTGGAAATCAGAATTATGGCGCCGCCGAGCAATATGTTCCAGGTCAGCGGTTTGCCGAGGAACATCCAATCCAAGAACAACCCGGTTACCGGTTCCAAAAGCAGAAGCATACCGACAATTACCGGGCTGACATTGCGGTTGTTGGCAAACAGCAGCAGATTGGGCGCCACATAAGAAGCTAATGTGTAGATGACAAAATAAAGCCACAGCTGCGGCGGCATTTCCAGGCTGAATATCCGGACGCCGTTGAACTCAGGCAAAATCCTTAAAATCCAATAGAGTGCAAAAACGGGTATCAGCGTATAAACGCTGGCCGCGAGAAATGTTCCGGAAGGCGATACATTCTGCCGGCTGAAATATTGAGCCACAATCAGCCATAAAGACAATCCGACACCGCCGAGAACCGCGAGAAGAACACCCCACGGCGATAACTCCGTCCCGCCGCTCGGATTGATAAGAAACCACAGGCCGACAATCATACAGCCGACCAGAAACCAGTTCAGCAGCGTCTGGCGGCGGCGAAAATAAAAGCGTTCGATCAAAATGGTCCAAACCGGCTGCAAATAAATCAGCAATACGACCAATGTAACCGGAATTTTAAGAAAGATCGGCGTATACTGTCCCAGCGTTATGAAAAACAGGGCGGCGGCAAACAGAAATTTCATTTTCAAAGGTATGCGCCAAAGCTTATGCAAATCACAGCGGGCAAAATAAGCAATAAACAAAACGGAAAGCAGATTCGGATAAATCATCAGCTCAAACAAAGATGCTCCGAGGTTTGACAAAACCTTGGCTCCGAAAATGACGCCGCCGTCAAGAATGCCGCTTAACGCGAGATACAAATAAACCATTTTTCCTCCGCAGAGGAATATAATTACTCTTTCACGTTTTTCATCTGCTCACGGTACCAGTCAGACCAATGCCGTTTATCAATGCGGAGTTCGCGGACAAGCGGTTTTCCGTCTGCAAGGGCAAATTCCAGCTGCATCAGCGGCCGGGTGCGGTTTATCATCCGTTCCAGCTGCGGCGCAACATCTTCCGGAAGGTAGAAACGGTAAACTTTTTCAAATTTATCCTTCGGACAGGTTTGTCCGCCGAATGTTTTACAATCCGTTCGCGTCCAGTCAGGCTGCAATTCCAAATAATGCCCGGAAATCAGACTGCGGGGGTCATACCCCTCTACCGTTACCATAACCCGCGGCGCGGTCAGGCTGAGGTATTGCAGACCAGCCGTCCATATCAGGAGAACGACTATCGGAAAAGCCAAAGCCGGCAAAGCCCAATTTTTTCTAATCATGATTTTTCTCCCCGACATTATGCAGCAAACGGCGCCGTACCTTTTGCCAGATGACGGCTATCGCGGCAAAGGCCAGCCCGGAGACAATCAGTCCCATTCCGGTTGACAGTATGGAGCCGAAGACCTCAAGGTAAACTCCAAAAAAGCGCAACGCAATCAAAACCGTGCTTACATTCAGCAAACGCGGATAATTGTGCCGGTATGCATAAATTCCCGCCACCGACAGCAAAGCAATCATCATCAGGGCGGAAGTTTCATCTTCCCAGGCGGGCAGCATATCCGTCAAAAAAGCATAAACAAAGATGACGGCAGCCGCGGCTATTCCCGGCCGCAACGAAGTTTTCCGGCAAGCGAAAGCGAACCCGGCCAGCGCAAGTGCTGACAAGCCCCAAACCGTCCAACCGAGTGAAACATTATCCGTCCGAAAATAGGACCAATCTTTCAAACTGAAAGCATCCAGCACAAAAGCGCAAAATGCAAAAGCAAAAACGGTCAGATGCCGCCAAGCCTTTTGAATGGCCGGATGCGGCAGCATTTGCAGCAAGCGGTAAAAGACCAGCATGGCAAACAGGCCGCTCCAGATACCGAAATTAGCATTGCGATCAAACAACCGGTCAATGAAATCGGCAAACCAGCGATAATCAGACAGGCGGTCATACAGCGACAGGAAAAAGCCAATAAACCACAAACCGGGAAACAACGGCTTGCTGCTCAGGAACAGAAGGGGAAAAGTTAAAACCGACCAGAAGAGCAAAGCGCTCAATCCATGCGCCGGCAAATGATATATCTGCCCGACCAGGCCGATTGAAACGAGAACAAGCAAGGCAAAGGCCGTCAGCAGTGCCTCGGCGGCCAGGTTCCTTCCCTTTCTGCGGCTGTGCCATACTCCCCATGCAGCCGTACAAAGGAGAGTAAAATCGACGCCGAGTTTAACTGCGGCGGGAATGGCCTCCCAATTGGCGGCAATGACGGCAATCACACCGATGCCGATACAAAAACAGCTTAAAAACAAAAGCGCATGATAAAGCATCGGGCGCCTGACGTTGTTTTCATAATCGGTAATTTTCTGCTGCTGTTCCGCAGTAATCAGACCGCGTTTTTGCCAATCCGACAATTTTGAGTAGATATTCATTTTTTCTTCCTATTTATGAGACCTGACAAATTGTAGGCGACGATTAATTATATAGCAACGAAATTTTAAAAATATTAATAAAGAGTTAAAAACCGTGGTATAACCTGCGCACCGCGATTGACGGAAATTTACGCCTAAGTTAAAAATACTCTGTCGACAAATATATTTTTAACCATGGTAGTAGATTGATGAAATTTAAAATTTTCAGCTTCAAGAGCATTGTTACCTATCTGACAATGGTTTCTTTCTACATTGCGACCACGCTTTCGGCCTTTGCGGCACCCCTGCCCCCGATAAGCCTGGCCCAGATGTACAGCCTGGCTTCACAGGGGAATGTCAGGGCTCTGCGTGCTGCCGTTCAGCGCGGAATGAACATTGATGCGACCGACAGATACGGCAACACCGGCCTGTGTCATTCAATCTACCAAAACAATTATACGGCATATAACGCTTTTCATGCTTCCGGCGCAAATCCTCGGCATCCCTGCATTCAGAACATTCCGCCGCAGCAATATGATTATTTCATGGCCTCGAGCCGGGCAACGCCGGTAACCGCTACGCCCCGCGACGCCTATAAAGAATTTGCAGACGGCGAATTCGTCTTTTCAACCACAACCTGGGTTATCGGCGGCCTGCTTCTGGCCGGCGGCATTGCCGCAATTGCCCTGAGCGGCGGCGGTGGCGGCAAAAAACACCATTACTATTTTCCGCCGAATGACAGCTTTACGCCGACGGACGACAGTCTGGGTGCTTTTGTCGGTACGGAAACGCCTTCCGCTCCCGAAAACAGCCCCTATACGCCGGTAAAAATCACCAACGGCGAAAATGACAGCAACTTTACGCTGAGCAATGATTCTCAAATCAAAGTGGGTGATGAAACCAAAAATCTGGTTGACGTGATTAACCTGAACGACTCCGTGCTTGATTATACCAAATATATTCAGGTCGGAATGAAAGCGATTGACGGCAATCAGGTCGTCAACGGCAAAATTCCCCTGACCGGCACCGAAGTCGGCGCAACAATTACCCTGCAGAACAATACCGCCGGCATGGTGGCACTGCATAACTCTAACGCCATAAATAACAATACGCTTAAAATTATCGCCCGCAACGGAACGCTGGGCATGATTGCCAGTGATAAATCACTGGTGCGCAACAACGGAAACATAGACATTGCCTTTCAGGGCACTACCGCCACCGACCAAGTGGACGGCATGTATGCCGATACCTCCTCCACCGCCATCAATGACGGAAAAATCACCGGAAACGCTGCGGTTGACAGTGTTGCCGGTACTTTAATCGGTATGCAGGGACGTTTGATTAACCAAGTGCAAAATCCGGCCGGCACCATTCCGACCCAGCTGATTAACAACGGTAATATTTCCCTGAGTGCCGCAGCAACGCCCGACAAGACAATTTCTACCTCTCTGGTCGGTATGGGCAGCTTTTTGGAAAAGGCGTTTCTGGAGGGAACAAAGCTGCTGCGCCGTACCGGGTTTATTGAAATTACCAACGCCGCCAACGGCGTCATTGATCTGAACGTCAATCTCGGCGACAGCGGTACCTATGATTCGACGCAAAGCAATCTGCTGAACGGAACCGGAGGCATTGTCGGTATTCGCTCAGACGCTCATACCACAGCAACAAACAACGGCGCCATCCGCCTGACGATTGCGCCGGAAAGCACCAACAACATTACCAATTCCCATGCCGGAATGCTGTCTGTACACGGCGGAACAATCGTCAATAACAAAGAAATCACGGTCACCGGAGGAATCGGCGGCTACGGTATGCTGGGTGTTCGCGGCGAAGGAACCAACTCCGAATTCAACACCCTTAATCCGACCATCGTCAATTCCGAAAGCGGAACCATCAGCGTCAACAGCACCGACGGTTTCGGCATGGCAACCCGGCACGGCGGAACCGTTGTCAACAAAGGCACAATCAAAATGCTGGCCAAAGGCACCGGCCTCCAGATTAACGCCGGAACCGGAACAAACAGCGGCACCATAACACTGAGCAACGGCGGCGACGGCATGACCATCCGGCAGAACGTTACGACGGAAGCGGGAACGGCCAATAATGCCAGCAGCGCCAAAATTCAAAATACGGAAACCGGCGTGATTGACATCAAATATGCCAACGGTTCCAACGGTATGTTTATTGAAGACGGCACTGCCGAAAACAACGGCTCAATCAAAATCAACGGCACCGACAGTACGACAACCGAAGCTTCCTACGGCATTCATGCTCAAAACGGCACCATGCTTAACACAGGGTCGATTGACATGGACGTTATTCTTTCCGGCGATGCCGACTCTTACGGCATATATGGCGAAAATTCGGCCTCGGCCACCAACGCGGCTACGGGTAAAATTACTTTCACCCGCAAGGGCACCGGCATGTACACAACGCAGGGAACCAATACCAACCACGGACAGATTGTCATGAACGGTATCGGTTCAACCGGTATGGCTTCCGAAAGCGGCGCCGTTCTGAACGGCAAAACCGGCTCAATCCAATTGGTCAGCGGCACGGGCATCAAATCGACCTCCGGCTCCGTTACCAATCAGGGCTCAATTAATATTTCACAGGGTGAGGATTCTGTCGGCATATCTTCCGGCAGCAATGCGGTTAATGACAAAGACGCTACGATTCAAATTACCGGCGCCAATTCGACCGGCATTTCGGTTGAAGAAAATGCCACTGCGGTCAACCGGGGCACCATTACCTTAACCAGCACTCAAAACAGCAAAGAAAACTATGGTATGATTTCCGCCGGCGGTGAACGGGCCCAGATTGACAATGACGGAATTATCAACCTGAACGGCTATGACTATGCGGCCAGCAAAGAAGTCGGCTACGGCATGTCTATCGGCGACGGACGGGCCAATAACAACAACACAATCAACATCAACCGCATGTATGGTTACGGCATGGCCTCTACCGAAGGTACACTGACCAATAACGGAACAATCAACCTGACCAACGGCGGATACGGCATTATGGGCGAAAGCGGCGAATCGTTTAACAATAAAGATGCAACAATTACCATTACCGGAACGCCCAATATGCAAAATTCATACGGTATGTCCATGCAGGACGGAACGGCCAAAAACTTCGGGCAAATCGACGTTACCGGCGGCTCGGTCGACTCCAAGACCTACGGCATCTCCGTCAACGGCGGCAACGGACTGAATCACGGTCTGATCAATATGCATTCAGATAATGCGTTCGGCCTGTTTGACGAAGGCGACGGCGAAATCACCAATGTTGCCGGAGGAACAATTAACCTGTACGGCAATAACTCCGTCGGTATGCAGACCACAAGCGGCAAAGCCGAAAATTTCGGCACGATCAACATCGGCGTTGACAACGGGACCGGGGCGATTGTCGGCGGCAGCGGCAGTACGGGCATGATCGCCGGTGACGGAGCAACGGCCATTAACTCCGGACATATCAACATGAACGGCAACAATGCCGTCGGCATGACCGCAAACGGCGGAACCGTCATCAACGACAAGAGCGGAACTATCACCCTAAACGGCGGCAACGGTACCATTTTCACGACAACGAATGACGGTACGGCCATCAATAACGGTGATATCGTCATTAACGCCGAAGATTATACTCTGTTCAGCACAACGGACTCCGACGAAGGCAATTTCCAAAATAACGGCAATGTCACGGTTGGCGCCGGAGGTTCCAAAGTTATTATCGCCGGAGACGGAAACAATATTACCAACAGCGGTAAAATTGACCTGAACGGCAAAGACGGCTTTATCATCTATACCAAAGGGAACGGTTCGGTTACCAACAACGGTACGCTGGAAATCGGCGAAGACAGCAGCAACTCGCACGGCATTTATATGAGCGAAACGGCTACGGGAACAGTTTTGAACGACCTTAAAGGGATTATAAATGTTAAAGGAACCAATTCTTCCGGCATGACTCTGGCTTCGGATACCGACACCGTCAGCATTACCAATAAAGGAAAAATCAATGTTGACGGAACCGGTTCCAAAGGCATTACCTCTACCAAGGGCGGAACCGTCAACAACGAGGGAACGATTACCATTGCCGACGGTTCGGCGGCTATTGAGGCAGCCGGCGGAACGGTCAACAACAAAGCCGGCGCCAGCATCACAACCGAGAAAGACAGCAGTGCCGACGGCATTAACATTTCCAGCAACGCAAACAGCGGGGCAACGGTCACCAATGACGGAACGATTACGGTCAACGGCAGCGGCAGTGCCATTAATTCTTCCATTTCTGCTACTTCTCCGGCCGAAACGTCAAACACAATAAACAACAACGGCGTCATTACGATTACCGGAAACGGCAACGGCATTTGGGCCGACACGGCAACCGTTACCAACGCCGCAGGTGCCCGCATTGAGGTCGGCGGAAGCGGTTACGGCATACGCGCGTCCAAAGGCAGCATTACCAACAGCGGAACGATAACGGTTTCCGGCTCAAACGGAACCGGAATGTCCGGTGGCGGAACGCTTGTTAATGATAAAACGATTACCGCATCGGGAAGCGGTTCCAAAGGTATGGAAGTAACAACCGGCGGCACGGGAACCAATAACAAGGACATCACCGCCAGCGGCAGCAATTCCTCAGGCATTTATGTCAACGGCGGAACGGCCGACAATATCGGAACCATTATCTCCAGCGGCAACGGTTCTTCGGGTATCTATGCGGCCAACGGCGAAGCCTACAATCAAACGACGATTTCGGTTGCCGGCGAAGGTTCCATCGGAATGACAGCCGGCAGCGGAACCGTAACCAACGGCAAAACGGTTCAGGTTCCGGTTTTGGACGAAGACGGAGAACCGGTTCTCGGCGATGACGACCAGCCCAAATATGAAGAAAAGGATTTGCCCGGCACCATTAATGTTGTCGGCAGCAATGCCGCCGGTATGAAACTGGCAGGAAGCGGCAAAGTCATCAATAACAAAGGCGCAACAATCAACGTCTCGGGTGCCGGGTCAACCGGTATTTGGGCGGCTGGTTCGGGAAGCGCCGTCAACAACGGAACAATCAATGTTTCCGCCGCAGATACGGTAGCTTCGGGCATGAGGGTTTCAACCGGCACCGCAACCAACAATGCAGCCATTACCGTTACCGGAAACGGTGCGCAAGGTATGTATGCCGACGGCGGCAATGTTGTCAATGCCGCTTCGGGAACGATTGACCTGAAAGCCGAAAATACGGTTGGTATTTATGTGGCCAACGGCAGCGGCAGCAATTTGGGAACTATCAATCTGGGAGGCACCGGCGCCATCGGTCTGCAGGCAGACGGAGGAACAGCCACCAACTCCGGCAGTCTCAAAGTCAGCGGCACCGATACGGTTGGCTTATATGCCAACGGGGGTACCGTGGTCAACAGCGGAACAATCGAATTCAGCAGCGGCGATGCGGCTGTTTTAGTTGACGACGGAATCGGACGCAACAACAAAACAATTACGGTTACTTCCTCCAACCTTGAGGCTATGCGTGCCGACGGCGGCGAAGCCGTTAATGCCAGCGGCGGAACCATTACGCTGAACAGCTCGGCCAATAACTCTACGGCCATGTATGCCACCAGAGGAAAAATTACCAATAACGGTACTATTGCCCTCAACGGAAGCAGCGGAATCGGTATGATGACAGAGGCGGAAGGAACTGCAAACAATACGGGAACCATTAACGTCAGCGGGGCAGATTCCGTCGGTATTCTGGCTGACGGAGGAACAGCTACAAACAGCAGCGGTACCATTAATGTTACCGGCAGCAGTTCATTCGGCATGAAAGCAACCGAGGGCGAAGCAATCAACAATGCTACAATTAATGCCAATAATAATATCGGCATGTTCGCTGACGGCGGAATTGTTACCAACGGCAGCAGCGGAAAAATCAATGCCGGTTCCGGCGCTTCTTACCTGATGCTGGCGGAAAACGGCGGCACGGCAAATAACAAAGGCACCCTCACCTTCAGCGGTTCAGGCTCTGCTTTGCAGGCCAAAGGGGCTACCGTCAACAACACAGGTTCAATTACCGCGACCGGCAGCGGAAACGGCATGGCGGCAGACGGAACATCTTCCGCCGGAGCAAATGCTGTCAACAGCGGCACCATTACCGTCAACAGCGGCAAAGGCATGATTGCAACCTCTACAACGATAGATACGACAGTCACCAATGCGTCTGGCGGTGTCATCACCGTCAACAGCAACGGCGGTGTCGGCATGTATGCCGACGGATCGCATGCCCGCGCCATTAACCTCGGTACCATTAACATTAAAGGAACTTCGTCCACTTCTTACGGGATGAAGGCCGTCAACGGCGGTTCGGTTGAAAATGCCGGAACGATTAATATGGCTGCCGGTTCGGCCGGAACAGGCATCTATGTTGACGGGAAATCCACTTTCTACAACAATGCTTCGGGTAAAATCGTTTTTGCCGGCGGACAAACGCAAAGCGGAACCATTACCGGCGACACCTCGGCCGGCAGCGTTGACATTTGCGATGACGGCGGCAGCTGCGCCAACAAGTTTATTCATCTGGAACAAGGCGCAACTCTGCAAAACAGCGGCACTATGGTAACGTCCGCCTCGTTCAAACTTAACGAAATGGGCGGCGGCAGAGTTCTGCTTGCCTCAACCGGAACAATGGTCGCCGGCAACGAAATCAGCGGCGATTTATATGCCGTCAGCGACCGGGCGATGCTGGAACAGGGACAGAAAGACGTTTATGTTAACCGGAATGCTTTGACGGCCAGTGAAATTGACGTCAACCTGATGTCTGCTTCGCCGATGTGGGAAGTCTCTCTGGTTGACAGCGCGGAAGATTCTGCCGACGATGCGGCGGCGCAGGCTGAAGACGAGCCGGCCGTCGAACAGCCGACAGTCAAAGACGAAGATGAGGCAGACAACGACAGCAGCACTTCCGACAAACCGTCCAGCGAAAAAGACATCGTTTATAACCGTGTCGCTTTCTCGAATCTGGTTAATAATGCCAGCCAGGCGGCTTATCTGGAAAGCAATTATGCTATCCGCAACACAATTTATGACGGTATGATTACGGCCGGCAGCATGGAAGAATTCAATCAGGCTTTATACAGTAATCTGGGGCTTGACTTAATTCCCAATTTTGCCAAACAAAATATGGATATTCTCCGCAATGTCAACCGTCAGGTCAACAGTGCCGTCTTCAACAACAATGACACGAAAGAATTCCGTGTTCATGTCGGCTATGACTATTTTGAGCGCGAACAGGACGGCACCAACGGCCTGAGCGGTTATGAAGACGAGGCCCACACCGGTTATGCTTTGTTTGACAAGAAATATAACGCCAACTTCCGTTACGGCCTCGGCGCCAGCTTCACCAAATACAGCAGTGATTATGACAACGGTGCGGAACGTGATGAAGTCATTGCCCAAATTATGGCACCGTTGATTTTCGAAACCGACAGCACCAAGGTTGTTTCGATGCCGAGAATCGGTATGGGCTGGGGTGAATATACCCGTTATGACCATACCGGGGAATATAAGGCCGATACCCGTAATTATTACTACGGTATCACTAACGAAGCGCGCCATGAACTGGATATGGGCCTGCTGACGTTGGAACCGGTGGCCGAATTCAATATTATCGGCCTGTATCAAGGACGCACCAAGGAAAATATCCGGGTTGATTCCGGCAATAACCTTTCCGTTGAGGGCGGACTCGGCTTATATGCCAAGAAGAGTTTCAAACCTATGGGTGACGATGAACTGAACATCCGTCTGGGCGGAACTTATTATCATGAGTTTAACAACCCCTATCAGGCAGTCAGCGCCGGTATTGTCGGACTGCAGGGACGTTATCACATGAACAGCTATGAGACACAACGCAACCGAGCAGTTCTGTCCAGCCGTTTCGATTATAAACGCGGCAAGTTCAATTTCTATCTGGAAGGCAGCCGCTTTATCGAAGACGACAGCACCTATTCGGTCAACGCCGGTCTGACATATGCTTTCTAAATATCGACAAGCCCCTTAAATAAGGGGCTTTTTATTTAGGGAGTTTAGCCAAAAATAAAGGGGTTGCTTATTTTATATTGACATTGTTTTGATGATGTGGTACCTTACAATCAGGCTATGATTCAGTTATATGTGAGGTGTATGATGAAAAAACTCAGCAAAACT
>OWIM01000618.1_pt1 | contig 18213 bp, 11 predicted proteins | sample 1732751 | NCBI WGS metagenome assembly OWIM01 (sample SAMN05065749, study PRJEB22554) | human gut metagenome | biome: ENVO:2100002; feature: ENVO:00000062; material: ENVO:00002003 | host: Homo sapiens | place: USA
ATAAGTAAAGCACCATAGTTGCAATACCTACGATTAAGCTAACAAGAGACTTGAAATATCTCGGTAGTTTCTTTTTAGTAATCTTAGTGATAATCTCATTAATGCCATAAGTAGTTAAAAGTACAATGGCAATAAACGCAAAACTTATAGAATTAAAAAGATTAAAAATAATTGTTTCTTCCATAGTTTAAATATCTGTATATACAACAAAAGGTCTAATAAGCACATTAGTACCTATTAGACCTATAATCAAATTAACAGACGACTTACGAAATAGTCCAAGCGGTATTCGTAGTAATCGTAATTTGTTTAGTTTCTCCCGCAGCAGCGAAAGTCAATGCGGTCGGAGATACAGACAGAGTAGCATCACCGGCGGCTTGAGTTACAGTATATTTCTGACCATTTACGATAATATTACCGGTACGAGTGTTAACCGTCGGGTTAGCAGCAGCAGTAAACGTAATTTCAAAAGCGTAAACATCATCTGCTCCCGGATCACCTTCAATCTCAGCACCAGAATTATATTCTTTTTTATTTACAATCAATTTACCGGCAGTCAACCATTTAGAAGCGTCAGAATCAACAGCAAACGTGATAGAAGCTAAGTTGGAGTTACCAGTGAACTTCTTAGCTTCACCCGTTTTAACGAAAGCCAACGATTGAGTAGTAACATCCCAAATCGTAGAACCCTCCTGCTGCAAAGTAACGTTTTCAGTCAAGTCTTCAACAGCAACGGTAATCAAACCAGAACGCCCGTTACGACCTTTATAAACCGGAGCAGTAACATCTACTTGAGAGTTACCAGTTCCCTCAACAGCATTTAAAGTGATCCAACTCGGTTTAGCTTTCAAAGCATATCCGGCGCGCATAACAGGTGCACCAACTCCATCAACTAAACCACCAATTTCAACAGCAGTTGCTCTTTCATTCAAAGCAGAATCTCCAATCATAATGATAAAAATTTAATTATTCGTAAAAAAGTTTGAAGTTCCGCACGCCCCACAAGCTATTCCCCTACTGGGGTCTGCAAAGCGTAGCGGAACATTTAAAAGTTTAAGAAACAGTCCAATTAACATTAGAAGTTACTTTGACAGTTTGTGTACCACCAGCAGCTTCAAACGTTAAACTAGTTTTATCAAGATTCAAATAAGGATCTTGTTCAAACGTTGCAGTGTAAGTAGCATTTTTAGTAACAGTAACAGTTCTGCTAGCATTCGTATTACCATCACTCCATTTAACAAAGTGATAACCGGCAGACGGTGTAGCCTTTAATGTAGCAGTTGCACCATAATTGTAAGTACCACCTCCACTAGCAGTACCACCTGTACCCGCAGTTACAGTCAATGTATAACTGTTAATTTGCCAGACAGCATAGTAAGTAACATTACCAGTAACTTTGGTAGTTGTGCTTACATTAACAGAACCACTAGCTGACGTAGACCATCCCTTAAAAGTATATCCAGTTCTTGTAGCAGTAGGAAGAGTTCCTAAAGCATCATTGTAATGGAATGAACTACTAGACTCGCTAGGAGTACCACCATTACCATTCCAAGTAACTGTATAATTCTTATAAGTTGCAGTCCATCTAGCGTACCAAGTCTTATTAGAAGTAACCTTGGTTGTCGTAGTTAATTTAGTACCACCACTAGCAGCAGCAGTATCGAACCAACCTGCGAACTCATACGTATAAGTATTATCCGCAGTTCTTGAACAAGTAGGTAACGTTCCAATAGCTTCATTATAATTCTTAGTTATAGATGAAGAAGAAGGAGTACTACCACCATTAGCGTTAAATGTAAAGGTGTACCTATTAACAGCTCTGGTCACATAAGCATAATAAGTAGCAGCACCTGTTACACTCGGTGTTTCTAAAGTTAATGAAGAACCAACCTTAGTTCCACCACCGTTAGCAGCAGTATACCAGCCTTGAAAAGTATAAGTGTACTGAGCATCATTTGAAGGCATAGTCAAAGTACAAGAGCCTTTCGACCCATAAGCAACAGATTGACTAGTCCTATTCAAAGACCCGTATGTTGTTTGATAATTTATTGTATAACTCCGTTTAGTTGCAGTCCAATGTGCATATATTGTAGTATTACTTGCACCCATTGTCGTATTAGCAGTAACTTGCGTTCCACCACTTGCAGAAGTGTACCAACCAGCAAATGCGTAAGTGTATTCAGCATCAGAAGACTTCGTAGGCGTCGGCAAAGTGCCATAAGCACTTCCATATTGAACGCTCTTAGAAGCAGGACTTACTGCATTTCCACCATTAACATTATAGGTTAAAGTATAACTATTAATAGACCATTGAGCATAATAGGTAACAGTACCAGTTATCTTAGTAGTAGATGAAATCTTCGTACCACCACTAGATGCCGTGTACCAACCAAGGAATGTATAACCTGTTCTAGAACAAGTCGGAAGAGTACCTAATTCTGAACCATACGTTTTAGTAATAGTTGATGGACTAGGAGTACCACCACCGTTACCATTGAATGTTGCAGTATAACTTCTAATATTAGCAGTCCACTGAGCATAATAAGTAACGTTTCCTGTTACAGTAGTAGATGCAGATATTTGAGTACCACCCGTTGTAGCTGTAAACCAACCCTTAAATGTATAAGTGTATTGAGCATCAGCAGCTCTTGTCGGAGTAGGTAATGTGCCTAAAGTAGAACCATGAGTCTTAGTAGTTGACGTAGGATCTACAGTACCACCATTAGGATTCCAAGTTACAGTATATGACTTGAGAACAAATACCGGAGTAATATGAGTATTGGCAGTAATGTTAGAAACTGTCAGAGGATTAGTTGTAGAACCATTAGACCACTTACTAAAGTTATAGCCAGTACTCGGAGTAGCCGTCCAAATAGCAGAACCACCGTATTCTACACTAGACTTATTAACGCTCGCTGTACCACCAGTTGAATTAGCGGTAGTAGTTGTGAAAGTCTTAATTGTAAACTTAGCAGTTAAGCTGATATTGGCAGTAACAGCAAATGTATATGAAGCATTGCTAGATACTTTAGTTGTTCCATTGTACCAACCAGCAAAATTATAAGCAGCCTTAGGAGTTGCAACTACAATAGCATTAGTACCGTGTTCTACAGTTTGACCTGCAGGACTTACAGTACCTTTGTTTGTATTCTCAGAAGTTGCATTAACAGTGTAGCTCTTAATCTTATATTTAGCAACAAGAGTTCTATTAGCAGTTAAAGTAACAGCGAAAGAAAGGCTTGTAGAAACAAGATTAGAGCCTTCATACCAACCAACAAAATCATACCCAGTAGGAGCGGCTTTAGCAGTCAATGTGACTTGTGTATCACGATAATAAGTTCCTTCTTTAATTCCACCTGTAGCAGATGCACCAATAGAACAATCACCGACATTTGTGATAGTAATTCCTGAACTATTGGTAGTTAAAGCTGAAATCTTAATAGTAAACTTATCAGCTTCCGTTTGAGTACAATTAATAGTTTTCGTAATACCGCTGACTGAAACAGTAACAATAGTTGTTCTGCTTGCACCGGTATTCTTACTCGCAGTTAAACCAACCGTTTTATTACCCGTACCACTCTTAGCGGCAGGGGTAAGCCAAGAAGCAATAGCCATCTTAGTACCCCTCCCCTAATTATGAAACCGTCCATTCGACGTTAGAAGTAACATTAACGGTCTGAGTTCCACCAGCAGCCTCGAAAGTAAGAGAAGTCTTATCTAATTCGAGATATGGATCTTGAGTGAACTTAGCAATATAAGTCTTATCAGCATCAACAGTGACACTAAGAGTTACATCGTCAGAAACCTTAACTCCATCTTTCCACCAACCACCAAAGCTATAACCTTCAGCAGCTGTAGCATGAATAGTAGCAACAATACCATCCTCAAATTCAGCAGTTTCAACTCCCAAATTAGATTCTTTATTAATACCAACACCACCTTGAGCTACACCTTCATCTTCGGTTTTAACTGTAAGTGTATAATGTGTGGGTTCAGGAATAAGATCACATTCAATAGTAACTTTAATGTTTTTCTCAACCACAAAGCTATACTGATTGTTACTGTTAAGAGTGATTTTAACACCATCAACAAGCACTTTATTCAAAGTATAACCCGGACTTACATTAACTTTAATCGTACAAGTATCACCATCATTATAAGTACCAGCACCTTCCATTGTAGCACTTCCATTAGGAATAGCTTCATAGGTAACTTGGAATTTATCAGGAGCATCAACTTCAAAACGAGCTTCAATAGATTTAGAGTCATTCATGACAATATCACGTGAAGTATTTGAGGGCGCACCCGAATCAGTCCATTCCTTAAAATGATAGCCGCTATCTGCTAATGCTTCTACAGAAACAGTAGTTCCGTCAACAATATTAGAGTAAGTCTTTGTGCCACTATAATAGTCGCTCCAACGTCCATTGATCTTTACACGACATTTACCACCCGTTCCAGCAGTAAGAGTTAGCGTTCGCATGATCACTTGGTCGAACGTAGCAATATGCGTTGCATTCGTTCCGGTTTTAGCAGTGAATGTTGCAGGATTATCTGAAACCTTTGCACCACTTGTATTCCACTCTCTGAACTTGTAATTGCCAACCGCACGAGCTTCAACTGAATAAATCGAACCTACAGCAGTTTTAAACGTGTGTTCAGAAGTAGACCAACTAGACCAAGAACCATCACCTATACGATAACGAGTTTCATTAGTTCCGTCAGAACCTACCGTAATAGTAACTTCTTCCGGTGGAATCTCTACGAACGTACAAGAGAAATCTACATTCTCAGTGATAACCTTTGAATAAGGATTAGAGTTAGAAGTAGTTCCACCAATATTCCATTGTTCAAAAGAATAACCGCTATCAGGAACACCTAATACCTCAATTGTCTCACCGTCAGTAACACTAATGTTAGAATGCGAAGATGCAGCTTCTGAATATTCACCAGAGCCAATCTTATATTTGCATTTACCATTAGAACCAGCAGTGATATTAACAATATGAGTTTTAGGTGGAATGTAAGTTTCCTTAAAATAAGCAGTATAAATTTTGCGATGCAGACCTTCTTCAACAATGATATTGTTTTCATTATTAGGAAGATTAGCACCAGTAGGAGTTACCCACTTTTCAAATTCATAACCGCCGTTAGCTTTACCAGCGATAGTGACAATAGTCTTTTCCGGAGCAGTGACTTCGTGTCTTTCTGCCCATTGAGACCAAGCATCATTAATATCTTTATATTGAACTAAACCATTCGCATCTGCCACGATACTAAACGTGAAATAACGAATAGCTTCTTTAAAGTTTACCGTAATCGTAAGATCTCGTGTAACAACGATGCTATATGTACCATTACCATTACCTACAAGATTACCACCAGAAGCAGTAACTGTATCAACAGCCCAACCCTCAACCGGACTAGGAACAATTATTGCAGTTTGACCGGACTTATAAGTACCGCCACCGCTAACTGAACCTTTATCAGCAGGATTAGTTATAATAGTTACATTGTACTCCTCAATAACAGGAGCATCAAGCTCGAAATGTGCAGTATAAGTTTCATCTTTCTCAACAACAAGATCATATTGAAGATTAGTAGAAACAATACGATTTAAACTATCAGTCCAATGAGTAAAATGATACCCTTGAATTGCCGCAGCTGTTATAGAATGCCTTGTACCTTTTGGGAATGTTCCGGCACCAACTACATATCCTGCATTAGCCGGATCAGCATTGACATTAATATAGAATTGTTCAATAGGAGCTTCATCCTTTTCAAATACGCCTATCAAATCCATATCTTTCTTAATAGTAAAAGACCAATTAGGACTAATAGACATAATCTCATTAGTATGGAACTCTTTCCAACCTTTAAAGTGATAACCTTGAACAGGTTTAGCATAAAGTTCAACACGACTACCAGCTTCAAATTGGAAACGGAAGCCATCTGAATTTTCATCAGGAACAATAGCAGAGCCACTACATCCAACAATACCACCTTCTTCAGGAGAAGGAACTAAAGTAACTCTATAGTAATCACGTTCGATATGACCAGACTGCATAAAATCTTGAAGATCTTTGATGTAAGTCCAAGCACGAATATATGTATCTTGACAACCACAAGTATTATTTCTAATACCACGACTAGGATGCACATAATTAGCTTTAAGACCAATGCAAACAAGAGTGTCATCAGTCAAAGACTCACTACCAACAATCAACTCTCTATCAATAGCAATAATATTACCATCAGTAGTTAGATTAATTTCGCAACCTTTTTCATCATACATATAGTAACAACCATCAGTACGATGATAGAAGAATCGAACATTATGCTCACGCTTAGGAAATGTACCAAGAGGAAGAACTTGTTTTAACTTGACAATTTTAATATTACATTCCATAGCATTAAGTTTAAACAAATATAACTACGCAGAACCGTTAAGCACTGCGTAGTTTTCCAAGCAACTTTAGTCAGTTGCAGTATTCAGAGAAATGGCATTATCACCGGAACCTTTAGCTAAAGTCTTAATAGCTGCAAGTTTATTTACAATAGCGTCAATCACATCTTCCGTACCAACAACGATTTGAAATTTGCGAGGACTATTGTTATCAGCGGCAATCTCAGGGAATTGATTAAACTCAGCTGTAGAAATAACAAGATAAGCGACTTTATCAAAGCCAACTTTCGGGTCACCAATACCCCAAGCTTTCTGCCACTCATCATGAGGATTCCAACCCATGTTAATCAGAGAATAACGAAGGTCTTCATCACTAAGAGCAACATCAGCTAAAAAACCGGATAACTTTGTATGTTCAACGGTAATAGTACCATTGGCTTTTTGATCGGCAAGAATACCGAATACGTTCATCGTCAATTTGGTAGGCTTTTTAGCAACAACAGTTATCTGAACAGCACCATCAGCTTTCTCGATAGTAATATCAAATAACTCTTTGTTATAAGCAGTAAGACTAAGGTTCTTCTTAATCTTTTCTACCAACCGATCAACGGTATCAGTAGCATGAATCCGAACAGGTATTTGAACAATCTGAGGATTAGGATTAACTGTCAGACCATGACGATACTCCTCAGAAGAACAAATTTCAATAGCACCACAGAACTCAGCATCTGCATTATATACAATACCTTCAGCAGGCTTAAGTGCCGGATTCGTAAGACCTTTAAGAATAATAGTTTCTTTCTGATCTTTCTCCGTATATTTACGAACGTTATAAGTGAAGTTAAAAGGATTAATATCCACTCCACGTTGATTCATAAATCCACCGTCCTTAGTAGGAATTGCAGACATAATTACAAACGGCTCAGGTCTACCAGTAGTAGGCAAAGCAGTACCATAAGCAGTACAAATGCCGAGTTGACCATTAGATAACTTAGTATCAACAGTAACATTATCGACAAATGTTTTTCCGTAACTTACAATTCTCATAGTAACGTTTTATTTTAAAGAATTACTTTCATTTATAGCAATTTGATAACCTTCATCTTTAAGTTTACCAAGAAGCTTCTGTGTAGCAAGGTTAATAATCTCGGTTTTAAACGGAAGTTCAGTAGCAGTATCAGTTACAATATCAAACCTAGTAGGTTGTCTAAGATATGTGATAGCAACATCAGTAATCACAAACGTATCATCCATATCTACTAAAACCCTATTACTTTCTATTGTACATATAGGATGAATGTGTCTATTAAGACGATTGTGATACGTTTGAAGCATATCCCTACGCTGAACATCAGAAACTAAATCCATACCCGCAGGTTTGCTCTCTCGCACCTTTGTAACCACTCCGTCAGAAGTGATAACCTCGTATAAGCCCGAATAACGCTTGTAGTCAAATTGTACTAACTTAATAGTATATTTATCTCCAACTACAATTAGCTGTGGCGTATCGAAGTAAAACACTAGTGATTCGGGGTAATACTCGTTATTGTAGCGTTCGTAAGTCACATTGTAACCTTTTCGCAGCAATATGGAGAGCATATAGTTGATATATTCAAATAGACCCTCTTTACGATAGATCTTAGCAGGATAATGAAACGTAACGGTATCATTACCAATTTGAATAACGAAATCTTCTATATAATCGGGAATAGTTTTAAATAGTTCACTGATATTAACAACGTAAATCCTAGTAGTAACAGATTCAGTTGCTCGATAACGTTTAAACTTATCATATATAACACTTGCATCATAAGAGACACCATGTAGGTAATTCGCAGGTAAAAAAGCGAAGCCTCTATTACCCTCATTTGCGAGAAGGTAAAGAGGACTTCTATATATAGTCTTTAGCACCTGCAAATCATCGTAATAACGACCAGTCTCTTCAAAGGCTTTAATCTTTTGCGTAAGCAGTACGTCAATAGCTTCATTAAGAGCAATATCAATATACTGCGGACGAATAGATTCTTGCCTATTAGCATTAATCTGCTGAATCTTATCGTTTACAGCAATATGTGCTTCTTTACAACTACTATACATACTGACACTATTTTATTAGTTTATAACCGAAGCTTTATAAGCAGTGAAAAGTTGTGCTTTATATTCAACATTTTCAGGAGCAGCTAAGAAAGCCATAACCCCCTCAATGGAAGAACCAAGAACTACTTCCGGACGCACAGTATCAAAGTAATTATCACCGTCTTTCGTAATGACTTGAGCAGCGAGTAACTTATAGACTTGTGCCATTGCTTCTACATTCTTGTTATCAAACAGAGAAATAAACGCATCTGCATTCGTTTGAGAAAGTTCAGCCACAGCTGTCTGCAAATCTCCATGCTCCATTTTAATAATCTGTAGAGTATCGACAGGAGCATTACAGATAAGTATATTTCTAATACGTTTATAAGAAGACTCATCACCTGTGAACAACTGAGCCAACTTAGTAGCAGTATTAACAACAGCTTTAGTCTTAGCATCTTTTATACGCTTAACATCTTCAATGCTATGTAAGTAAAACCGAATATTAGTAGATTTCTCAACATCTTCCGGTTTATTAGCAACAGTAGAAGTAAGTAGAGCAAGACGCCAAAGAATATAATCTTGCGGCTTAATAGGAGTCATGTACATATACAGATTCTCTTCATGAACCGCAGTACCTTCACCAAAGAGCATAGCATCAAAGATAGCTTTCTCTAATTTATTCGGAGCAACCTCAGTATTAATACTGTTCTTTTTAGCCCAATCAAGAATAGCATCACGTTTAACAGGATCGTTAAGAGAAAATTCCCAACCAGTTTCAAGCTCATAACCTTGAGCGGGAACTTCAACAGTTGAGTTTTTAAGATGCTTCAAAACGAGGTCTTGAAAGTTTACATTGCGACTATCAGCAGAAGCTCCAATGATCGTAGGAAGTATAGAAGCCATTTCAGCAGTTTTACTAGATAGAGTAAGAACTGCTTTAATGCTTGGACCGAAAATAGTATTGAAAGCACCAATACTTTTCTGATTCACGACTTGAAACATAGTCGGATTCAGCTTTAAAGCTAAGGTTATTTTGCGTGAGTATATCATATAGTTTATACTTTAGTAAGTTTATACTTTACAATAATCGTAATGTACGCTTATTCAAAAATCATTTCAGCCCAGAAAGAAGTAGTACCATTAAGCATATTGATACCTTGTGAAGATATAACTTCATAGGTAGCAATATCCTCACGTGTACTTAACATCTTATTGTAAGCACCCCATTCTTTAGGAAGAGGAGTAATACCTTGGTAAATACCATATAAGTATTCACGACCTTCTTCACAAACAAGTTGGATATTAGGTTCACCTGAAGTATTATCAACAGAGTGATCCAAGAATACCATAGTGTATGAAGTAACAGGGAAACCTCCATACATACGACCGTTCTTACGATCCATTTCAGCACGAGAACCGCTATCGAACAAGTCAACAACTTTAACTGAAACGGTAGCTCCAGAGTAATGCTTATATTGATTAAAGTAAGCACCATAACTCAAAATACCACCACGACTTTGAATCTCCTCTGCACCAAGTTTATCGAAGTAACCATTACCAATAGCTTCATTCTTGATACATTGTTGGAACATCTTAGAACCACCTTTACCGGTATAAAGAACGATATTTTTGTTACTCAAATCAATATCGTTACGAACTTCAAAGATACGAGAAAGAATCATATCAATAAGCTCGATAGTCATAAATGAGTATTCGAAGTAGTTACCGAATGCGATAAGAATATCACGAACACCAGCACCACGAGGAATAGGTTTGTTTGAATGTTTTTCTTGATTGTGAATAACACCGTTAATATCACGGTTGTAAGCAGAGAACCACAAATCCTCTTCTAACAAACGTCTACGCATGAACTCGAACTGACGCATTTCATAAGGCATCCAAAGAGTACCTTTAGAACCATCATCATAATCAAGTTCAAACTCGGTTACGATATTAGCAATGTTACCAGTAATAATTTTGGAGAATCTATGAAAACCAAATTGGTTAGTCATTTCACTCCAAGATTCAGCAGTAGAACGAGAACCAGTAGATAATTCACCGGCAATCGTAGGAGCACCCATACCCCAATATTTACCTCTCTCAAAATTGCTGAGATCAATAAACTCATCAGGATTACCACCAAGGATAATCATTTCATAGATATATCCACCAGAAGCAGTTTGCTCACCATCGGTCTGCATACGAACCATGTGCTTTCCGTCAGGAGTAATAGCAGAATACTGATAAGGAATCCAGTTATCTTGGAACTCCGCTTTGAAAGACATAAACCCTTTACCGGGGGTTTGAGTAGGCGTAATCAAACGCACAATCGGGGAAGTGACAGTAGGTTTCCCCATAATCTTCCACTTATACTGAGTATCACCAGCATTAATAGGTTTCTTACGAGAGATATTCCCTTGACCTTCTGTAAGAGAAAGAAGAGGGAATTGATTACTGTTCCTACCCCAAAGATAAGTAAGAGACTTATTCAAATCGACAGCACCAAGAACATTAAAGTTCAATAGCATATCGGCATCAGAGTAAACCTCTTTGGAATACTGTTTTTTTCCAATTTCTCTAAGCATAGTTACGATAATTATTTATTTGAATCAATAATACCACCCGGAACAATAGGACGTCTATTAGAATTAACTTTAGTACCGCCACCTTGAGTGGATACCTTAACTTTAGGTTTACCACTAGAAGTAATGTTCAAACGACGAACAGCTTCTTGTCGTATAGATGCAGCAGCTAACTGACTAATATCAGCACCTAACAAGTTACGAAGTGCTACCATAGCGAACGTTTCATTATCAGCAAGCATATCAAAAACATCTTTCTGAGCTTGCGTATAAAAATCACCATTAACTTCAACAACAGGAGCTGTCAGATACTTAACAATATCTTTACGAGAAAAAATTTGTTCGTTACCATTAACAATTCTTTTAACACCTGCTGTTGGAATTGCAAGACCTCCGATAGTACCTTTATTAACGATCTTATCGTATAAAGAATCAGGAACGTTAAGCACTTTAGCTTTACCATTCTCATCATAGGTAATACCGTAGGCTTTATCAAGAGCTTCTTGAGCAGCTTGATATTCGGCTTCTTGCCTAGCATTTGCAGCTTCAATCTCACGTCTCTGGGCATTGGCAAGATAATCAAGACTCTCTTTAGCAGTTTCAGCTAATACTTTATCAGCTTTAGAAAAACGAATAATACGTTCGATTTGAGCATCAGAAGTACCTTTACGTTTTTCAGCAGAACGAATAACAGCTTCTAACTGATCATCTGATTTATCTTCGAGGGTCATTGTAGTCCAATCAACATGATTAGCAAAACCCTCAAGAGAACCATACGTTTGTTTGTAAAGAGCAGTTTGATAAATATCCGGATTAGTACGGAAGAAATTGTTGATAGCTTCACTTTCAGCTTGACGTTTAGCAAGCTCTGCAATATCAGCATCACGTTGAGCAAGACCTTCAACGGTCATTTCATATTGCTTAGGAGTACCATCAGCATTTACCGGGGTTAAACCAGAAATAGCAGAAATAGCAGAAACATCTATAGTTTCTTCTTGAGTTTCAGCAGCAGCAAACTCATCTAACTGAGCTTTAGTGTAAACAATTTCTCCATCTTTAACGGCATTACCGTCAGCATCAAGATCATACTCAACATCACCATCATCGGTAGTAAGAACAATCTTAGTAGGAGTTTCAGTTTCAGTTTCAGTTTTTTGAGTAGCAGTTTTAGCAGCTTCTTCTTCAGCTTTACGTTTAGCTTCTTCTTCTTCTGCTTTCTTACGTTCTTCTTCTGCTTTAGCAGCTTCTTCTGCTTCTTTAGCAGCTTTAGCAGCTTGTTCAGCAGCTATCTCTTTCGCAGTTTTAGTAGTACTACTATCAGTAACACCACCGGGAACAATAGGATTTGGCATAATGTTTTATCTTTTATAAATTAAGTTATAACAGTGGCAAATGTAATAATAATATATGTATTAAAAATGGCATTAGAAATATTATTAGAAACAGCATTAGTACCGCCTATCACACGGCTCTCTGAAATTCCAATTAATTTATGCCATTTTAAGGCTTAAATGAAGACCTCTGACGAACCCAAATTTCAATCGATATAGTTGTTTAATTCAACAAAAATAAGAGCCTACATTAAGACTTCCGTGGCTTATTGGCGTTAATACGATTCATGCGCTTTTGTTCCTCAAACTTGGCACGTTCCAGATTAACTCTATCAATATCTAAGTTTAACTTAGTCATTTTAAGATAATCATCAAGAGTACTACCATTAGCTTCATCTTCACTAATATAATCATTACCATTCTTATCTACTTGAAGCTTAGCATCAGTAATAATAATATTAGTAAGATTAGTATCAGCAGCAATAGCTTCCTTAGAATCGCGATCAAGTTGAGCTTGTTCAGCTTCAAATTTACGTTGAGCTTCCGCATTAGCAGCACGAGTTTGTTCAATCTCAGCATCCCACTTCTTTTGAATCTCTTCTTTTTGAAGTTCAAATTGACGTTGAGCTTCGGCAGCTTCTTTAATATATTTGCGTAAAGAAGCAATGTTATGATTACAAACAGCCTCAGCAGCTACATCGTAATTTCCATTTTGAGCAGCACCAAAAGCAATTTCCTCAAGCTTACGTACTTGTTCATTAAGTTCAGCAGAGTTACCAACAAAGATACCTAAATTAGAATTAACAAAATCAGTACCATTTACACGAACTTGAACAATCTCATTGGTATTAGGATCTACATAAGAACCTTCATAGCCATCAATCCAAGCAATTTTAGCAGCATCAAGATTAGCCATCATATCACGAGAGCGGAAGCAATCAAAGATTTTAAGTGACCACACAGATCCCATTAGAGCCTGATTAAGTCCCATCTCAGTAACAGCTTTACCGGCACGAGCTTGAATATCTCCTGCACGCTGATCGTTCATATTAGCAAGTTCATACGCTTCTTGCTTAATAGACTGCTTAATCTGATTAATAGTTGTAAGATAATTAATCATTGTAGTATTAGCAATCTCTTTAATAGCTTGAAGTGATGCTTGTTGCTTAGCTATTTCACTATCATCAAATACAAGAGTACCATCTCGATTAGCTGCATCAAGACGCTCTTCCATAGTCATATCTTTAGTATCAGCTAAGAAACTTTCAGGTATCAATAGCCATGATCGGAATTTACTAATAGTACGTTCCTCAACTAAAGTATAAAGACGATAAAGAGCAAGATAAGGTAATAAGCGATAAGGAATAGGTTTAGGATTATTAAGAAGCATCAAACGACTTAAACCATTATAAGGTAATTTACAATGATTAAGATTATTCACTTCTTCACGTTGAACAATGATAGGTTGAGATTTAGTATATACACCCCAATCTTTATCACCAAAACGATAAGCTTCCCAACATTGAAGAACCCAAGTATATTCAATATCAATATCACCAAGAGTAGTATCTAAGACATAATCTTCATCAACAATCTTTTGCTCAATCTCACCATAAGCATTAGTATAAGTAAGAACACCACGCTTCATAGGAACTTTAAAAACACAATGACGAGCTTTGAGGACCCCGGTAGAGGGCAAGGAGTGGTACGGAGCAGCATTCTGCGCATCAATCGTAGGATTAAAAGCAATCTCACGAGAACGAAGCATAACAGGAGTAACTGTATATTCACCCGTACTTTCATGATTATGAATTATATCTTTGATATAAGCAATATCTCTTTTAGAAAGAACTTCTTGATATTCACCAATTATATCATTGATGTTAATATCAAACTCTCGCATCCCATAATCATCATCTTCAACAAAAAGATTACCACTATCAATTCGATAATACTCAAGAGGAGAAATAATTTCAAAAATAACATCATTGTATCTTACATCACGATAAGAATAAACGCTTTCAGTACAGAACCAATAATAGAAAGCTTGAATATATTTCTCATTAGCTTTAATAAGGGAATTAAGAAGATTAAGAGTTTTCTGACCACGATCAGCTTCTTCATCAATCCAATCCTTAGCAGCTTGTTTCATAAAGTCTTCAGCAGATGGAAGATCTTTAGAAGGCTCACCGGTTTGAACACCGTTAGCATTCATGATGTTTATAAATTGCTGACGAAGAAGACCATCAAGAGCAACACGAAGATCAGCGTTACGTCTAGTGACAACATCAATATCGGCATTATAAACTTGGTAGTTATTATAGGTGTTAATGAACTCTCCTATATATTTCTCTTTAATAGGAGTAATAAAATCAACATCTCTAATCTTACCAGGCAAATCTTCTTTTCTACCATTAACGGAGTTGTAGGTCGCCATTACATACTTGTAAGTAGATTCATCTACAATTCCATTTGCAGCGTCAAGAAAGGCTTTAATATCTGCTTTATCATTATTAGAATGAGCAGTAGCAATAACCCAATCACACATAGCCTTAGTCCAAACAGCTCCACGCTTAGTAGCTTCCGAAGCAAAAACATCAGGCTTTTCTAAAGAATTAGGAATCTTAGAAGCATCCATTTAACGACGATTTAAACGATTTGCAATACGTCTGTCATTATTCTCTGTATTACCTTCAACAAGACGCTTAGTATTTAAAGAGTCTGCAAGAAAGACATACATAGCAACAATAGCAGCACTAATATGGTCGAAGTTACCCTCAGCAGTAAATCTCTGACACTCTAGAAGCAATCGAACACTACTAATAGACTTAAGTCTACGAATAGGTTTACCATCAGCAGTATATGAAAGAGGTTCATAAATAAACTCCTTTAGCATACGAAGACCATTATATTTCTTATCACCATCACCAATTACAATACCATAATCATTATTGTTAGGATTAGTCAATTTACGAGTATTGGCATTGGTTGGGTCAAGCATTAAGTAACGTCTAAGTTTATATTTAATGAAGTTAGAAACAGTCTCACCAGTACCAGCTTCCGGACAACATTCAGCATTATACATAAGACACATACCTATAGTGACTATATCATTTTGCTCCATTGTGTCCAAACGTCCTATATATTCGCATACAAGCAGTTTTTGATTTGGATATGGAGTAATAGTATTACTACGCATCCACACTTGTGCAGAATAAAGAGAATGTTTATCTGTTACGTCTTTTTGAGCCTTATCTACCTTATACGCATCTACACTAACAAAATATAAATCTTTAGGCACTTCACCATTTACTAAGAACGGACGATAATACATTCTAACGCAACCATGAGTATCATCACGAGAACCATGCGGAACTTGATTAACAAACTCATGGAATCTACCTTTACCAAATATATCACGTTTAATACATTCAGCTTTCGGTATAAATTCAGCTTTATTAGAATTACCTAAATCATTAACGACAATCCAACCGTCTTGAAAGAATCTAGTAGCATTATCATTAATTAAATCTGAAACATGTAGATTAAGTTCAGGAGAAGCGAACATATTCTCTGTTGTATTAATGAACGCTTCGGCAGGAGTATTAGCGCGTTGGGCTTTATAGATTATATGAGTTTCACTATCATTATTATGAAAGTGATTCTCTTTATCTTGTTTATCCCAAGCATAAGCAGTGAATATAATTGAATTACCACGTTCAACATAAGGTTCACAATCCCATACTTGTGGAAAAAAGAAACCACATACTTCATGACGTTTATTAATATCCCAAACGTTTTCCATGCAAAGCATCTTATTCATTTTGGGATTATAAAAGGCTTTACTAAATGCAGCCCAGTTAGCACCTTTAGTACCACCAGTACCATAAACACGAATAGTACCAACAGATATAGCACCAGATTCTGTATTAGATAAAGTAACGTCAAGAGCTTTTTGGAGATTAGGACACTTACCAGCTTCCTCGAAGTCAATCTCAATAGCTTTCTTACCTACAGCAGCACTTTCATTTTTTCCGATAGCAACTGAATATAAATTAGATAACCATCCGAAATTTTTTAAACCTTTGCTGGATACTCTATAACCCAATAAGATGTCATCAATGGACTCGGATATGAATCCACGTTTCCAAAACGTATGTTCCTCAAAATGGTCAAGACATTTCTTAGCCATAAACGTAGTAGCACCTTTATCTGTAAGATAAGCCAATTGGTCAGCAGCAAGAGTTACTGTAACATTAGGAAATAGATTAATTGTATTTGCAGCTTGACTACCACGTTTATATGAGAAACCTTTACGACGAGCTTTAGCCTTAGTAAGATGAAATTTATTATTAGCAATAAACTCGTCTATTTTGAAGTTCCAATAGTCACCATCCCAATAACGAGGAAAACCCATAACAGTCTCAACGTGTTCAGCACCTTCACGTTTAAGTCTTGCACGTTCTTTATCATTAGGTGTACGTTCAATACGACCATAATTAAGATAAGTATAATGCGCACCGGTTATACGTAAAGGTTGAAGTAAACTTTCACGTTCCTCATCAGTAGTATTAGCATCAAAGAACTTAGGAATATCTTTATAATAAAGTTTAGCTTTAATAAAAACACCTTTCTTACGACGAGATGTTTCTCTTTGCCAAAACGATTCATAAGCCGGAGTACTAGGGTCATAATCACAATACGTACCATATTCATCAAAAGTATCAGCAGCTTTAGAAAGTCTTTCTATGTTAATAACAATGAAATCAATATTCATAAGAATACCACCAGAGTTACCAATAAGAAAATCATTATCCGGATCATATAAAGGTTTATTAGTAATATAACTAATACCCTCGGATGCTTTCGGATATTTACTTTTATCTTCACAGAGATAATCTATAAAAGGAATATCTCCACGTTTATAGCCCCATTTGTTCTCAGGAGCAGCATTGATGCCATCACAACTATTTTTCCAATAAGCATGAATAAACATAAAGTTATCAATAGCATCTTGTGAAAACTCATATTTACCATTCATAGCTTAATCAATCATATCTATTCCCCCACCAACACCATTATCTATATTATTATGCACATCCATTGAAACAGCAACCTCTTTACCACCACGAGCGATAGTTTTCTTGAGTTTAGACTTAACGTAATTATCTTCCGCTTCTTTAAGTTCAGCAATAAGTTTAGGTAAGTCTTTACCCATCTTCGTAATCTCACGCATATAACCGAGCATACCACCGATCTCTTCTTTAGTAAAAGAGTCTTTCTTTAGGTCATTACGAAGATTCTTATTCATAACAGCCATAAGATCTTTACCAGCTTGAAGAGCATTAACAGTTTCAAAGAACATCTGTCCAACATAATTGATATTATGCTCAACAAGCCAATTGATAGCTTCAATCATATCTTTAGTTGGTCTAAAGTCTGAATTAAGTTGAGCAACCTCAATAGCATAATCAAAAGCCTTTTGATCTTTTAAACCATTACGATGAATATATCCGTCTTCATCAGCATAACAATCAATAAACTTAAATATTTTATACATAAGCTCTCTATCATTATGCCAATCATTATATATCTTAGCAAGAACAGGAACTTTAAGAATCTGCTCTATATTAAGAATAATTTTAGAACCTTCAACTAACCATACATGTAATGCCATAATCAATAATTTTATCTGTTTTATTACGAGCAACAAAAAAGCCCGTACCAACTTAATGATACGGGCAAATATAAGAATTACTTCTTAAACTGTCTCTTATACACATCTCCGAGCCCACGAGACTACGCTGCATCTCGT
>OWIM01000624.1_pt1 | contig 18115 bp, 15 predicted proteins | sample 1732751 | NCBI WGS metagenome assembly OWIM01 (sample SAMN05065749, study PRJEB22554) | human gut metagenome | biome: ENVO:2100002; feature: ENVO:00000062; material: ENVO:00002003 | host: Homo sapiens | place: USA
GAGATGCAGCGTAGTCTCGTGGGCTCGGAGATGTGTATAAGAGACAGACTCTGTATTCTTACACTCTATATCTAATGTGTTTCCTTTGGCTACATTCTCATTTCTTGAGAGAAAACATAGGTTATTTATATTACAGTTAAAACCATCTCCATCCATGTGGTCAACAACAAAATTATCTGCTGTCATAGTATCAAGAATTTCCTTTGTATACCACTTTTCCATAATATATCTATGCAAATATCCCAATTTTGCATTGTAAAAGTATTTTCCGTTCTTTCCCCATGTGACAGACATCAATTCATCACGATAATCATCCCGTATAGATGCAACCGCATGAAACATACCATCTGCAGTGTGTATTCTAACCAGATCACCACTTATATCAAAACTATTATTACTCATGAAATATTCTCCCAATCTTTTAAGATAAGACCAATTATAGCATAAACGGGCTATTTTTTACATCTTACAAAATTTAGTATTTCGATAAATATACTTGTAATCTTAATAATAATAATTCCTCCGCCTATCACACCTCCAATGATACAATTTAATGCCAGAATTCCTATATTCCCAGCAATACCAAAGTTCTTCGGCACAATAAACATACACATTTTTCGGATACCATAGGGGCATCCAATCATAATCCAGTAAAGGAAAAAATCAAAGCCATCTGCCCTTATGCAAATCCAATAACACATATTCATCCACGCTGCAATCACAAGCAATGGCAGTATCACCTTAAACAATACCCTTTTCATGCCAACCTCCCCCATACATATCATGCTGCACTTCCTGTTGATAAAAATGACTTATCGTAGTGGGTGCATTATAAAGTGCCGTAACCATATATGCCTTGATATTTGTGATTTTAGTGGTGGTATTCTGCATACAGCCAATCACATATTCCAAATGGCTGCTTTCCAGTTTCAAAAACCTTGATTTCACAAGCTCATACGGATATTCTTCTCCTGCTACCCTGATTGTTGGACGCTTCACGCAGACTACCTCACAGATTACCTGGAACAGTTCATCGTAAAGCTCTCTCTTTCCATAACCATCATAATGCATATGGTGATCGTAACTGATATTTTCTTTGATTAGCTCTATGTATGTCTGGACATCATCCATCACATCCATCGTATCCTTTTTCCCTGAATCAGATTGAATGATAGGATTGATATAACTCTCCTCAGTATAGTTTAAATCCGTCTGATTATAGTTAGTATAATTAGGGTTCGATTCTCCGACTTCTTGAGGTTCGATTTCCTGACTTCCAGAGGTCTGATTTTCCGACTTCTTGAAGTTCGATTTCCGGACTTCCAGAAGTTCGATTTTCCGACTTCTTGAAGTCTGATTTTCCGACTTCTGTGATTTTATCAGTGTTTCCAGACTTTTTTTCATCTACATTTTCTGCCAGAGAAGCAAAGTTCTTCACATATATGATGTCCGGTTTGCCCAATCCTCTACGCACTTTCTCTACCAGACCAATTCCCTTAACAGAATCCAGCTCTGCAAGAACCTTAACCGCCTTTTCCTTTCCACACCCCAAATCTTCCATAATACTGTCTATGGTGTATATGATATATGCCCGGTTATCCTCATCGAACCATTCATTTTTCATAGATAAGGACATACGATCAAGCATCAGACCATATAAAAGTTTTGCATCGCTGGATAATTTCTTAAATCTTTCATCCTTGATCAGTAGGCGAGGAACACGATAGAATGAAAACTGTTCTGCTTCTATCCCGTAATAATAATCCAGTTGTAATATTCCACTCATTCCCGGCTCCTCCTTTCTACTGCGTATTCTTCCAATTCTCCAATAACTGATAAATAATGTTCTCTATTTGCTCCCTGCTGTATGTCGCAGGAAAATAATTGTTAATGCGCTGTGCTTTTATGATAACCTTTCGCTCCACAGGTTTTTCTTTTTCCAACAGCATACGAACCATCGGAAAGGTAAGTTCCCCTTTTTTGTCACTTTCCTTGAGCATGGCACTCTGCTGAGTTGTGATAGCAATATTTGTTTCCTGTATTGCAACCAAAACCCATTGCTGCGCATCCTCTGATAAAAATGATAAATCAACCGCCTGCATGATACCGATTTTCTTTGCGTCCACCATATCAAGCAGCGAATCCGACAGGCGTGAAATCCATATATATCTCTGAACCGTCTTTGCACTCTCTCCCGCCGCTTCTCCCAGTTCTCCGAGTGTAAGTCCGCCTTCCTTACTTCCCTGATGCTTCATTGCATCATATTTCATTCTGTATGCCTTTGCTTTCTCACTCGGAAGAATATCCTCCCTCTGAATATTAGAATCTACCATGATAATCGTAGCTTCATCATCCGTATAATCACGGATGAACATCGGCATTGTAACAAGTCCGACAAGCTCACAGGCGTGTCTCCGGCGGTGTCCGGCAATAATCTCATAACCGCCATCTTTCATCGGTCTGGCGATGCCTGGCATCAACACTCCATGCTCCCTGACGCTTTCCACCGTTTCCTGCATCTTTTCATCATCCAGTACCTTAAACGGGTGTCCTTTGAACTCATGCAGTTCTGACAATGCGATTTCCTGTACCTGTTCTGTTCCTATCTGTAGCTTTTCTGTTCCAAATAAATCATCAAATCTGTTCAACTTTACCTTTGCGGCACTTCCAGTCTTACTCATTACCAAGCACCTCCTCCGTCAGTGATTGATAGGCACTTGCCACCTTGCCATTCGGATCGTGCTTATAAATGCTTACACCTTCTGCAGAAATCTCCGCAGCTCTTACGGACATCGGAATACTGTTTTCAAATATTCTAACCTTGCTACCATAATTCTCCACAACCAATGCACTGATGTCTTTTGCATAGTTGGTTCTGTTATCTACCATCGTAAGCAGGATACCTTCAATCTCCAGTTTGGGATTGATCTGTCTTTTTACTTTTCCTATGGTCTTAATAAGCTGTTCCAGACCTTTTACCGGCAGATATGCCGCCTGTACCGGAATCAAGATACTGTCTGCACAGGCAAAGGCATTTATCGTAATCATACCGAGTGATGGCATACAGTCAATCAGAATGTAATCGTAGCGGTCTTTCTGCTGTTCTATGTAAGTACGAAGTACCGTTTCCCTGCTCATAACATTTACGAGCGAGGTTTCCAAACCGGAAAGCTCAATATTTCCTGGCATGAAGTCTATCCCTTCCTCATGCTTTAAAATGCCATATTCAGGGCTTTCTTCTTCATCATTGATAATATTTGACATAATGGTGGCAAGCGTGATTTCCAGTCTGTCCGGCTCCTGTACCCCAAGACTTGCCGTAAGACTTCCCTGTGCATCTGCATCTATCAGCAAAACTCTCTTTCCCTGTTTTGCCAGTCCGATTCCTAAATTGCTTGTTGTGGTGGTCTTTCCAACTCCACCCTTCTGATTTGCAATTGCTATAACTTTACACATGATAAAATTCTCCTTATTCTCTACTATTGATTTTTCACATTACTTTTCTGTACTTCTGCATAAGCTCTGTAATATTTGCTTGTTCCTTTGTTGCTATAAAGCTCTGATATTTCTAATACTTCAATTTTAGGATGACGCTGTAAAATTTTCTGAAACCATACAATGTCATTCTTTGTTCCCATCAATCTGACTTTTAACATTAGTCTGTTCCTCCAAATAAGGCATACAGTTCTCGGTTATAGGTCGCATACTCCGGATAGCGGATCTGTATCGCCTGCCAAAAGAAAGGTGCATAGGCACAGCAGAACAATTCCTCCACTGTATACTGCCTGCACTCGTTTACCTGTTCCTCTGTTTTTGTGTAATCATCTACACTCGGTGTGCCGTTGCAATACAGGTTAAATGCCATTCGCACCACCTTCATACTGCCACTGGTCTGCCAGCCTTCATGCAGACACTCAGTTTTTACACATCCCGTCTTAAAATCATAGATGCTATTGATATTTCTTCTCGTATCATCACTGATACCAAGGCAATAGCAAAGTGCCTTGTGGTACACATCCTGATAGCGTACCTCTTTTAATTTTTCATAGTAGAATTTTTCATGTGCTTCACTAATAAAATTGATTGTCTGTTTCTTTTTGTTTTCTGCTCCTAACGCTGTACTGTTCATAGTGAACCTCCTTTAAAAAATTTTTATTTTGCATATAAAAAAGGACTAAGTCCTTTTTAAGCCATAGCTTTAAGGATTTAGTCCTAATCGAGAGATATAAGAAAGGGAAGCATTACGCTTCCCTTTCGAGTTATATATAGATTTTGCAAACAATATCTTTAAATCGGTTCGCTTTCGTGTACTCAGCATGATATTTCATGTACTCATTCACATCATCCCTTGTAACAATCAGCGTTGTGAAGTAAAAATATTTACGCTCTTCTACTTTCCTGCATTGGCAATTGCAGCCTGTGCTGCAGCCAGTCTTGCGATAGGTACGCGGAAAGGTGAGCAGGATACATAATCCAGACCGATCTTGTGGCAGAACTCTACGGAAGAAGGATCTCCACCGTGCTCACCACAGATACCAACGTGCAGCTTAGGATTTACAGGCTTACCAAGCTTGATAGCCATCTCCATCAGCTTGCCGACACCGGTCTGATCCAGCTTAGCGAACGGATCATTCTCGAAGATCTTGGTGTCATAGTAAGCGTTCAGGAACTTACCTGCATCATCACGGGAGAAGCCGAAGGTCATCTGGGTCAGATCGTTGGTACCGAAGCAGAAGAAATCGGCTTCCTTAGCGATCTCATCAGCAGTCAGAGCTGCTCTGGGGATCTCGATCATGGTACCTACTTCGTACTTCATGTCGATGCCTGCTGCTGCGATCTCAGCGTCAGCGGTCTCTACTACGATCTTCTTAACGTACTTAAGCTCCTTCACTTCACATACCAGAGGAATCATGATCTCGGGCTCTACATTCCAGTCGGGATGTGCCTTCTTAACCTCGATTGCCGCACGGATAACAGCCTTGGTCTGCATCTTGGCAATTTCAGGATAAGTAACAGCCAGACGGCATCCTCTGTGACCCATCATAGGGTTGAACTCATGCAGGGAAGCGATGATGGTCTTGATCGTCTCAACGCTCTTGCCCTGTGCCTTAGCCAGCTTCTCAATGTCAGCTTCCTCGGTAGGAACGAACTCATGCAGAGGCGGATCCAGGAAACGGATGGTAACAGGGTTGCCCTCCAAAGCCTCATACAGCTGCTTGAAGTCGTTCTGCTGATAAGGCAGAATCTTCTCCAGTGCTGCTTCTCTCTCCTCTACAGTGTCGGAACAGATCATCTCACGGAATGCTGCGATTCTGTCCTCTTCGAAGAACATATGCTCAGTACGGCACAGACCGATTCCTTCAGCGCCCAGCTCACGAGCCTTCTTAGCGTCTGCAGGAGTATCTGCATTGGTACGAACTTTTAACTTACGATATTTGTCAGCCCAAGCCATTACACGGCCGAACTCACCGGCGATGGTAGCATCAACAGTCTTGATCTCGCCATCATAGATGTTACCGGTAGTACCATCGATGGACAGCCAGTCACCTTCATGGAAGGTCTTGCCAGCCAGAGTGAACTGCTTGTTCTCCTCATCCATAGCGATATCGCCACAACCGGATACACAGCAGGTACCCATACCACGAGCAACTACTGCTGCGTGAGAGGTCATACCACCACGAACGGTCAGGATACCCTGGGAAGCCTTCATACCGGTGATATCTTCAGGAGAGGTCTCCAGACGAACCAGAACAACTCTCTCTCCTCTTGCATGCCATTCTTCTGCATCTTCTGCGGTGAATACGATCTTACCACATGCAGCTCCGGGAGAAGCACCAAGACCCTTGCCGATAGGAGTTGCAGCCTTCAGAGCAGCGGTATCGAACTGAGGATGTAACAGAGTATCCAGGTTACGAGGATCGATCATTGCAACTGCCTCTTCCTCGGTTCTCATGCCCTCATCTACCAGATCACAAGCGATCTTCAGAGCTGCCTGAGCGGTTCTCTTACCATTTCTGGTCTGTAACATGTACAGCTTACCATGCTCAACAGTGAACTCCATATCCTGCATATCTCTGTAATGATCTTCCAGAGTCTTACATACTTCCTGGAACTGAGCAAATGCCTCAGGGAATTTGTCAGCCATCTCAGCGATCTTCATAGGTGTACGCACACCTGCTACTACGTCCTCGCCCTGTGCGTTGGTCAGGAACTCACCGAACAGGCCCTTAGCACCGGTAGCCGGATCTCTGGTAAATGCAACACCGGTACCACAGTCATCACCCATGTTACCGAATGCCATAGACTGAACGTTAACAGCAGTACCCCAGGAATAAGGGATATCGTTGTCACGACGATAAACGTTTGCACGCGGGTTGTCCCAGGAACGGAATACAGCTTTGATAGCGCCCATCAGCTGTTCCTTGGGATCATCAGGGAAGTCTACACCGATCTTAGCCTTATACTCAGCCTTGAACTGGCCAGCCAGCTCCTTCAGATCATCAGCAGTAAGCTCAACGTCCTGCTTAACACCCTTCTTCTCTTTCATTGCATCGATCAGCTGCTCGAAGTACTTCTTACCTACTTCCATAACAACGTCGGAATACATCTGGATAAATCTTCTATAGCAGTCCCAAGCCCAACGAGGGTTGCCGGACTTCTCAGCGATTACGTTAACAACGGTCTCATTCAGACCAAGGTTCAGAATGGTATCCATCATACCGGGCATGGATGCTCTCGCGCCGGAACGAACGGATACTAACAAAGGATTCTCGTGGTCGCCGAACTTTTTGCCGGTGATCTCTTCCATCTTAGTAATGTACTCGTTGATCTGACCCTGGATCTCTTCATTGATCTCGCGTCCATCTTCATAATACTGTGTACATGCCTCTGTTGTAATGGTGAAGCCCTGAGGAACCGGCAGACCAATGTTGGTCATCTCAGCCAGATTCGCGCCCTTACCACCAAGCAGTTCGCGCATGTTTGCATTACCTTCGGTAAACAAATATACCCATTTCTTCATACTTCTTTGTCTCCCTTTTTATAATATTTTTGACAAAACTTTGTAACCCAAACCATTACCGGAGCATTTCGGCCTCGGTTTTTAGTACTTTGATATTGTAACAATCTACCAATAGAATATCAAGCCGAAATTGATAATTTTTTGACAGACTACCGATTTTCGTGCATAATGTTGAAAATAGCTATTGTGTTTTTGTTTGTTTTGTCTAGTACTTTGGTATTATGTAACCGCTTACATTTGTTCAACTTTCTTTACATGCTTTTTACAGAAGCTTTTTGCATAAAAAAGAATATCGCTTGCGAGATTCTCCGCCTGCGGCGGGTCGCTTTTGCGACATATTTCATAACCGCCGCAGTGCGATCCCTGCGGAGCTTTTTTAATTCATAGGAAGAAATTTCCTATGAATTAAAAAAGTCTCCCACATCGCTGCGAGAGACTTTTGCATTTTTATTCCAGAATTATTCAGCCTTGCCAACAGATCCGAACAGTTCCATCTTCTCCTTAACAGTAGCCTTGATAGCTTCTGCACCGGGAGCCAGAAGCTTACGAGGGTCAAATCCCTTGCCTTCCAGATCCTTACCAGCCTCGATGTACTTACGGGTAGCATCAGCAAATGCCAGCTGGCACTCGGTGTTAACGTTGATCTTGGATACGCCCAGGTCGATCGCTTTCTTGATCTGATCTGCAGGGATTCCGGTACCACCGTGCAGAACCAGAGGAAGCTCACCGGTCAGCTCCTGTACAGCTGCCAGAGTCTCGAAGCTTAAGCCCTTCCAGTTAGCGGGGTATTTACCATGGATGTTACCGATACCTGCTGCCAGGAAGTCAACACCCAGATCAGCGATAGACTTACACTCCTTAGGATCAGCGCACTCGCCCATACCGATAACGCCGTCTTCCTCACCACCGATGGAACCAACTTCTGCCTCGATGGAAAGTCCCTTGCTGTGAGCAGCCTTAACCAACTCAGTGGTCTTCTCTACGTTCTCAGCGATAGGATAATGAGAACCATCAAACATGATGGAAGAGAAACCAGCTTCGATGCACTTGTAGCAGCCTTCAAAAGAGCCATGATCCAGATGCAGCGCAACGGGAACATCAATGTCCAGATCCTTTAACAGTCCGTTGACCATGCCAACGACTACATCATAACCGCCCATGTACTTGCCGGCACCCTCGGATACACCCAGAATAACAGGGGAACGAAGTTCTTTAGCGGTGAGAAGGATGGACTTTGTCCACTCCAGGTTGTTGATGTTGAACTGACCTACTGCATAGTGGCCTGCTTTTGCTTTTTTGAGCATTTCTGTTGCGGATACTAACATTTTAATACCTCCATTTTATATACTCATTCTTGTTACGATATACGAAATGTTATACATTCGTAAAAGCACGAAAAACACATTTCGAATAATCACTTTGTGACTATCCAAACTATAGCACATTCTTTTCAAAAATGGAACAGCTTATTGTTAAATTTTTACCAAATTTTAAGATTCCTTCTGTTCCACCCGGATGTCTACGCCCCGGCAGATGTTCTCAATCACTACTTTTGTATGGGTTCCGCCATATTCTCCATCCAGAGTCCAGGGAAGAGGCTCTGCGGAAGTGATCTCCACCTTTGACGTCCGGAAGCAGTACATAGCATCGGTATCGATATCCCGGTTCAGCAGGGATACCATAATGTTATTCAGTTCAATCGGGTTCTTCGGACGTTTGATCAGCGTTACTTCGAAAACGCCATCATCCAGCCTGACGTTTTTGCCGGTGATCCGCTTAAATCCTCCTACCGATGCGGAATTGGTCACCATTCCGAAGATAAAATCATCCACGATCGTAGTATCGCCATAAGTAATCCGCATGGGATAGGAACGGATCGCGGACAGCCGCTTCATTCCTTCCAGCAGATATGCCATATGCCCCAGCACATTTTTCATATCCTGTCCGGTCTCATAAGAGACATCCGTGAATAGTCCGAAAGCTGCGATATAAACGAACACATCCTCATTAAAGGATCCCACATCACAGGCGAAATCATTCCCATTTACAATATTTTCCGCAGCTCTCACCATATTCTTCGGCAGCCCGAGGCTTCCTCCGAAATCATTGGTGCTCCCGGCCGGGATATAGCCAATAGGCGTACGGAAGCCACTGCGGATCATGCCGGTGACCACCTCATCCAGCGTTCCGTCTCCGCCGCTGCAGACCACGATATCATATTCTTTGCTGCGCTTCTCGGTCTTCTCCATGGCATCCTCACTTCTCTGCGTGGGATATACGGTGATCTCATAACCGCCCTTGGTGAATACATCCAGAATATCCGCCAGTTTGTTGCGGATTTGTGCCTTTCCAGCTTTGGGATTATAGATAAATAACATCTTCTTCATAATACTGCCCTCAAGATACAACAAACGGGACTAACAGAATTCTCCATCAGCCCCGCTTCTTCTCATGTTATGTTCTTAAGCCACCTGACCGCTCAAAAACTTTTCAATGTTGTCCACAGCGGTCTGCTCATCTGCCCCCTCTGCAGTTACTGTAAGCTCTTCGCCTGCACAAAGTCCCAGGCTCATCATACCCATAATACTCTTGGCATTGATCCGCTTATCGTCTACTTCAAAATAAATGTTGCTTTCGTACTTGCTGGCTTCCTGTACTAACAGTGCCACCGGTCTTGCGTCCAGGCCATCTTCCAGTCTGACCGTAATACTCCTCTTTGTCATAATTTTCCTCCTCTTTTACGTCCGGATTCTATCTGCCAGTTCGCTGAGTTTACGTAATCTATGGTTCACACCGGATTTTCCCACCGGCGGATCCAGATACTCTCCCAGTTCCTTCAGCGGAGCGTCCGGATTCTCCAGCCTGACCTCTGCCATCTGGCTTAAGGGCTCGGGCAGATTCTCCAGTCCGTAGTGATCCCGGATATAAATAATATCCTCTATCTGTCTGGTCGCCGCAGTTACCGTTTTGGTAATATTGGCGGTCTCACAGTTCACTCTCCGATTCACAGAATTGCGCATTTCTTTCACAATCCTCAGGTTTTCCAGCTTCATCAGGGCAATGGGTGCTTCGCACACATTGAGAAGATCCACAATACCGGATCCTTCCTTCAGATAGACCACGTAATACTTCTTCCGAAGCACAATCTTGGCTTCTATGTCAAATCCCTGTATCACACTCTGTAGTTGTCTCGCTTTATCCTCATCGGTGCATACAAATTCCAGGTGATAACTTTTCTGCGGATCGCTCATAGAACCAATGCAGAGAAAAGCTCCTCTTAAAAATGCTCTTTGACAGCAGGAATTTTTAATCAGCAGGGGGCTCACAGGCTCAGACAGATCCCCGACCTTATCGATCACACTCCGCATCTGTTCCTCGCTGATTTTAACATCAGTATCTATATTATATGTTTTTTTCAATAATGTAAAGCCTTTTCTGACAACCGCCTCGTTTTCCGTCTGGAAACCGATCATGAAATCTCCTTCTGCGGAGCGTCCGTATTGTCCACTGAAGTTCATGAGTGCGGCCAGCTCAGCGATCTGGCAATGTCTTGCCGGGCTGATGTGTTTTGCCAGTTCTTCCTTTACTTCACTCGAAAATGACATGTCAGATTCCTTCTCTGGGTACATCACGGTGGTACAGCTTGATACCATAATGACCTTCCGCCTTCATACGTTCGTACAATTTATTTGCCAAAGTAACGCTTCGGTGCTTACCGCCGGTGCAGCCGATTGCAATAACCAGACGGTATTTGCCTTCTTTAATATAATTCGGGATCAGAAACTGAATCATGTCGGTCAGCTTGTCCAGGAATATTCCGGTCTCCGGAAAACTCATCACATAATCCTGCACTCCTTTATCATTACCGGTCTGGGGCTTCAGTTCCTCGATATAATAAGGGTTTGGCAGGAATCTTACATCAAAGACCAGATCGGCGTCTGCGGGGATTCCATGCTTGAACCCGAAGGACATGACCGTTACCATAAGACTATTGTATTCTTCGTTCTGTACAAAAATACGATCCAACTCTTCCTTCAGTTCTCTGACTAACAGATTGGAGGTATCGATGACGTAATCTGAATTTTTGCGGATTGTCTCCAGAATCTTCCGCTCCTTGTGAATGCCGTCCTCCACTCTGCCGTCTGCTGCAAGAGGGTGCACACGTCTGGTCTCCTTATACCGTTTTATCAGAGCAGCATCGTCGGAGTCCATAAACAAAATCTCGAATTTGTAGCCTTTTTCCTTTAATTGCTCCAAAATCCGGGTCGCATCCATGAAATTCTGGTCTGCCCGGACATCCAGTCCCAGGGCCACCTTGCTGATCTCACTGCCCGGCATGGCAATCAGTTCCACGAACTTCTCCACCAGAGATACCGGCAGATTATCCACGCAGTAAAATCCAGCATCTTCCAAAAGCTTTAATGCGGTTCTCTTTCCTCCGCCACTCATGCCTGTTACTACTACAAATCTCATATGCACCTCGTTATTCTATCGTAACTATTCAGAATCCCATTCGCAAAATCACCTCTTCGAGGCTTCCTTTTTGCTCATGTGGTTACTTCGCCATATAAATTTGCGATTCTGCGAAGATGCAAGCATCCGCAGAAAACAAATTTACATGGCTCTGAATAGTTACAGGAATTTGATCTCGGGTTCCAGCTCCACGTGAAAACGTTCTTTCACTCTTCTCTGTACTTCCCAGATCACATCTTTTACATCTTCTGCAGTGGCATTGCCGGTGTTGATAATAAATCCGCAATGCTTTTCCGATACCTTTGCGCCTCCTACGGAGTATCCCCGCAGACCGGCTTCCATGATCAGCTGCCCGGCGAAATGTCCCTCGGGACGTTTGAAAGTACTGCCGGCACTGGGATATTCCAAAGGTTGTTTTTCTCTGCGGCGAATTGCCAGTTCCTCCATTTTGGCTGCGATCTGCTCCGGATCTCCGGGCTGTAGCCGGAAAGTCACTTTCGTCACGACAAACGACTGGTTCTGGATCACGCTGGTACGATAGCCGTACTCCATGGTACTGTTGTCCAGTTCCATGATCTCTCCATTACGGTTGACTACCGTAACAGTGGTCACCACCTGGCTCATCTCTCCGTCGTAGGCTCCGGCATTCATTACAGCTCCGCCACCGATGGTACCGGGGATTCCCGCGGCGAACTCCAGGCCTGTCAGGCCATGCTCTTTCGCTGCTTTTGCCACCTGGCTCATCAGGGCCCCTGCCTCTGCTTCCAGATAGCAGTCTCTCACTTCGATCCGGCTCATATGCTTACCAACCACCAGAACAATTCCTGCATATCCCTGGTCGCTGACTAGCAGATTGCTTCCGTTGCCGATCACGGTATAGGGAACATCCACCAGCCGAAGGTATTTCTGGATCTTACAGAGCTGCTCTTCGTTTTCCAGATAGACCAGGCAATCTGCTGGGCCACCGATCCGGAAGGTGGTATGCAATTTCATCGGTTCCTGTAACAGAACTTTATCTGCCGGTACAATTTCTTTTAATGCTTCTATCACTGCTGCACTTATCATGTTGTCAGGCTGCTCTTTCTTTTTGTTATAATTATGCCGCGAAAGCCTACTTTAATACCAGTGCTGCCGCACCGTAGATTCCGGCATCATTTCCCAGCTTGGCCAGGGCGAATTTCGTCTGCTTGCAGGGACCGAAAGCACATCTCTTATAAGAAGGCTCTATGTATTTGAATAAGATATCTCCGGCTTTGGATACACCGCCACCGATAACGAAGATCTGCGGGTCTACCACATTAGCTACTACTGCCAGTCCCTTGCCAAGATACTCGCCGAACTGTTCTGCGATCTCGATTGCTACTTTATCTCCGGCTTTCACCGCATCAAATACGGTCTTCGCAGAGATTTCACCACCTCTGAGCATGCTGGGAGCATCATCTTTGGCCAGACGTCTGTTGGCCAGACGGGTAATTCCAGTAGCGGATGCATACTGCTCCAGACAGCCCTTGTTCTTACAGCCGCAAGTCTCTGTCTCAGCATCTTCAATATGGATATGTCCGATTTCACCGCCGGCACCGTTGGTACCGGTCAGGATTCTGCCGTCGATGATGATACCTCCACCGACACCGGTTCCCAGAGTAACGGCTACCAGATTGGAATAGCCTTTACCACCGCCCTGCCACATTTCACCCAGGGCTGCTACATTGGCATCATTTCCAGCTTTCACAGTTACAGGCAGATCCAGTTCTTTTTTCAGGGTCTCTGCCAGATCAAAGGCACCCCAGCCAATGTTCACTGCACCGTTGACCATATAGCCGTCAGCGTCCACTGCACCGGGAGCTCCAATTCCTACGCCTACCAGTTCTTCTACAGAGATATTCTTCTCCTGCATTTTGTTTTTGATAGATGCTGCAATATCCGGCAATACCTTTTCCCCGCCGTTATCTTTTACTGTGGGAATCTCCCACTTATCCAGCACCTGTCCCTTATCATTGAAAAGTCCTAACTTGACCGTGGTTCCTCCCACGTCTACCCCAAATGCATATTTACTCATCGTCCTCGTCCTCCTCACGTCTTTTTGCCAGAGAGTTCTGTACACGGGTGTATAGCTCTTTTGCTGCGTTGTAGCCCATCTTCTTCTGACGGTGGTTGATAGCTGCCGTCTCGCAGATAACTGCCAGGTTACGTCCGGGACGAATCGGAATGTTGTGGCATACCACCTTATTGCCCAGATATTCGGTATAATTCTCTTCCAGTCCCAGTCTGTCGTACTCTTTGTCCTTATCCCAATCTTCCAGACGGATGACCAGGTCAATGGTCTGGGTATCTTTTACGGACAATGCACCAAACAGTGCCTTGACATCCACGATGCCGATACCACGCAATTCAATAAAGTGTTTTGTGATATCCGGTGCAGAACCTACCAGCGTATCATCACTGACCTTACGGAGTTCTACCACATCATCGGTTACCAGACGATGACCTCTTCGGATCAGCTCCAGTGCTGCCTCGGACTTACCGATGCCGCTCTCACCAGTGATCAGGACACCTTCACCGTAGACATCCACCAGTACACCGTGCACGGAAATGCAGGGAGCCAGCTTGACATTTAACCACCGGATGATCTCAGACATAAAGTCAGAAGTGGATTTTTTCGTAGATAATAACGGAATCTGATGTCGGATCGCCGTCTCCAGGAATATAGGATCCGGTTTCAGGTCACGGCTGAACACAATGCAGGGAATGTCATAGGCCATCAGCTTCTCATACGCCTCCCTGCGGGTCTCGTCTGTCAGTCCCTCCATATAAGTATATTCCACAAATCCAACGATCTGCAGACGCGTGGCATCAAAATGCTCAAAATATCCTGCCAGCTGCAGTGCCGGACGGTTGATATCCGGCTGTGTGATCTTCACATGTTTCACATCAATCTCCGGTGTGAGATTTTCCAGTTTCATTTTTTCGATAACACGGGTTAAACTTACACTTGCCATACTAATCTCCATACCTTTCCGCGAAAAAACCGCCCCGGTTCCCCGCCCTTTTCATTATCTTTTAGTGTACCACAGGTTGTCCTGTCTGTGAAGCAAAAAAGGTCACGATTTCCTCTGCCGTACGCTCATTCATTTCGGGAATTTCCATCAATTCTTCCACCGATGCCTGCCGGATCTCCTCCAGTGACTTAAAATGCCTCATCAGGGCCTTTCTCCGGGCCGGTCCCACCCCCGGGATATCATCCAGTACGGACTTCACCTGAGTCTTGCTGCGCAGGGATCTGTGATACTCGATAGCAAAACGGTGGGCCTCATCCTGAATTCTGGTGATCAGCTTAAAACCTTCGGAATGGGTATCAATGGGAAGCTCAATATTATGATAATATAAGCCTCTGGTACGATGGTTGTCATCCTTGACCATGCCGCAGACCGGAATGTCAATTCCCAGTTCTTCCAGTACGGACAGCGCAATATTCACCTGTCCGCGACCGCCATCCATCAGAATCAGATCCGGGAACTTCGTGAAGCTTCCGTACTCCTGATCCATCTCCTGTTCTTCCAGCTCTTTGCTCTCTTCCATGCCGTGGCGGAACCGCCTCGTCAACACTTCCCGCATGCAGGCATAATCATCCGGGCCAGAGACACTCTTGATTTTGAATTTACGGTAATCGCTGCGCTTGGGCTTCCCCTTTTCGTAGACTACCATGGAGCCTACATTTTCAAAACCGTTGATATTGGAAATATCGTAGGCTTCCATCCGGGCCGTGCCGGTCAGCGGAAGCTGCAACAGATCTGAGATTTCCTTCACCGCACCGATAGTACGGCCTTCCTCACGCTTCAGTTTCTCCCTGTCCTGAGACAATACCAGTTTTGCATTCTGGGCTGCCAGTTCCACCAGTTTTTCCTTACTGCCGATCTTTGGCACCTTCAGGTAGACCCTGCTGCCTTTCCGTTCAGACAGCCATTTTTCAATAAGTTCTGCGTCCTCAATCTCATATTGCAGCATCAGCTCTCTGGGAATAAATGGGGTCCCCGCATAGAACTGCTTTACAAAATCCTGTAAAATCGCTGGTTTGTTATTTTCCGGCACATGTGTCATATAGTAATGTTCCCTGCCGATCAGCTTGCCATCCCGGACGAAAAACACCTGTACCACCGCTTCCGTCTCATCCTGATACAGTGCCAGGATATCTTTATCTTCACCGACGCCCTCGGTGATCTTCTGTTTCTGGGACACCTGGCGGACACTGGAGAGCAGGTCACGATACCTTGCGGCATCCTCAAATTCCATAGCCTCCGCGGCTTTCTTCATCTTCTCTTCCAGATCCTTCAGAATCGGGCTGTAATTGCCGTTTAGAAATTCCAGTGCTCCCGCCACCTGCTGTCTATACTCCTCCTTGCTCACATAGCCCTGACAGGGAGCCAGGCACTGTTTAATATGATAATTCAGGCAGGGGCGCTCCAGTCCGGTGTCTCTCGGCAGCACCCGGTTGCAGGTACGCAGCTGGTACAGCTTGTTCAGCAGCTCAATAGTATCTTTGACCGCCGCAGCACTGGTATAAGGACCGAAATAGCGGGACTTATCCTTCTTCATGGTACGGGAAAACAGGATTCTGGGATAATCCTCCCCCACCGTCACCTTGATATAAGGGTACGTCTTGTCATCCTTCAGCAGAGTGTTATATTTCGGAGAATTCTCTTTGATCAGATTGTTCTCCAGCACCAGTGCCTCCAGTTCGGAGTCCGTCACGATATATTCAAATCGCGCAATCAATGATACCATCTGGTCAATGGCAGGACCTCTGCCGATATTTTCACGAAAATAAGACCTTACACGATTGTGCAGGTTGATGGCTTTTCCCACATACAAAATGACATCCTTGTCATCCCGCATGATATATACTCCCGGCTTGCGGGGGAGCTTTTTTAATTCTTCTTCAAAGTTAAACATAAATATTTCCTCGCATGCTTCTATCATACCGATTCTTGAGAAAAATACAACAAGGGATTTTTATCTTGTACAAAACAAAAGCGGTGTCTGCCAGCAACTGCAAACACCGCAAAGGAAAGGTAATATATGGTATCAGCCTTTTACACTGCCACTTGTCAGACCTGCCACAAAGAATTTCTGGCAGCAGATAAACACGATAAGTATGGGTAAAAGACTAAATACTGACAATGCAAAGACATAGCCCCACTGTGTAAATTGATGTTCTCCAAAAAATCCGGAGATTGCAATTGGCATTGTCCGTTTCAAATTATCATTTAAAACCGTATTCGCCCAAGGAAATTCCTCCCATGCAGTCAAAAAATTGAAAATAGATACCGAAGCGATTCCGGGTTTTGCAAGGGGAATTATGATCCTTCCGAAAACCGTAAAAACACTTCCACCATCCATATAAGTTGCTTCATCCAATTCTCTGGGAATCCCTTCCACAAAACCCTTTATCATAAATGTGGAATAAGGAATTGTCCATGCTGCATAAAAAGGAACCAGTCCTACAAGAGAGTTGATTACACGTAATTTTACCGCCAGTTCATACTGTGGAACGATAAGTGTCAGTCCCGGCACGATCATTGTTAAGACGATAAATCCAAACAGGAAATTTTTTCCCGGGAAATCAAATCTTGCAATTACATATCCCAGAGCCGAAGCAATCGCTGCTGCAATCAGCACGGATGCTACGGATACACACATACTGTTTAAGAAGTTACGATAGAATTTTCCCTGTCCCAATACGTATTTGTAATTTTCCAGAGTCACCTCTTCTAATGCTGGTAAAAATCGAGGGGGGTATTCATACAATGCCCCATTCGGCTTCAGCGATGTGCTAATCATATATACCATAGGAAGCACAACAATGATTAATCCGGCAATTAATATAATGTGAAGAAATATCTGTATCCATGTTTTTCTTTTCATACTCACACCTGCCTATCTTATTGATCTTTCTGCTGCATGAGTTTAAACTGTATTACAGCAAGTATCGCAAGTACTACGGTTGTAATAAAGGGCAACGCTGCAGCATAGCCGAATTTTCCTGTACTGAATGCCTTATGATACATCCATGTCAGAATAACATCTGTCTGATGCCCGGGTTCACCACCGGTTATCATCTTAATAGAAGTAAATACATTAAATCCGCCAATAGTGAGCATTACTAACGCAAATAAAATCGTTCCCCGGATACTCGGTATCGTAACATTCCACATTTTATCCCATGCTGTGGCTCCGTCGATAGCGGCAGCTTCATAGAGATCTGTAGGCACCGTCTGTAATGCTGCAAGGAACACAACCATATTCCAGCCAATTCCCTTCCATATTCCCAGTAACATTGCTACTGTCATACCGCCCCATCTGGTATCCAGCCATCGTACATTTGCACTGGTAATATGTACAATATTCATCAGAAAATAATTTAATAATCCCTCTGTGTTAAACACATATTTGAAAATCAGAGACGCTACTACCCATGACGTAATTACTGGCAAATAATACAGTACCCGATATCCGACTTTAAAACGTGTAATCTGGTTCAGTAAAAGTGCAACTAAAAATCCAGCCAGCATCTGTCCCGGCACAGTCACAAGCGTATATACCTGTCTCTTATACACATCTGACGCT
>OWIM01000626.1_pt1 | contig 18067 bp, 19 predicted proteins | sample 1732751 | NCBI WGS metagenome assembly OWIM01 (sample SAMN05065749, study PRJEB22554) | human gut metagenome | biome: ENVO:2100002; feature: ENVO:00000062; material: ENVO:00002003 | host: Homo sapiens | place: USA
ACGAGATGCAGCGTAGTCTCGTGGGCTCGGAGATGTGTATAAGAGACAGAGCTAACACTTGAAAAGGGACCCGGAACAACATTTAAAAAGTGCCCCACCCATGGGTATGTTTAACCGAACAAAATTGGTATATTCATAAAAACCAATGGCGTTCATAATATGTACCACATGGAAGAAAGAGATTCCATAATTCTCGCCTATAGGCGTGACGGATTGAGCATCCGTGAGATCGCCCGTCGTAACGGCATGAGCCGCAAGACTGTACGCAAGTATCTCCGGGCTTTCGAACAAGCGGTCGGTGACAACCCCGATGCGGAAGCAATGGACACGTACCTGCAGCAGCCGGTGCGCTATGACAGCAGCAAACGTGTCCGCAGAGTGATGAACCAGCAGGTGATGGAGGCGATAGACGGCTTCATGGCCCGCAACCGGTCTAATGCCGCGGCCGGATTGCGCAAGCAGCAGATGCGCAAGATTGACATGTGGCGCCGGTTGCGCGATCAAGGCATAGAGATTGCCTATTCGACGGTATGCCAGTATGTCCGTGCATTGGAAGTGGCGGTGTCCGCTCCAGCCAAGTCCCCGGCGGCGTTCATCCGCCAGGAGTATGAACCGGGGTTCCGGTGCGAGTTTGACTGGGGCGTGCTGACACTTTGGATTGCCGGTGTCAAGACGAAGCTGCACATGGCCGTGTTCACGATGAACCATAGCAACCTGCGGCGGGCATACCTGTTCTCCCGCGAGGACACGTTGGCCCTGATGGAAGCACACCGCAACTGCTTCCGTGCTTTGGGGGGCACGCCGCAAGTAATGGCCTACGATAACATGCGGGTGGCCGTCAAGAAGTTCCTTGGACAGGAGCGCGAACATACCGATGCCCTGCGCCGCATGGAACTCCACTATTGTTTCACCCCTCATTTCTGTAATCCGCGTTCGGGATGGGAGAAAGGCAAGGTGGAGCGTTCGGTGGAACATATCCGCCGGCGGGCTTTCGCCTATGATGTCCGTTTCGGTTCGCTGGAGCAGGCGCAGTGTCATCTTGACAAGGTCTGTGACAGGCTCAACGGGGAGGCTTCCAACATGTCTGCGCAAGAGAAGAAGGAGCGCGTACAGGCCGATATTGCGGCTTTGCGGCCGCTTGACCACGGTGACATGGGCTGCTTTGAGCAGCGGCATGCCCGTGTCGGGAAGTATTCCACCATTACCGTCGATGGTGTGCATTACTCTGTGCCTGACCGGCTTGTCGGTCGGGAGGTACCCATAAAGATGTATTCCGAGCGTATTGTCGTGCTTGACGGTCGCGACAAGGTAGCCACGCATGTACGCTCCCGGCGTCTCGGTGACTGGTGTATCGACCTGATGCACTATCTGGGCACGTTCCTTCGCAAGCCTGCGGCGTTGGGACGATCCACGGCCATGCGACAGGTACACCCGGACGTGGCGGCACTGTTTCGCAAACATTTTACGGATTCTCCCAGATCGTTTGTCGAACTGCTCGTGTTTACCCGTGACAACCAGCGCACTTATGCCGACATACTGGCTGCGGCAGACCGTCTGTCCTCCCGGGGACTCAAACGCCTGTCTTCCGAACAATTGAGCGCCGAGATGCTGGCCAGTGACGGCAATGGAACCGCAAACGTCCGTCAAGACGCGGCCACCCTGACCCCGTCCGATCCACAACAGACCGCCATTGAAGAATCGGCCTCACAGACATTGGACACACTTTCGGCGATGATCGGATGTGGCGCCACACAACAACCTGTAAACAAAGTTACCGTCTAACAACATAAAAATTGCATAGCAATGGAACAAAACGAAAATCAAGACTCCATACGCGAACGGATACGTGCGTATGCCTTCGACCTCAAACTCCCTCTGGTACGACGCGACATCGACCTGCTTATACAGCAAGGACTTGATGAACGATGGAACCTGTGGATGTTCACGGCCGAACTCCTGCGTCAGGAAAAAGAAAACCGCTCGGAGAACCAGCGTCGGCATCGCATCAAAAATGCCGCGTTCGCACAGTTGCGATACCTCAACGAAATAGACACGGACGCGCTTCCGCCAGAAGCGCGGAAGGCCTTGCCAAACCTTGAGACACTTGATTTCATCAAGGAAGGGCGCAACCTTATACTATACGGGAATCCCGGTACCGGAAAGACCCATCTGGCTACAGCCTTGGGGATTGCGGCCTGTAACGCGGGATACTCCGTACTGTTCACTTCCGTGCCCAGACTGCTTACGCAGATAAGGGAATGCCGGAACGCAATGACACTAAGGGCACTCGAGAACAAGTTCGAACGATACGACATGGTCATCTGCGACGAGTTCGGATACGTTTCTTGTGACAAGGCGGGAGCGGAGATGTTGTTCAACCATCTGTCACTCAGAACTGACAAGAAAACAACCGTCATTACAACAAATCTCGCATTCAACAGATGGGACGAGATTATTGCAGACAAAGTACTAGTTACAGCAATGGTAGACAGGCTAACGCACAAGGCGATTCTACTGAACATGACGGGAAAATCGTACAGAATGAAAGAAACACAAGATATGATAAATAAACAAATTTAATTAACTTTGCAAAACCTATCGGGTGGTACACGTTTCAAATGCTACCCGGGTCCCTTTTCAAGTGTTAGCTACACCACTACTTTATTGCGGTAACATTCAAATCTCATAAAGTATTTCTCTATTGTCGGTAAAAGGAATTGACCAAATACCATTTGTAGGTTGAGATAGATAGCTCCCATGATAATGGAGCATACTACGAAAATAAGGTTGCTGCTGAACTCATCCCAACCATAGTGTAGTACGGTCTGACGGGCTAAAACACCAATGATGACAATTGTTCCGAAAACAATCAGATTCAAAGTTATATGCTCTATCTTATTCTGCTCCATAATGACATATGTTAATCGTTTGTGTGCAAATATATATCATTTGCAAGATGTGTAGATACATTTCCCGGGAAGTGGCAGCTTTTGGCACCGGTAGGTAGCATTTTTCTATGCCATCTGTGCCACAATAGCAAAGGAAAGTCCGACATGGGACTAGCCTACATCGGACTTTTAAGTTGTGGGTATCAGCAATTGTAAGTGTTAGCTGACCTTATTGGAATAAATAGTGATATACCATTCTGCTTGGAGGCAACTTTATTGATAACCCATTTCCTGAATGCAGCGGAATGTCCAGTGTCTATTTGATAGGATAGGGCTATAATCATGTTGAGATTATACACATCGTCACTATTCCCATTCTCCAACTTTATGCATTGGCAAACTTCATACCCCTTTAAGATGTTGGCTTTCAATATCGCTTTTATACGGGAATTGATTGCTCCAGCCGTTGTATAAAACAAATCGGCAATCTCCCAAGCGGTCATCCATACTTCGCCATCAGAGATATGGATGCCTTGTCCGTTGTTTGTTATGATTCCTCGTTTCATAGCTGTAATTTATTTCAGTGAAATCTTATTTGCTGTCTCTCGTTTCTTTACATTGACCAAATCTGCGTAGATTTGAGTAGTGGAAACGTTCTTGTGGGTTAACATCTTTGAAACTGTGTAAATGTCTGTGCCTAAAGAGATTTGTATGACTGCGTAGCTATGCCTGAATCCATGGAAGGTTATCGGCTTCGTTATTCCTGCCTTTTTGAGCCAGTTCTTCAGCGGATAGTTAATCATACTTCGTTTCAACCCTTTGAATACCTTACCTGTGTCGGGCGTACCGCATAGTTCATAGGCTTCGTAGCTGATGGGGAGTGTCGCTTCTGTTTGGGTTTTCTGTGTTCTGATACGCAAGCAATAGCCTTGGTCGGGAGCAATGGCAAAATCTTCCCATTGAAGATTGAGAATATCGCTGATGCGTAAACCTGTCAGACAAGCAAACAATGAGGCGGCTTTCAGAACGGGGATGTCGCAAGGAGTGGCGGCAAGTTGTTTCACTTCGTCCAATGTCAGGTACTCTTTTTTCACATCTTGTGGTTCAATCTTGTCAAGATAGTCATTGATATTCTCCCGAAACCATTTGTCCCGATAGGCAATCTTCAACAATCCTCTGAAAGTGGAGTAGTAGCTGGATGCCGAATTGAGAGATATGGGACGATTGCTGTGTTTGAGCTGCTTGGCATTCAACAGGTACTCACGGAACTTCTTACATAAATCCACATTCACTTCGCCGAAGGTACATTGCCCTTTGACGAAGTTGTAGAAATGCTGATAGACAAACATCCATTTCTGGTCTTTGCTTCGGCACATCTTTTTGAAGTAGGCGAGAAAGTCGGCTTTCTGTTTGGTCTTGTCTAAGAAACCGAACTCTTCATTGATGAGCGATTGCACTCTGATACAACGGATAGCCTCTGCCTTGTTCAACATATCGTTGTTGAACTCCCGTTCCATTTCATTTTTTGGATGGGCATAGATGTAGATGCCGAGGTATTCTCGACGGCTCATCTGCATTGTCTCAGGGTTACGGACTGCCGGATAATAATCCAGATACAAGGAGATGCGATTATTCCGAATTGCTCTCTGACGAACTGTTACTTTTGTACATGTGTGTGACATACTGTTTAATATTTAGAGTTTTACATCTGTTTGGTGCAAAGGAATAAGGTGATTCAATGGTGACAACATTCACCGATAAATAACTTATTCAATCTTTGGGGCTTCAAGCAATTTATCCAATTCAAGTTTGGAGATAAGCGTGTATTTGCCTTTCTTGACTTTTGGGATATTATGATACTTCGCATAATGATAGAGCAGGTCACGGGTGAGATGGAACCTTTCCATTGCTTCGGCTACCATATAATACTGCGGTTCTTCGGGTGCTGCCACACCTTTGGCTATATTCACGTGTTTCTTGGAATAGTACACCATGATACCCTCTTTCTTCTTTGGGATGGCGTTCTTGGAAACGAAAGTGTAGATAGCGGATAAGGTCATGCCGAATTTTTCCTGCATTTCTTGTGTACTATACCATTCTGTAATGTCGGGATTCGGGGCTTTCTTAGCGAAGTAAGCGTCCATGTGCTTCTTGCTCCAGTAGGTCTTGCCACGATTGAAAGTGCGAGGAATGTTGTTCTTTTTGGCTACCACAAATATCCATGATTCGTTTACATGGTATTTTTCTTTGACTTCGGCAGTGGTGTAGAAGTCGGTGATAGGAGCTTTCTCTTTTGTAGGGGTATGGAACTCTGTCGGATTATTGAATAACTCATCAATATCCTTTTTCTTCAAAAGGTATTTGAAGCCTAATCGAGTGACCTTTAATTCCCCTCGTTTAATGTAACCGTAAATGGTTGGTCGGGTTACTCCGAGATAGATTGCGGTCTCGGTAATAGCGAGAAATGGTTTGTCTTTGATTCTTTCAATAGGCTTTTCATCAATCTTCTTCTCTATGAATTGATTGTTAGCCTTGATTGCTTCGTCACGCTTCTTCTTTTTATAAAGAGCGTTGGCGCATTGTTTGGAACAACAAGCTGTTGTTGTTTTCTGGGCGATAAACTCTTTACCGCACCAAGCGCAAATTCGCTTAATTTTCAAGTTACTGCTCATTTTAATTCATCTTTATTTCTCCGTTATTACTGTAAATTCCCGTAAAACCGTGTAAAATGGCGTATAGTTTCTCTACTACCTTTCCACAGGATTTGCGGTCTTCAACAAGCGAGCAACAAATACGGTACAAAAATGAGCTGAAAAAGCCCTATAAATGATAACCATCACTTATAAGGCCAAAAAGAAAGGCGTTCAAAATGAACGCCTTAATAATCGTTGATGATATATGCTAATCGTTGATAATTACCACTTACTTCCCGATGCAAAAATGTTCAAAAATATTCCCAAGTACCATGTCGTTCGTAACTTCCCCCGCAATATCGCTTAGATGGAAAATACATTCGCGGATATCTTGTGAAACAAAATCTCCGGATAGATTTTCTGCTAGCCCTTGTTGGACCCGGTGGATGGCTTCCAAGGCATGGGTCAAAGCCTCGTAGTGGCGTATATTCGTGACAATGACATCGTTTTGGGTAACCGTGGGCAGGTTAGCGGCAGAGATTAGCATTTGCTGAAGCTTGTCGAGGTTGGTACGCCCTTTGGCAGAGATGGAGATGCATTGCACATTAGTAGCGGCCAGGGTGAAACTGGGGGTGAGGATGGTTGAGGCATCCTGCACCAGATCGGCCTTGTTGAATACGAGAATGAGCCGTTTCCCTTCGCAACGGGGAAGTATCTGGGCAGTTAGTTGTGGTATCCGTGAGACGGCATTCGTGGCATCAACTACCCAGAGCACGATTTCCGCCTGCTCCAATTTCTGGAAGGTTCGCTCAATTCCTAGGCTCTCGATGGTGTCGCTCGTTTCGCGTATGCCTGCCGTATCAATAAACCGGAAAGTTATCCCGCCAAGATTGACTGTGTCTTCTATCACATCGCGGGTTGTCCCGTGTATGTCGCTTACAATGGCTCGTTCCTCGTTTAGTAGTGCATTCAACAGGGTGGATTTACCAGCGTTCGTTTCGCCGATGATGGCTACGGGCACGCCGTTCTTGATGGCATTGCCTACACTGAAGGATTGTACTAAACGGGAAATTACCTGCTCTATGCCGTCTGCTAGGAGACATAGCTCGGAGCGGTCGGCAAATTCCAGTTCTTCGTGGTCGCTGAAGTCCAGCTCCAGTTCTATGAGTGATGTGAAGTGCAGCAATTGGTCGCGTAGTGAGGCCAGCTCTTTACTGAACCCACCGCGCATTTGGCTCATGGCGAGGCGGTGAGTGGCGGCAGAGGTGGAGGCGATGAGGTCGGCCACGGCTTCGGCTTGGCTTAGGTCCATTTTGCCACCCAAGAAGGCTCGTTGCGTGTACTCACCGGGAGCGGCCAGGCGGCAACCATTGCCGATGAGCAATTGCAACACCTTCTGAAGAATATAGCTCGAACCGTGGCACATGATTTCCGTGCTATCCTCGCCCGTGTACGAGTGGGGGGCACGGAATAAGCTTACAAGTACTTCGTCTATGATGTTTTCTTCTTCATGGATATGACCGAAGATAAGTGTGTATGGCTTGGCATCCTTCAGCTTCTTCCCCTTCCGGGCAGGGGTAAATATGCGGGATGTTATCTCTATGGCATCCGGTCCGGAGACACGGATGCATCCTATGGCTCCCCCTTGGGCGGTGGCTATGGCACAAATGGTATCTTGGTTCATTTTATCCGGCTTATTTTTATTCAGCAAAGATAATGGTTTCTTTACAAAAAAGAGAGATGGTGATTCAACTTATGGGCTTTTATCGTAACTTTGTGCAAATCGATAATGGATAGATGCTTATAAAGCCTAATCCGCCTCTGTGCCCATTGTGGGTATAGCAGGACATTGCTACACTATACAGACCAGCAACGGGCACGTCAGGCAGGATGTGATGAAGTCATTACTAAACCCTACTCCTAGGATTGGCTGAAGGAAAGGGAGGAGCATTTCTTGAAGGATACTTAGATACGGTCGAGTACTGTTTTGATAAGAGTATCTATCGTATTCTTGTATCCCGTGTTAGCTTCTTTTATCAGGCGGTTGGCAATGACCATGCATACCGTCATGGCCTTGTGCCCCATCAGACGGCTCAAGCCTGCCAGGGCAGAACTTTCCATCTCGAAGTTGGTAATACGGTAGCCGTTGTATTCAAATTTTTCAATCTTCTCATTCTGATGTGGGTCGGCAAGCGGCACGCGTAACTCGCGTCCTTGAGGTCCGAAGAAGCCCCCGGCGGCAATCGTTACGCCACGTACCATGTCGTTTTGTGCGATGCGGTCTATCAGTTCAGTGCTTGCATCAATGACGTAGAGGGCAGGGGCACACATGTTGCCGGACCATCCCATATGGTTGAGGAAGGCACGCTCCATGGGCAGGTCGCACACGGAGTTGCGTCCTGCATAGAAGTTGAGCAGACCGTCGAAACCAATGGATTTTTCAGAACATACGAATGTACCCACCGGAGTGTAGGGTTGCAAGCCTCCGCAGGTGCCGATACGTACCAGCTCAAGGCTACGTAGGCAGGGCTTTTCTTCGCGCGTCTCGAAGTCGATGTTTGCCAGGGCATCCAGTTCATTCATCACGATATCGATGTTGTCACATCCGATACCGGTGGAAACCACCGTAATACGTTTCCCCTGGTAAGTACCGGTGATAGTCTTGAACTCGCGGCTTTCCACTTCACATTCCTTGTTCTCGAAATGGGAGGCAACCAGTGCCACCCGTCCGGGGTCGCCTACCAAGATGACTTTGTCTGCCAGCCATTCGGGCTTTACGTGAAGATGAAATACAGAACCGTCTTCATTGATGATCAGTTCGGAAGAGGCGAAATATTTCTTCATATGCTTGAGGCTTTAATCTTTTGTTTATAAATAGAAACGCCGGGAACCGATTCTTGTTCACCGGTTCCGGCGTTTCGTCAGTTACTTTCCGGGTTATTTACTCAACGGCTGGCTGGTATTGCCCGTCGTCGGTTTGGCAATGTTTTCGCGCATGGAAGTGTCGGCTTCTATATTCTTCATCCGGTAATAGTCCATGATACCCAGATTGCCGTTGCGGAATGCTTCGGCCATGGCCTTGGGTACTTCCGCTTCTGCCTCGATAACTTTGGCACGGGCTTCCTGGGCCTTTGCCTTCATTTCCTGCTCTGTGGCTACGGCCATGGCGCGGCGTTCCTCTGCCTTGGCTTGAGCAATGTTCTTGTCGGCATTGGCTTGGTCTATCTGCAGGGCGGCACCGATATTCTTACCTATGTCAATATCAGCAATGTCAATGGACAGAATTTCGAATGCTGTTCCGGCATCCAACCCCTTGCGCAATACCAGTTTGGAGATAGAATCCGGATTCTCCAATACAGACTTATGATTCTCTGACGAACCGATGGAAGACACAATACCCTCGCCTACACGGGCCAGAATCGTGTCTTCTCCGGCACCGCCCACCAATTGGCGGATATTGGCGCGCACCGTTACACGGGCCTTGGCAATCAGCTGGATACCGTCTTTGGCAACAGCTGTCACGGGAGGGGTGTCAATTACTTTGGGGTTAACGGACATCTGTACGGCTTCGAATACGTCACGGCCGGCAAGGTCGATGGCGGTTGCCATCTGGAACGGCAGCTCGATATTGGCTTTAGAGGCGGATACCAGTGCGTGTACCACCCGCTCTACGTGACCTCCGGCAAGGTAGTGCGCTTCCAGTTCGTCGCGCGTGATGTTTTGCAATCCTGCTTTATGAGCTTCAATCATGCCGGGCACAATGATATAAGGAGGGACATTACGGATGCGCATCAGGAAAAGTTGTACCAGCGAGATGTTTACTCCCGATACTTTGGCAGACAGCCACAAGAAGAACGGTACATAATGGAAGAAAAGTACCAGGAAAATAATGCCTCCTATAATGAGGAAGGCGGTTAAATACATTGTGCTTGGATCCATGAGATTAAATATTAATTGTTAGTTATAAATAGGTTGATTTCAGAAATTTCACTGCTTGAGCCGCTCCACTAAGAGGACTCCGTCCGCAATACGGTCTACGATAATCGGAGTCTTTTCGTTCAGGAAGCCGTCTGATGACTTTACTTCCACGATGTCTCCGTTGATTTCGGCATAGCCGATGAGGGCCAGGCGGGTAGTGGTGATGCCTACATCGCCTACCTTGACTTTTTCCTCTGCACTACGGTCTACCTTGGAGGTGATGTTTTTTTTCAATGCAATTTTGTCGAGTGTCTTGGAGCGCATGAACCATACCAACGAGCCGATACAAGCCAGGGCAGATATGATAAGCGTAATGACACCTGCCGTGGTGCCCATATAGGCAAAGGCATAGTAGTTGGCAAAGATGATGCAACCTCCTGCCAGAAAACCGGCAACGCTGATGCCCGGAATTACGAATAATTCCACTAAGAACAAGATTACTGCTCCTATAATCAATGAGGCGATAATGAGTATATCCATAGTTGTCTTTATTTGGTGGCTTGTTTTTCCAGGTTGCGCACTTGAATGGCAGTTTGCTCCATCTCAGTGGACAATTGCCGTACACGTTGCTCCAGGTCGAGGATGGCGGCGGACATCTTGTCCTTTTCCTGCTTGTTGGCTCGGGAGTATTCCGAACGCATATCTTCCAGTTTCTCCTGCAGTTGTTTGTAGCTCTGCTCCAGCTGATTGTATTTGCCATACGAGGCTTTGGCCTGCGGGGAGCGGAAATCGTCCAGCTGGTAGTAGGTGGAGTGGTCGTCAATGATGAATTGGAAATCATGCTTCTTGGTGGTCTGCGGCTTTGCGTTGGCAGCAGTCCGAAGTCTTTCTTGGGCGGCCTCTACCGCATCGGTGTCCGTCCATGTGTCCTTGATAGAGTGAAGTTGCGCCAATGATATCATCTTGTCCGGGTCCATCCCTTCGTAGTTGTACACTTGCTTGGATGAGTTGGGAATGAATACATAGATGCACACTTTGCCTTCCGGCTGGTAGCGGTCGGAGGCAAACCATCCCAAGTCGTTGAATTCGTCGATGACGTACATATAGTCGTTGTAGGGCGAATTGAACGGCATGCCCACATTTTCCGGCATCAGATAGGAGTCGGTATTCGTATTGTAACGGGTGACGAAAATATCATATCCTCCCATCGAGCCAGGGCCATCCGAAGCATAGTAGATAGTGATACCGTCCGTAAGTACATAGGGATAGTCTGCATTCATGGCCTCGTTGATGCTTCCGGGCAACAAGCTGCCATCACTCCATTTGTCCAGCAACTTGTTGCGCGAAAGGATACTGAGGGTGCTGTCCGGTTGCATTTCGCTATAATATAGCTTATTGCCCAGCTCCGTTTCGTATACCGTTCCGCCTTCCTTACCGGAATCATTGAAGTAGGTGTCGTACATGAACAGCTTGCCCGATTCGGGGCTGATTTTGTATGCATCCAGGAATTTTTCCTTGTCTACCACAAAGCTGTCGATGAAGCAGACCTCTTCCACGCCTTTCAGCATGCGCAAGTTGGATTTGCTTTTTTCCAATAATTGTTCGGCCTCTTCGGTGGAGCGTTTTCTCTTTCTCAGGTCGGAAATGTAGGTCTCATAAGTTTCGATGGCATCTTCGAACCGATATAAATCATTGTATGCCCGGGCCAAATAGAGTTGCCCGCTGGGGACGCGTCTCTTGACGGCGCTTTCCAGGTGTTTCAAGGCTTCTGCGGGTTCGCCGGTTTCCAGGCAACATACACCGTACCATAGGTTGTAATTTCCATTGCCAGGTTGTGTCTTGACGAGTTTCTTGAAAGTGGGCTTGGCTTCTTCGTATTCTCCCTTCTCGTACAAGGCTTTGGCTTCTGCCAGGCTTTGTGCGGAAATTGTTATGCTCAAAAGGCCGAATAGAAAGAAAAGGATATATTTTTTATTCATATTGATACATGCTGATTGTTCAGAAGGTCAAAAATACAAATTTATCGTGAATAAAGCTGGTTTCCGTAATTCTATTTTGTTAATTCTTCTTTAAATCGTTCTTTTGCCTTACTTTTGCAACCGGAAGAGCTATAATTCATAACTTATAACTCATAACTCGTATCAATGGCACGATTTACTGAAGAAGAAAAGATGTTGCGCCGCATAGACAAGCGGTTTAGCAAAGGTGTGGTGGAATATGGGCTGATAGAGGACGGCGATAAGATTCTTATCGGGCTTTCGGGAGGCAAGGACTCTTTGGCGCTGGTGGAATTGTTGGCACGGCGTGCCCGTGTCTATAAACCCCGTTTTTCCGTTGTCGCCGTACATGTAGTGATGAAGAATATACCTTATCAGAGCGATGTAGACTATCTGAGGGAGTATGTAGAGTCGTGGGGAGTGCCTTTTGTTCTCTTTGAAACGGAGTTTGATGCCACGACAGATACCCGCAAGTCTCCTTGTTTTCTTTGCTCTTGGAATAGGCGGAAGGCATTATTTACCGTAGCCAAGGAGCAGGGATGCAATAAAATCGCGTTAGGCCATCACATGGATGATATTCTGGAGACCTTGCTGATGAATATCACCTATCAGGGAGCGTTCAGCTCTATGCCCCCCCGGCTGGTAATGAAGAAGTTTGATATGACGATTATCCGTCCGATGTGTCTGGTACATGAGGCGGATTTGATGGAGTTGGCGCAAGTGAGGGGGTATCGTAAGCAGGTGAAGAATTGTCCGTATGAGTCACAATCCAGCCGTAGTACAATGAAAGGCATTCTGAAACAATTGGAGGAAATGAATCCTGAGGCACGCTATAGTCTATGGGGGAGTATGACGAATGTGCAAGAGGAATTGCTGCCTGCAATCATTAATCATTAATCACTAATCATTAATCACTATATGAAAGCATTTTATACCATTTTGCTATTGATTGTATCTAATATTTTCATGACGTTTGCCTGGTATGGGCATCTGAAGCTACAAGAGACAAAAGTCATCTCCAACTGGCCGTTGTATGCCGTGGTGCTGTTTTCCTGGGTAATAGCTTTGGCAGAGTATTCTTGCCAGGTTCCGGCCAATCGGATAGGCTTTTTGGGCAATGGAGGCCCGTTCTCATTGATGCAACTCAAAGTGATTCAGGAAGTAATCACTTTGATTATCTTTACGGTGTTCACAACGGTTCTTTTCAAGGGGGAAACGCTGCATTGGAATCATTTTGCCGCTTTTGTATGTCTGGTACTGGCGGTATATTTTGTATTTTATAAATGATGGGTTAATCGCATTTGCACATTATTTCATATACTTCTCCATTCCTTTTGTTAAGAACGTTTGAAGCTTTCCTTCTTCATCCGTATAAATGAAACAGGCGTCGATATCCGGATGTGCATCCGCCACGCGTTCTGCTTCTTCCAGCCCCATCACCATGAATGCCGTGGCATAGGCGTCTGCACTCATGCAATCTTTGGCAATGACGGTGGCTGACAAGATGCTGTGCTGTACCGGATAGCCGGTACGCGGGTCGATGGTATGCGCATATTTCTTTCCGTCTTTATAGTAGTAGTTGCGATAATTGCCCGATGTAGCCATGCCTAAATCCGTGACTAGCAGCACTGCTTGCAGTTCCTGGTTCACTGCCAGTGAGTCGTCTATCGGCTTGTTCAAACCGATGCGCCAAGGTCCATTTTGAGGGTTTTGCCCGTGAACAACCACTTCTCCGCCTATATCGACCATAAAGTTGCGGATACCCTTCTTCTTCAGAAGTTGGGCTATGACATCTACTGCATATCCTTTTGCCACAGCGCTGCACGAGAGCATTATACGCGAGTCTGTTTTCACCACTTTCCCTTCATCGGACAATTTTACTTTTTCGTATCCTGTCATCTCCAGCAGGCTGTCTATCATGGCAGAGTCGGGGAAGTTACCCTTCTTGAACCCAAATCCCCAGGCATTGGCAAGAGGGGCAACGGTGATATCGAAGGCACCATCGGTCTCCCGGGAGATTTCCATGCTACGTCGGAAGACGTTGGTAAAGAATGTGTCGGGCACAATGTCCTCGTTGCGGTTGATGCGCGTAATGGTCGCCGTATCATTGAAAGGGGACAAGGAACCGTCGAAACGTTTGAGTTCCGCTTCTATCTCCGCCTTCAGATTCTGGTCACATTGATAAGTCACTTTATATACCGTACCGAATATCAGTCCGTTATCCGTCTGATAAGGAGTGACTTGGTTGTGGCGGGCAAGTATCCAGATGGTTCCCAGTACCAGTAGGGCAATCCATAAAAAATTCCGTTGTACTTTCTTTTCCATATCCTATCTGAGTTTTTACTTTTTAATTAAAAGAAGAGATGCTCTACCAATATCTTGGTACCGATGATGACGAGGATAATCCCTCCCCAAAGTTCGGCGCGCAGTCTGCGGGCTATGCCACATCCGAAACGGATGCCGAACATCAGGCCGACCATCGACAAGGCGAATGATACAAAACCGATAATCCCGATGGGGGAAAGAATAGCCGAGAATTGCTTGATACCGAGGAATGCAAACGAAACACCTACCGCCAATGCATCGATGCTGGTTGCCACGGCCAGAGCGAGCACCACCTTCAGGCTGGTAGGGTCATACTCGTGCTTGCAATCTTCGTCCTTGAAGGATTCCATTATCATGCGTCCGCCCAGGAAGGCAAGGATACCGAATGCAATCCAATGGTCAATACTTTCTATCAGGTGGCTGAAAAAACTGGCGCCTATCCATCCCAGCAGAGGCATCAAAGCCTGGAAAAAGCCGAAGCTGATGGCCATCACCAGCATAGGGCGCAGCCGGGCGCGTTTCAATATAATTCCGCTGGCTATAGAAACGGCGAAACAATCCATCGCAAGTCCTACGGCCAGTAGCCAAATCTCTAACTCTGTCATAAGTTGCTTAAAGAGGTAGTTTATAAGTTATCGTATAGGTTACTCCCATCGTGTTGGAGCCATATTTCCCGAAACCGGGCACATACCACGGGTCACCGTATTCATCGGCCGAGGCGGACAATTTGAACTTGAAGCGTAGTGACCAGCCCATGTACAATGCCTTCCAGACGTGCGCCCGGATACCGACACAAAATTCCGCCCATTGCATGGAGCCTTTCATTCCTTTATGGTTATAGGGCAGGCTGCCTCCCCATATCTCGTCGTCCAGATTCGGATTGCCTACGATGCCACCATATATCGGGTCGTCCAGTCCCAAGGCGTCTACATCATACTTGAAGCTACTAACACCGTAACGCAAGCCTACGAGTAGCATGTGTCCGTGCTGCTTCTTGTATAGCGTGTTATAGTCCATTCCTATGCGGAAGTAGGGGGCGTTGCTTTTGTAGTGTATGCCTTTGTCACTCCAGGTGTCCGTGGAGCCATATCCCAGTTCGGCAATAGGGAAGAAGCGGTTCTTGAGGTTTACGTCCACGGCCACTTCGGAACTCAGGAAATCTCCTCCAAATACGGAACTTCCGATTCCCCACAAGTCCAAGCCGACGGACATGCCGTTGTATAACGGATAGTGCACTTCTTCTTTCGCGTCCTTCTTCTCCTTCTTGGGAGGTGCTCCCTGGGGGGGGACGGTAGGATTCCCGTTCTGCGCCCGTAGGGGGAGGAACATCAGCAGGCAGAGTGCCAGACTAATAGAATAACTTAAGATTTTCCTTTCCATAGATGCCTGCTTCATTGTCTTTGATGTATATCGAGTCCAGAGAGATGCGGGTGCACGTTACGCTTGTGATGGCCTGCTTCATCTGATAGCCGCAATCCATCGATAGGAAATAGGGGGTGTTGGTGTGGCGTATCACCATCGTGTCACTCTTGGTCCGGCTATACTTGAATATCAGCTTGGTGGAATCCTCCGTATAGCGCAGTGGCAGGGAGATGTCGTGTACCTTCTTCTGGTTGTTGATGATGATGGAGTCGGTGCCGTATGCTGTGACGGTGAGCGAGTCGAGCGTGTCGTTCTCCACGTATTGGGTTTCGGGGTCTACTCTATAAAGAATGCAATTCACCATGGGGCGTGCCGTCATGGAGCAATCTGCCTCCTCCGAGCAGGAGATAGCTATGCTTATTATCGGGCAAAGGATAGCTCCGAGTATGACAAGTCTGACTAATTTTTTCATCGTTAAATGGTTTTCTCTATTTGATATTTGTTTCGTTCCGGGGCATTACGTGAAATCAGCTCTCCGAGGAATCCTGCCACGAACAGTTGTGTGCCGATAATCATGGAGGTCAACGAGAGGTAGAAGTAGGGAGAGTCCGTCACAAGGCGGTAGGGCATGCCATGGTGCATGTAGTACAACTTGCTGACACCCACTATGACTACGGCTATGAAGCCGAAGATGAACATCAGCGAACCCAGCAATCCGAAAAAGTGCATGGGCTTGATGCCGAACCGGGAAAGGAACCAAAGGGAAAGCAAGTCCAGATACCCGTTTACAAAACGGTTCAGCCCGAACTTGGTCTTTCCGTATTTGCGTGCCTGATGGTGCACCACTTTCTCGCCGATTTTCTTGAAGCCGGCGTTCTTGGCCAGGTAAGGGATGTAGCGGTGCATTTCGCCGTATACTTCTATATTCTTGACCACCTCTTTGCGATACGCCTTCAGTCCGCAATTAAAGTCGTGCAGGTTTTTGATGCCCGATACTTTGCGGGCGGTGGCATTGAACAATTTGGTGGGGAGGGTCTTCGACAACGGGTCGTAACGTTTCTGCTTCCAGCCCGATACGAGGTCATAGCCGTCTTGGGTAATCATGCGGTAGAGTTCGGGTATTTCGTCGGGGCTGTCCTGCAGGTCGGCGTCCATGGTTATCACGACGTCGCCTTGTGCTTGTTCGAAACCACAGAACAATGCCGGCGACTTCCCGTAGTTGCGGCGGAACTTAATGCCCCGTACCTTGTCCGGAGCTTGTGCCTGCAATTGCTCGATAACCTGCCACGAACGGTCGGTACTTCCGTCGTTAACGAAAATCACTTCGTATGAAAAGCCGTTGGCATTCATCACCCGCTCAATCCATGCGAACAATTCGGGGAGTGATTCTTCTTCATTATATAGTGGTACGACAACTGAAATATCCATTGATGTATGATTTTTCTATTTTACAATTGAAATAACAATTCTTTTTGCTGTTCCGTCACTCTGCCGGAGCGTCGTCTTTCTTGCGTCTCATCACGAACAAGGCGGTGGGGAAAGCCAGTATCGAACCCCAAAATACATTGGACGATATCATCTGTAGCGTAATGTCGATAGGGCTGAGTAGTCGGGCTGTCTCCAGAGCTTCCTGATAGGTGGCGATGTACGAATCCATTCCCGGCATGTTGCTTTGGGCAAGCGTGTCTACCATCGTTTCGCACGTGTTTATCACATATCCGTGGTCTATGAACCTGAAGTAGATGTAGTGTGCCACGGCGGCAAGCAGCGCGGCAAACATATACATGAAAACGGTGAATACCCATGCATGCAGGAAGCTGATGCCGCCTCCGCATACCTGATTACGATACATCCGTGCATAATAATATCCCATAAAAGGTACGCATAGCGTGAGTCCCATGAAAAGGAAAAGTAAAAAAGGAACCGACAGCCCCACAGGAAAGAGTATGAACTTCAATATCCAGAAACCTCCCATATAGGTACCGAACAGCATTGCGTATCGTTGCATGTAACCTCTATTTTCTGCCATCTTTCTTAGAAATAATATGCAAAGGTACAAATATAGTTGGATTCAAGGGCAAGCCGATGTGTAGATTTTAAATAAATTAGAGGATTCTTTGCGGGGCAAAAAGAAAAAAGCAGGTAACACTTTCGTATCATCTGCTTTTCTTTCGAGCCTCTTGTCGGATTCGAACCAACGACCCCGAGATTACAAATCACGTGCTCTGGCCAACTGAGCTAAAGAGGCGGGGGGTGGGTAAGCTTACTATATCGCGCCGCTACAACCAACTACCTTTGCTGCGATCAAGCCCTGGAGGATTCGAAGGGAGCTGGCCGTATAGGACTTACCCGTTTTGCGAGTGCAAAGGTAGATAAAAATTTTAAATCTGCAATACCTTCCCCTAACTTTTTTCAACTTTAACAAGAATACAGGGTCTACAACCAATATTATTTATAACTTTGCGCCATATTTCTAAGAAAAATGGCAGAAAATAAAGGTTACATGCAATATGCAATGTTGTTCGGCACCTATTTGGGAGGATATTGGATTTTAAAATTCATCCTCTTCCCTTTAGGATTGACAATTCCGTTTTTATCTTTCCTTTTCGTAGGGCTCACGTTATGTGTCCCTTTCATGGGCTATTATTATGTACGAATGTATCGTAATACTGTATGCAGCGGCAGTATCAGCTTCTTGCATGCATGGATATTCACAGTATTCATGTATATGTTTGCCGCATTGCTGACGGCAGTGGCACACTACATTTATTTCCGTTTCATCGATCATGGTTTCGTTATCAATGCCTACGAATCTCAAATTGATATCTTAAACAAAAGCGGTGTACCGGACATAGAAGCCTATACAAACATGTTTCAAGAAACATTGGAGACTGTGAAATCGCTCCTGTCTCTTATACACATCTGACGCTGCCGACGATCTTAC
>OWIM01000658.1_pt1 | contig 17486 bp, 19 predicted proteins | sample 1732751 | NCBI WGS metagenome assembly OWIM01 (sample SAMN05065749, study PRJEB22554) | human gut metagenome | biome: ENVO:2100002; feature: ENVO:00000062; material: ENVO:00002003 | host: Homo sapiens | place: USA
CGAGATGCAGCGTAGTCTCGTGGGCTCGGAGATGTGTATAAGAGACAGCAATGCACCTGATTATACCCAAAACGGCTTTACACAATATTAACCGCAACCGGAAAGACCCGTTCAATCCTGTTGAAAACGATAACATGTGGTATCCCAAAGCACAGGCGGGCATATTGTCGCTGAAAGATTATCAATCCCTTGCGGTTCATAACAACGTCGTCGGCCTGACCGACAAGCTCGCCGTTTTATGCGCGCAGCAAAAACAGGAAGAAGCGGACAAAATCCTTCCGGGGTTTTATGAACGCTACGCCTCAAAATTCACTCTGAAAAAAGAAGACCGCCCTCTCGTTTATGAAAACGAAGACTACGAAAGTGCACAGCAATATGTAAGAGAAAATTTTGGCACAGCTTGTCCCACCTTCCTGAAAGATACGAAAGCCCGCTGGAAAGAAGACAGCGAGAGTATTTTGGGGCGCGAAGAAAAAAAATTAAGCGATGCCGGATACTATGCCATAATCAGAGGACATTACTACGCCCCGACCGAAGAAAACAACCGTTACACCGCAAATGTCCGCCAATTAGATATTGCCACTCTTCATAAGCTGGAAAGGGAACGGCTGAAACAGGAAATGCACGAAGATTTTGACAAAGCTTTCAACCGCCCGGCAGATGAGATGAATAACGGCAGAAATCCTGCACAAAATGCCACCGCTCCCCGCGCCGCCGATACGGCCTTTCCAAACGCTGCCGCAAGTTCTGCCACACACGGCATCTCCGCAAGCGCCGCCGACACAGCCACTCACGACACCGTACACACCGCCGATACTGTCGCTCATGACACCATTCCAAACGTTGCCGCCCGCAATACCGGCGCCAATTCCTCAGAGGCAAACGCGGCAATGGTTGCTTCTATCAGAAAACGAACTCTGGGACGCTAAGCTTCGCTGTTCTCCCCTTCGCCGGCAGCCTTAAACACCGGCTGCGCCGCGTGTGAACCGTCGCAAAACGGCTTGTTGTGCGAACGCCCGCAACGGCACAGCGTCTGCCGGTTGCGCACTTCATAGCTGCGTCCGGAAGCACTCTCTACTTCGATGCCGCCTTTGACAAAAACCGGCCCGCTCGCCTCAATAACCGGATCTTCCAGCACCGCCACCTCAGGCTCATATTCGGGTTCATATGCCTCGCCGCTTTCCTTATCGTACATTACCAGCCTGCCCGCCGGGCAAAGCATCGCCTCGCGGATAGCCTGCTTGTCCGCACGGTCGTTTCCCGCATTAATAAGGTTCCACACCCGCCCTTTTGCGTCGCAAAACCGTGCATACGCGCAGAACTTCGGATTATCCGCCAGCCGCAGGTTTGGCCCTTCAAAATATTCCGCTCCGTCTTCCAGCGGCGCAAAACCGGCACTTTCTTCGCCGTCCCAGCCCGCCGCCGCATGTGAACCGTCGCAAAACGGTGCGCGGTGCGTCCGCCCGCAGCGGCAGACGTAAACCGGGTTCTGCGCAACATCGTACTTTCTGTCTGCCCTGTATTCCTCGCTTGCCCCCTCGTCGTCGGGAATAATCTGATAACGCATAATACGGTCGATATTATGAACTTCATATGGTCCGTCTTTGGTAACTTTAATCCGTGGTCCGGCTTTCATCATCTGCCTCCTTTCTGTCCGGTTGTTTCGCTGCTGCCTGATTATATAACTGCCCGCCGCCCGTGTTTAAAGCCCGCGGCAAAAGTCTTTTCCCGTCCGCCCAAACCGATGTGCAGACATACAAAAAGGGCGGCATTGCACCGCCCCTTCTGTCCATTAGCAGCTTACAAAATTTCGTCCCGGCAGTGCGCCGGGCAAAATGCCCCGACGCTTGCAGGCTTATTTGCGCGTAATTTCAATTTTACGCTTTTTGCCCTTCTCATCCTGCGACTTCGGAATAACGACATTCAGCACACCGTTGTTAAATTCGGCCGTTGCGTCGTCAAACCGCAAATCCCACGGCAGAGCCACCGTCCGTTTGAACGACCCGTAAGAAAATTCCGAAAAATAGCTTCCCTTGCCATGTTCTTTGCGCTCCTGCTTTTTCTCGCCCGAAATTGTCAGGTACCCGTCGGCAGAAATCTCCAAATCAACATCCTTCTCGCTCATTCCCGGCAATTCAGCCGCAACTTTGACTTCATTTTCGTCCTCGCTGACTTCCAGCTTCGGCTCGGCCGCCTTCATTGCGGTATTTTCGTACGGAAAGTCCAGCCAGTTATTGAAAAAGCTGTTGACCATATCGTTAAAGTCTTTGTTTCTATAACCGTAATGCGTAGGCATTCCGTGATTGTTGTCTTTGCGTGTCATATTTGTATCAGTCATTTTATCCTCCAAAATCTGTTCGTGTCTGCATCAGCCGCTCTGCGTATCCCCGCTCGGAAACATCTCCCGCGGTTCCGGCTTCATCGGCGGCTTGCATATGTACCACGTTCTGATTCTGAATTAGGAAGTCCGTAAATCAAAATCAAGACTTTTGGCAATAAAAGTGCAAAAATATTTTTCTCTTGCATTTTTTCACTCTTCCCCGTCTTTCGTCCGCAATTCCTGTTTCCCCGTTTTGCTCCCGTTTTCCGCCGCTGCCGCCTGTGCCCGCCGATACCCTTTGCCGAAATAATAAGCCGTAGCCAGCCCCAGCAGGCATAAGGCCGTACCCGGCGCTGCCGACGTCTGCACCGCATATCCCGCGGCAATCGGCAGACCGCCGAAATAAGCCCCGAGCGCATTGCCGAGGTTAAATGCCACCTGCGCACCGGAAGCGCCGAGGATTTCGCCGCCCTTTGCCGTATCGATAATCAGCGACTGCTCCGGGCTGGAAACGCCGAACAGGCCGAATACCCCAAAAAACATCAGCGCCAGCGCAACATATGGCTGCGGTGCCAGCAGCAGAATGCCGGCCGAAGCCAGAAACATCAGCCCGATCATCGCCATCGTCAGTTCCACAGCCGGCACTCTGAGCGACAGCCTCCCGCTGACAAAATTGCCGAGCACCATCCCCAGCCCTGCCAGCATCATAATTCCCGCCATATAATAAAACGGAAATCCGGCCGTTTCCACCATAATCGGGTTAATATAGCTGTACCAGCAGAACAGCCCGCCGTTGCCGAGCATAATCGTCGCCAGCAGAAGCCACGGCTGCGGCTTTTGCAGAAACGCAAACTGCGCCCGAAAGTTCGTCGCCGGCAGCGGTGCAATATCGGGTACCCATTCCCGAATGGCATAAATCGTAAACAGCCCCCACGCGGCCACCACCGCAAACAACATATGCCAGCTCATAATATGCGTCAGATACGATGCCATCGGTATTCCCAGCAAGTTCGCCACCGTCATGCCTGAAATCATAACCGATACCGCCTCAACCTCTTTGCCCCGTGCCGCCAGCTTCTTCGCCGCAATCCCTGCCACGCCGAAATATCCGCCGTGCGGCAGCCCGGAGATAAACCGCGCCATCATCATGAGTTCATAATTTGGCGCAAACACCGCCAGCAGGTTGCCTGCGCACATCACCGCCATCAACGCAATCAGCAGTGTCTTCAGCGGCTTTCCCCGCGAGAGAAAAACCAACGCCACCGCACCGAAACAAACGCCCAGCGCATAAGCGGATATCAAATGCCCCGCCTTTGCAATCGAAATTCCCAGCCCCTCGGCCGCCGCCGACAAAATGCTCATCATGCCGAACTCGGCAATACCCAGCCCCAGCGTCCCGAACGCCAGAACAACCAGACTTTTCTTCATGACCTTTTCCTTCCCTTTTCCGGTTTCAAGCAGCACCGCCGCCCGGATTTTCCCCGCCGTATCGCCGTCCGGATTTTCCGCGCCGTATCGCCGCCCGGGGTTTCCGTGCCGTGCCGCTGTCTCATACCGCCCGCACCGCGCCAATTCCCCAACCTTGTAATCCCGTAATTTAAAATTTCAATGCCTGCCGCACGATTGTACACTTTTCTTTTCCCTCTGCCCGGCCTGCGCCGTTCTGTTTCCGCCGGACACAATGCTTTCCCGCATTTCTTTCCTTCCCGGCCTCCCGCCTCTCCCGCTTCCCAAAAAGCTTGACTTTAACCACGGCGGCATTATAATCCGCGCATCAAACAATCATTATGTTATACCAAAAGTAAATTAGTATGTCCCTGGAAACAAAAATTATGGTTTGGGCCGGTGCCTCTCTGGTATTGGGCATCGTTTTGCTTATCGCCGATTTAATCAGCGAAAACCGAAAATACCGCAAAAACCCGGAACACTACATTGCAACTGACCGTTCGGAAGAAGGCGCCGGAAAGATTACCGGGCCGTGGCTGGTCTGTTGCTTCATTCTCGCTCTCGTCTTAATGTCAATTCCAGAAAAAATTTCCTGAATGCCGCCGTTGCGCACCGTATCTCGAGATACTCCGAAAGGCAGACATTTTACAAAAAAACAGCCCCTAAAAGGAGCTGTTTTTTGTTTCCAACGCCGCCGCGCCGAAAGCCGTTTTCCGGCCGCCGTTCAATCCGCCGCAGCCGTTCAATCCTGCCACAGCCGTTCAGTCCCGCAGCAGCCGTTCAGTCCCGCAGCAGTCGTTCAATCCGCCGCAACAGTCGTTCAGTCCGCCGCCACAGTCGTTCAATTCTGCCGCAGTCGTTCAATTCTGCCGCAGTCGTTCAATCCGCCACAGCCGTTCAATCCCGCTGTAACCGTTCAGTCTCGCAACAGTCGTTCAGTCCGCCACAGTCGTTCAGTCCCGCAACAGCATTTCGAATCGTCTGGCGTTTCCCCGCGGATTTGTAACCGTCACAAACGCATTCCGCCCGTCCCGATAGCGTATCTGCACCCGGACGCCGTATCCATCGGCATCAAAGCGCCGTTCGGGATTTTCCCGCACATCCAAGAGCTGTGTCTCGCCCTTATGGTAAATGCTGAAATACGGAAATCCCTTGTACTGCAAAAAGAAGGACCCGATCATCATCTTAACCGGATGGTCGACGCTCCCCCACAGAAAACAGTCATACTTTCTGATGTAGTACTCGTTTTTTCCGTGCGGGCTGATTAAAAACCTCTCTCCCTCATGCTGAAACGATTCCCAGCTTGAATAAGGCGAACTGGAAAAATTAAATCCGCCGCCCGCCGCACAGGTAACCAGCGAACAACCGGAAAAAAGACAGCTTACAACGCCGAAAACGGCCCAGATTAAAATCCTCATAACAATTGTTTCCATAATGATATAATATTAATATGTAATTGCCCTCAGTCTAAAAAGCCCGCGCTCCATTGTCCAGCAGATTATAAAATAATGCGCCGTTTTTTTACGGGTACTTTTATTTCCCCTCCCCGGCTGCTAGCCATCCCCCAGCATCTTCTTCACAAAAATCTCCGATTTTACCCTTCCTTCCGCAAAATTTCTTGATTTTTCTGACAACGGAATTATGATAACGCCCAAATTCGATTATGTTGTTTAATTATTAAATTGTAGGATTATGAATAAAAAAATGATTGAAGAGGCTGTAAGCCTGTTCCGGCACCAGTACGGGATACACCCCGCGCAAAGCGCCTACCCGGTAATCGACGTATATGAAAAGCAGCACGCTTATTTGTACGCCAGTTCCGAAGAAGCCGTTAAGGCATACAAAACTCAGCAAAACATTATCCGCTGGATGATGACTTATTTTTTATGGCCTGTGGCTGTCGATACGACGCTTCTTTTTTACGCCGCAGTCAGATTTCAAAAACTTAATCATCCCCTGATTATCTGCTGTATCGCTTTTTATGCCTGCTGGGGGCTTCTGCTTCTCGTCCTCGCACATAAGGCATTCAAAGCGGAAAAGAAGCAAAAGAACAAAGTCCTCTGGCTCAATTACTGAAACGCCGGACGCTTAAGCCGCCGCCCGCAGTCATGCTGACGAAACGCCTGGCTGCCGTATACCACCCGCATTTTCCACCGGATTTGCCCGCGTTGCCCTCCGGCCGGCTCCGCCCGCGTCTTCCACCGGATCTGCCCGTGCGCCTCTTTCAAAAGCCTTGCCCCACCGGCAGGGCTCTTATTTTATCCGCCGACTGTTTTCTTCTTGCGATTATTTTTCTGTTGCTTTTGCCGCAAAAATCATATATAAAATCAAACGCCAATTCCGGTATTGCCCAGACAGCAATTCCGGCATTGTAACGTGCAAAAAGAGATTTTCCCCGCTTTCTGCCCGTTTTTTCTCTATTACCAACCAGACCAGGAGCCCTGAAATGAAACTGCTTATCCCCGCACAAAGACCCCCGCTGCTGATAGCGCAATTAGTCAAAGTATGGGAAGCTTCCGTCAAGGCGACGCACCTCTTTTTGTCTGCCGGAGAAATTGAAAAAATAAAAGGATATGTTCCCGATGCGTTAAAAAACGTATCGCATTTGCTTATTGCCGAAAACGGAAAAAGCGAACCTGTCGCTTTTATGGGAATAGAAGGCAGAAAAATCGAAATGCTGTTTATAGCGCCCGAAGAAAGGGGAAAAGGGCTGGGCCGGCAACTGATAAAATACGGCATCGAAAACTACGCCGTCAATGAAGTGTGCGTCAACGAACAAAACCCACAGGCCGTCGGCTTTTATGAACACATGGGGTTCAGAGTGTATAAAAGGACTGATTTTGACGAACAGGGAAACCCGTATCCCATCCTCTGTATGGAATTAGGCTAAAGCAAAAGCCGGATATCCGTCTGAACGGGCGGAGTTGACCCGCAGTTTGCGGACTGGACGGCTTTTCTCAAACTGTATGTTCTTTGAGCCGGATGCTCATTCTCTGTTCAAAGGGTTCAAATCCATATCGTTCATAAAATTTGTAAGCAACAGTATTTTTATTAAATACTCCAAGCCGGATTTCATCAACACCTTCTGCTTTGCACATCTCAAAAAGTGCATCCATAAGCTTTTTTCCGATGCCCTTTCCCCGCAGACCTTTCTTCACCCCAATATTTGAAATATGGACAACATTTGGTTCTCTCAAATACGGCGAATACTTTTTCTCCGCCAATAAATACCCGTTAATTTCCTCACCTTCTTCCGCAACTAATGCTGTCATCCTGTCATCTTCCAGAGTTGCCAAAAACCCCGATTGCTCAAACGCATCGTCCTGCTCGGCAAAATACCCGCCGAGAATATCTGTATGATACTGGCGAACCTCCCGGCACAACTCCAAAACTTGAGGTAAATCAGCCCTCTCAAACTTTCGTATCTTCAAAATCTTCTTTTCCTCCAAAAATAATAAAATGCCCCAATTTAAAATCTTCATACATTTCTTTTACCACGGATATTAAATCACCTGCCGCAAAAAAAATCAACCTGAAATATTTACAGCCGTTTCAAGAAACCACAGCCGCCCCAACTTTTGTTTTGACTTATATGTTCTATTACACTAAGCTGCAAACAAGGATAAAATAACAGGAGGCGTTTATGGAATGTGCTTTTTGTAAGATTTATAATCAAAAACTTCCGGCAAAAATAATTTATCAAGACAATATTTTATCCTGCTTTTTACCAAAAAATATGGAGGTGTACGGGCATCTGCTTGTCATCCCCAATAAGCATTTTGAAAATATTTTCGATATCCCGGAAGAAGAGCTGACACACATTATAAAGTTTACCAAAAAAATCAGCTTGCATCTGAAAGAATGCCTCGGCGCCACCGGCATCAATATTTTACACGCCAGCGGTAAGTCTGCCCAACAATCAGTACCTCATTTTCATATCCACATTTTCCCTCGCTTTGACAATGATTCCCTAGACACCTGGCCAAAACTTGAAAAAAAGGAATATGATAAAGATGAAATTTTAACAAAAATTAAATTCTAAATCCCCAAACTTGTGCCAACCTTATAATTTTCGAGCTGATTTCTATGGCAATAAGCTTCTTATTTGTTAAAATAAAAAACAGAGAAGTGAAATGAATAATTCGCAACATTATATCGGAAAAATTGTTAAAGCCAAAATAGACCGCCCTTTAGGCTCATCTCATCCAAAGCATGGGTTCATATACCCGGTTAATTACGGCTATATTCCAAATACTGTCTCTGGTGATGGGGAAGAACTGGATGCCTATATCCTAGGAACAAATTTGCCCTTGTCAGACTTTGAGGGAAAATGTATCGCCATCATACACCGCTTAAATGATAACAAGGAACCAAAATAATTCTGGCGAACTGTTCATAGATGAAAATTGTTTTACTATCAATACACAAATTCGTACGTAAAATCTTCCCGAAATATGATTTTCACAAACGAACATTCAAACACGCAGGAAGCCTCATCCCGTATAACAAAACCAGCGCTCTGAAGAAAGCTCCGTTGAATTGGCGAGGCTCGCCTCATAGTTTCCGAGCCGATTTTACCAATTATTGATATGTATCCTGTCTTCAACATTAATAACTTTTTGCACCGGTATTTTTGCATCTTTGGCAGGATATCCCAAAGCAATGTAACAAGGCATCGCATAATCGTCAGGATGGTTGATTGCTTTTTTAATATGTTCCAATTCCTCTGTCATCGGAATACGGGTAACGCCGAATATGCCTTCCGCGGCAGCCGCCAACAAAATATTTTCAATGCAAAGCCAAATAGAGGCAAATTCATTTAAAGAGCTAAGACAAGTCGGTTGCAACAACGGTTCACGCAACTTAAAGAAAGGCAAGATTAAACATCCTGAATTATATAACATGGAAAACTGCTTTGGCATTGCGATATGATACATTCCCCTTTGGTCTGTATCGGTCATGCCGAAACCATCCAGCATCTTGTCACAATCATCGGGATTTGTCATATCTTCCAGCTTCAGTACGCGTAAACGTTCTTTCTTATCATTGATAATCACAAATTCCCATTGGCGCAAGTGATTGTTTGTCGGGGCTTTCAAACCTGCGGAAAGAATTTTTTTGATAACTTCCATATCAACCGGTTTATCTTCAAAATCCCGGATTGTCCTGCGTTTTTCAATTGCTTCATAAAGTTCCATTTTAATATAATCCTATTTCAATTCATCAAATTTTCTCTTCATCAGACCAGAAAATAACATTGTCAACCGTACTAACTCGGCAATATTTTCCGATTTAGCCAACTCAGCCATCGCGTCAATCTCTGCATTTGCCGCCGGAGGAATAATTTTTTTCGCATAGTCATAGCCTTTATCAGTAAAACGGATGATTTTATTGCGCCGGTCTGTTTCTGATTCGGCAAGGGTTACATAACCTGATTTCCAAAATTTTTTGATTATCGCGCTTATGGTTTGTTTGGTTGCCGACATTCTTTCACAAATATAAGACTGCAAACAGCCATCCTCTGCAAACCAAATAATATCCAGGACAAACAACTCATTTGTCGTTAAATTATGTCTTCTCGCACAAGCCGTATACGCCGCATACTGTACATCCCGCAAATGGCAATATTGGTTAACAAACGCTCTGACTTCTTCCCTTTTCATATAAAATCCGTTTAGTAAATTATTTGATAGTCTAATATTTGACTATTATATAAAATCATATTTCCAACTTGTCAACACAAAAATAAAAAAACATAAAATGAGCAAAATATTTTCCGAACCCCGACGAACTTCAAACCCGATAATGCTGTCAAAAAATAAAAGATTGCCAGTACACGAGTTCGTAACATCTTCCCGCAATGCGATTTTCACAGACGAACATTCAAACCAGCCGGAAGCCTCGTCCCGCACAACAAACCAGCGCTCTGAAGAGAGCGCTGGTTGCATTGCTGATGCTTATCACAAACCGGATAAAATTCCGCTTATTTCAAATTATCTCTGAAAAATTGCGTTATTTTATCAAACGGGATTATATCAGTTCTATCATATAAATCTGTATGGTTGGCATTAGGAATAATCATAAGTTCTTTGTTATTGCCAACCAGTTTTTTATAAGCATCTTCGCTGAAATAGCGGCTATGAGCATTCTCGCCGTGAATCATCAGAACCGCACTCTTAATTTCATCGCTGTAAGCCAAAATGGGCATATTGATAAACGACAAAGAAGATGTCATATTCCAGCCCGTATTTGAGTTTTTAGAACGCTTATGATATCCGCGCGGTGTTTTGTAATAATCATAATAATCCTTAACAAACTGCGGTTCTTTTCCTGTTAATTTATCCGGCAGCCCTGCTTCTGCTGCATAAGTTCCGTTTCTAAAGTCTTCCGTACGTTGGGCATTAAGTTTTTGCTTAAGCTTATAGCGGCCTTCCTTATCCATTGTATCAAAATAGCCGTTGGCATTAACTCTGCTCATATCATACATCGTCGAAGTAACAGTTGCCTTTATCCTTGTATCCATCGCCGCAGCGTTTAAAGCAAAACCGCCAAATCCGCAAATTCCGATAACGCCTATTTTATCGGCATCAACATCATCTTGCACACTCAAAAAATCAACTGCGGCACTCATGTCTTCCGTATTGATATCCGGTGAGGCGACTAAACGCGGATGTCCGCCGCTTTCGCCCGTATAAGACGGATCAAAAGCCAAAGTAATAAAACCTCTCTCCGCCATTGTTTGAGCATACAAACCGGATGATTGCTCTTTAACCGCACCAAAAGGGCCGGAAACGGCAATCGCCGGCAGTTTTTCAGTCACTTTATTTTTGGGTATGTATAAATCCCCAACCAGCTCAATACCGTAGCGATTTTTAAATTTTACCTTTTTAACAGTAACATTGTCGCTTTTTGGGAAAGTTTTGTCCCAGGAATTTACCGGATAAAACCGCCACGCCAAAATTACCGCCACGACAGCCAATAAAAATAAAAAAATCTTCATTTTTCCCTCCGAAAAATAACTCATAAATATCAGACACGAAAATGATAAATTTTAGAGCATACTTTAAGTCAAGATATTTTTCTATTTTATAGCATAAAAATTTATTGCACTGTAAAAACAAAGGATTATCGTCAAGCGAATTCGTAAAAACTCCCCAAATACGATTTTCACAAAAGAACATTCAGACCCGCTGAAAGCCTCGTCCCGCATAGCAAAACGGCGCCCAGAAAAGGGCGCCGTTAGTATTGGTGATGCTCAACTCACGGTTTACGAACCAAAATATTAAATCCTCAAACGGCTTTGAAATAAAAAAACTACAAACACATTCATATTCCGGCAAAACAAATTATCTCCAAATTTACCATTTATATTCTCTGTAATTCTTAAATAATTTTCCATACTGAGGCTCTTTATTTTGTAAGGCTGAAATAATTGGATCCAATACCCTCATAGCGCCATCTGTTTCGTCAATCGCCATCTTGGATTTTCGCTCGTTTTCGCCCAAATTTTGTGGATTAGGTTTCTCATTGGTTATCCATCCCGTATCAACACTATTCATAAAAACGCCCAAATTTTTATAATGTTCCGCAACAGTCCTTGTCATCATATTCAATGCAGCTTTCGCCATATTCGTATGTGGATGGCGACTGTGTTTGCGTGGCGCATAAAAATTGCCTTCCATAGCCGAAACATTAATAATAAAAGCCATATTTTTATTCTGCTGCAAAACAGGCAGCAGCTTTGTATTCAGCAAAAAAGGAGCTATCAGATTAATTTGCAAAATTTCATACATCTCTACCAGAGAAACATCTTCCAATTCATACATCCAACTGTTATTATCGCGCAAATCCAACTGTTGGCCATCTTTATCATATTTTCCGGCAGGAAAAATTTTCTCATTCGTAATCAGATCCTCCGGCAATAATGCCAACTGCGACATCTCCGCTGAAGTCAACCGTTTGTTTTGAGCCGGCAAATTAAGTTTTGTATCGGCCAAGACTTTAATTCCGGAAGAAACAATATTTTCCAAAGCAGGCCTTTGCAACTCCGCCTCCAACAAATGCTTATAAAAAGGAGCCGGTCTGCGTACTGTTTGTGCTGCGTTGTTGATTAAAATATCTAACGGTTTGCCCTTAAAAAACTCTATTACACTCTGCACCGACTGTACAAAACGAAAGTCCGCTCCAATAATATGCAAACGCGGTTGATACTGATTAAAATTCTCAAGTTTTTGAAATCTTTTCAACGTATCGTTCGGAAAACGGGATGTTACCGTAACATCAGCCCCCATTTCCAACAGCAAACGAGCTGTTTCAAACCCGATTTTAATTCTGCCGCCGGTAACCAATGCATGATGATTGCGTAAATCAATCCGTTGTATTCTTTTTTGATAATTTAATTCTCCGCAACTTTCGCACATTTCCGAATAAAACTTATGCGGAGTCACAATATCCTTCTCGCAGCAATAGCAAACCCGGCGTTCAAAATACGCCTTTTCCCTGATGCTCATCTACAAACACTCTAAAGAACATTTTTTTATAAAATTCTGATTGGATAGAAGTAAATTCTCTGGAAGATTATTCACGTCAAACCATTTCCAACACACACATTTGTCTTTTTCCATAACTTGCGGCGTACCGACAAACTTAGTGCAAAAGAAATGCAATGTAATATAATGCTTTTGAGTTTGAGAATAAAAATCATTGGTAACGCCTCGCAAACTCAAATCATCTTCGCAAATATCAAGATTTGTTTCTTCTTTTACTTCCCGAATAGCAGCTTGTTCGTTCGTCTCACCAAATTCAAGGTGCCCTCCGGGCGGACACCAGCATCCAAATCCGTGAACGCTTTTTCTCTGCCCCAAAAGAACTTGATGTTCTTGATTAAAAATATAAATTCCAACCCCGACACGAACAATATTTTCCATTGTTTACCCCAATATATCATTTTAGCTGGGCATTGTAATATCCAAAACTTAAAACTTCAAGGCATTTCTTCAATTGTTATAAAATCAGCGCAAACTCTTTGTCTGCACACTCTGTTTACCAAGCCAGATGCAAACGAATTCGTAAAAACTCCCCAAATATGATTTTCACAAAAGAACATTCAAACCCGCTGAAAGCCTCGTCCCCATATAGCACCCATATAGCAAAACGGCACCCTGAAAAGAGCGCCGTTTGAATTGGTGATCCCAACGGGATTTGAACCCATGTTACCGCCGTGAAAGGGCGATGTCCTAACCACTAGACGATGGGACCATTGGTCGGAACAAAAGCGTTTATATAGATAAAAAAATAATAAGTCAACACTTTCTTTTCATTTTTTTGATTTTTTTTGCAAAAAATCAGTTAACGTAAAATAATTTATTTATTTTCAATATGTTATAAAAACTACTTTTGCGCTGAATCTGCCTCCTGCTGACGCGCCGCAATATCCTTCATCATATCGACAGCCCCTCCTTCCGCTGATACGGAAGTTTCGGAAGAAATATTTTCTGGTGCTGTTACAGTAGGTTGAGTTTGATTTTCTGTTGTTTCGGCCGATTCACCGTCTTTTTGCCCCGGTATCAGCAGCACCGGCTTTTCGACATCATTAACACCTTTTGTTTCAACCGCGCCCGTGACCTCTCCGGCACCGGCAGAACTCCGCTGCTCCGCCGCACCCGCGGTCTCTCCGCCGGAAACAGCTTTGTCAGCCCCCTCAGCCTGATTTTCAGCTGCCCCCGCTGCCTCTCCGGCACCGGCAGAACTCCGCGACATCTCCGCACCTGCAGTCTCTCCGCCGGAAACAGCTTTGTCAGCCCCCTCAGCCTGATTTTCAGCTGTCCCCGCTGCCCCTCCGGCACTGGCAGAACTCCGCTGCTCCGCCGCACCTGCGGTTTCTCCGGCAGAACTCCGCGACACCTCCGCACCAGCAGCCTCTCCGTTGGAAGAAACTTTGGCGCCGCTGTCTGCCGGAACGGCATTTCCTCCCGCCGTTTCTTCTACGGCAACAACGCCTTTCTCACTGTCATAAATTTCTATCTTCCCTTCCTCAAAAACAACCGTTTCGGAGCGGGAGGCCGGCTTTGCCGCCGTTTCCGGCTGACTGATTTTTGCCAACGCCGATTCCGGTTTGCTTACGGCATCAACTTTTTCTTTTGTTTCCTGCACAAAGTCCAAAAATTCGGTCAATGCCTCGCCGGAAATTTCCGCCTGCTCCGCCCCCTGAACTGCCTGGCTGCTGCCGGAAACATTCTGTCCGTTCTCCGCTCTTGCTGCAATTTCTTCTGCCGCCGGAGCCGATAAAACCGAAACCGGAGCCCTCGCCTCCATTGCAGCTGTTTCCGTTCCGATTGTCGTTACTTTCGAGCCGGTTGTCTCCGCACTGCTTACCGTTGTTTCGGCTGCGGAAATTTCAGCCTTTTTATCGGCTTCGGCCGCTGCAGGCTGTACTGTTTCGCGGCGGCTTTCCGCAGCCCGGCTGGCTTTTCCTCTCTCAAAAACGACTGCTGCCGTCGCCAAAGGAGCAGTTTCTCTGCGGTATTCCGCCGCCGCTCCGCCCAAAAGCGTCAAAAACAATACAAACGCCAGCAGTTCTGCTTTGCCTCTGGCTTTCAACCGGGAAATTTCCTGATTATCCATAATGCCCTACTCCGTAAAAAAACATTTTCAGACATTATAGAACAGCCTTAGTTTATTTGCAAGCTTTTCCTTATGCCGAAAATCAGCGTTGCAAAACTCCTGTGGCAAAGTTTCCGCCCCAAAATTCCGCCGTCGGAACGCCGCAGCCCCCAAAAGTGCGGCAGCCTCAAAAGCGCGGCAGATTCAAAAGCGCTGCAGCGGCACTCAGCCGATATGCTTTCTGACTGCCGCCGCGCCCCGCCTCAGCCTATTTCTCGGGTTTATACCGTTCCTTCAGCATCCGCCCGGCCTTGCCCAGCATATTCCCGACCGCATCAAACAGTTGTTTTCCGCCGCTGCCGGTTTTTGCAGGAGTCAGGTCAAGCAGTTTCGTCACCTTGTCCAGCCAGACAATGTAAAAATTATGCAATAGCTGCTCGCTATCCCGCTCGACCGTCAGCCGGCCGCCGATGGCGTCCATAAAACGCTGCACGAACATTTCTTCCACGCCGGCCTCAATTGCCGCTTCCGGCGTAGAAAACCGTCGCGGCAGTTCCGGCATGACCCGTTCGCCACGTTTATAGACAAGCATGTACCCGCCTTTGTAGTTCACCGGTTCATAGCGGTGCAGAAGCTCCTTGCGGTAATTGTCCATCAGGCGGTAATAAGCCCGCTTTGCCAGCATATTGCCGTTCAAATCCGGGCTCTTCAAAATCTGGCTCAGATAATGGAACGTTTCATGCACAATCGTTTCCGCATCGGCCGTTTCAAACAGGTACAATGTCTTGTCCGCCGCGTCAAAAGCCCCTTTCGCCAAGACATCAAGCGTCGACTTCAGCCTTTTTTGCGGCGTCGGTGCTGCCGTTTCGTCGTCGGGCACAGAACGCATAAAATCAGGCTTAAACGCTATGTCTTTGTCGAAATTGCTTGCGATTTTCTCCAAATCGGCATACGTCAGGCGCGTTCTGTCTGTCGGAGGCGGCAGGTTCTTCTCGTCCCAATACGAAAACGACCGCTGCCAGTCGCTGTAGTCCTGTCGGCGCAGCATCGCCCGCACGTCGATATTGCCCTGCGATGTAACGCCGCCCCACGGAAACGGCGCCGCTACCGCATATCCCGAACTCATCCGCGCCCGCGTCAGGATTTCCGAATTCATCGCCTCGCGCAGGTTTTGCAAAGCTGAATACGCAAAATCGCCGATTTGCCGCTCGTCCGGATCCAGCTGCGCGCTGCCGTAACGTTCGTTGAGTTTTTCGTACAAACGGTCGAAATCAATCTCCCTGTACGTCAGGATTTCCGGTTTGTTCCCGTCGGCTCGCGCCTCAGAAGCCGTTGTTCCGACTGCATCATCTCCGACTCTCGCCTCAGAAGCCGTTGTTCCGACTGCATCACCTCCGGCTCGCGCCTCAGAAACCGTTGTTCCGACTGCATCACCTCCGGCTCTTGCTCCTGAAACCGCCGTTTCAGCCGTATCCGCGCGAGCTTGCTGTCCGGCCGCGGATTTCGCCTCGCTCCGGTAAAGTCCCAGCAGCGGCAGGGGAACCTCCCGCTCAACCAGATAATCGCGTTGCTTTTCCCCCGGCAGGTATTTGCCGAGAAACGCCGTCAGCTCCTTGTTAAACACCGGGGCAATTTCCTTTCGCGCCATATGGATGTGGCGGTCCATAAAATTGCGCCGCTGCGTCGGCGTCAGCGCCGGATCGAACCCTTCCCGCATCTGAATGGCAAATGCAGCTCCCCTCAGCAGCAGGTCTTTCAGATTGGCGTAGTCGAACTGCCGCGGATCAATCTCCAAAACGTCGGCATTGCTGGTTTTGTCATGATAAAAATGATACCCTTCGTCATTTGCCAGCTCCTCAAACCTGACCATAACGTCTTCCATATCGGGATAGTTGCGGTAAAGCTCCTGATGTTCCAGCAAGTCGCCGAGCCGGACTTCCTTCCTCTCCAGCAGCAGCTGCCGTTCTTCCCAATACCGGCGCAGGCTTTCGTCTCCGCCCTCGTAATGTTCGGCAATATAGGCGTTTGCCGCCCGAATGTCGCGTTGTTCCGCCTTGCGTGCAAATTCGGTTTCCCGGTGCAGGCGGTAAATCCGGTGAACTTTGTCCAGCATTTCGGCAATCTGCACCTTCTGTGCCGGCAGCAGATAGCGGTATTTCTCCTGATTGAAAAACAGGTCGCTCATCAGCCGGGGCGTATGCGCTTCCCGATAAAAATCAGGACGATACGCCATATTGCGGTACGGTTTGTGATAATCGCCCTGCGCCGCCAGATAGGTACGGTACGCCAGCTCTTTGTTCAAATCCATATAAAGTTCGGGCCCTTCGGGTATTCCCATCCGCTGCGCCGCTTCGCGCCGTTTGAGAACGCGTTCCAGCAGTTCCTCCCCCACTTCCGCCTGATATTCAAACAGTTCCGGCGTTGCCGCTTCGTGCACGTCCAGAAACTCCCGCAGCGTCTGAAAATTTTTCTCGACGCTCGTATCGTCTTTCCATATCTTTTCCAAAAATTCCAGATACTTCGTTTCCTCAAGCGTCGAGCGGATAACCTTCATCTGTTCCTTGGTATAAAACCGGTCGACTGCAGGGAAATTGTCATTGGAAGCAGTCTTCCTGAGCCACGGGGAACGCCTGCTTTTCGTCAGTTCTTCCGCTTTCAGACGGCTTTCTTCCGCCCGCCGCACAATGTTTTCCAGCTTCTGCGAATCCTCCGATAAATACGATGCCGCAGCCGTTAAAATCTCTTCTTTCAGCCCCCATTTTCTTGCAATCGCCAGAGCGTTGCTCGAACCCGCCAGTCCCAAACGGATTACGTACAGCGGCTGCAACGTTTTCGAATCGAACTGCATGGAAGCGTTTTCGATGTCTTTCGCCGTAAACGCAAACTCTTTCAGCGAAGAATAATGCGTGGTAACGATGCCCGTACAGCCCGTTTTCAGCAGATATTCCACCACCGCGCGGGCAAGCGCCTGTCCTTCTTCGGGGTCTGTTCCTCCGCCGAGCTCGTCAAGAAGCACCAGCGAATTTTTATCCGCTTTCTCCACGATTTCCGAAAGATTCTTCACGTGCGACGAAAACGTGGAAAGGCTTTCTTCTACTGTCTCTTATACACATCTGAC
>OWIM01000661.1_pt1 | contig 17436 bp, 16 predicted proteins | sample 1732751 | NCBI WGS metagenome assembly OWIM01 (sample SAMN05065749, study PRJEB22554) | human gut metagenome | biome: ENVO:2100002; feature: ENVO:00000062; material: ENVO:00002003 | host: Homo sapiens | place: USA
ATCCGAAGGATCAGGCTCTCAAAGTGGCGATTGACACCATTAGCAGTTTCCTTCTTGAAAACGAAATGACGGTGTACATCGTCATTTTCGACCGCAAAGCCTATCAGATCAGCGGCAAGCTGTTTGCCGACATTGCAGCGTACATAGACGACCGCTATGTGGATGAGCATACCGATCCTCGTTCTGAGCGGCTGCGCAGAATGAGTGCCTTCCGGATGGAAGAGCCGATGCCCTGCGAGTCATCCGGCTGCAATGAAGATGCAATCGAACAGCTCATCCCTCCTGTCTCTGTGGCGGCTGCTCCTAAAAAGGCGGCAACTCTCGACGATGCACTGGAACAGATCGATGAGAGCTTTTCCGAGATGCTGCTGCGGAAGATTGACGAACGCGGCATGACGGACGCACAGTGCTACAAGAAGGCAAATATTGACCGGAAACTCTTCTCGAAGATCCGCTCGGACAAATCCTACAAGCCTTCCAAGCCCACCGTCATTGCATTTGCCATCGCCCTTGAGCTGCCGCTTGTGGAAATGAAGGATATGCTCATGAAGGCGGGCTTTGCACTCTCCCACTCCAACAAGTTTGACATCATCGTGGAGTATTTCGTGGAGCATGGGAACTATAACGTCTTTGAGATCAACGAGGCTCTGTTTGCATTCGATCAGAGCTTGATTGGGGCATGACGAGAGACAGAATAGCTTTATACGGGGATAAACATGGACATTGAATTGTATTATCAGGAAAAAGGACATGGAGAACCGTTTATATTCCTGCACGGAAACGGGGAAAACGGCTTCTATTTTCAAAACCAAATTGACTACTATCAAAGCAAATACCGTGTAATTGCCTTGGACACCAGAGGTCACGGCAAATCTCCGAGAGGCAACGCGCCGTTTACCATCGAACAGTTTTCCGATGACCTATATGATTTCATGAAGGCGCATCAGATTTCAAATGCCGTGATTCTGGGCTTTTCGGACGGAGCAAACATTGCGATGAAATTTGCAATGAATCACGGCGATATGGTAAAGGCTTTGATTCTGAATGGTGGAAACCTGAACGCAAAAGGGGTTAAACGGACAACGCAGATTCCCATCGAGATTGGATATAGGATAGCAAAATTCTTTGCCTCGAAATCTCCGGACGCCAAGGCGAACGCTGAAATGCTCGGCTTAATGGTAAACGAGCCGAATATTGAGCCGTGCGAGTTGTCGCGGATCACCGCCCCAACGATTGTGATTTGTGGAACGAAAGATATGATACGAGAAAACCATACAAGAGAAATTGCGGCAAGCATACCGAACGCTAAATTAGCAATCGTGAAGGGCAATCACTTTATTGCAAATAAGAATCCGGCAGACTTCAATCGAGCAGTCGATGATTTTCTGGGAACAGTATTTGCCTAAGAAAAGGCATGGTGTATGGGAATGCCTTTTCGCCGGAATCATGATGGAAGCAAAGGAGGCTTAGAGGATGAGACAGCGCACCTACATCGCAATCGACCTGAAATCTTTCTATGCCTCCGTGGAGTGCAGGGAGCGCGGCTTAGATCCTCTGGACACAAACCTTGTTGTCGCAGATGAGAGCCGTACCGACAAGACCATCTGCCTTGCTGTTACACCCTCCCTCAAAAGCTACGGCATCTCCGGACGCGGACGGCTGTTTGAAGTCAAGCAACGGGTGAAGGAAGCGAATGCCGGACGGCAGCACGACGCGCCGGGACACAGGCTGGACGGCACATCACACTTCTTCTCGGAGCTGCAAGCAACCCCGTCTCTGGCGATTGACTTCATCATTGCGCCGCCTCGGATGGCGTACTACATGGAGTACAGCACTCGCATCTATCAGGTCTATCTCAGGTATATCGCGCCGGAGGACATTGTGGTCTACTCCATCGACGAGGTGTTCATGGACGTGACGGACTACCTGAATACTTACAAGCTCTCGGCACATGACCTCGCCATGAAGATCATCCTCGATGTGCTTGAAACAACCGGCATCACAGCAACCGCTGGGATCGGTACGAATCTTTTCCTCTGCAAAGTGGCAATGGACATTGTGGCGAAGCACATCCCCGCCGACAAGAACGGCGTCCGCATTGCGGAGCTGGATGAGATGAAGTTCCGGCGTGAGCTTTGGACGCATCAGCCCCTCACGGACTTCTGGCGCGTAGGTCGAGGCATTGCCAAGAAACTTGAACAGAATGGAATGTTCACCATGGGCGATGTTGCCCTCTGTTCCGAGCGGAACGAGGACTTGCTTTACAAGCTGTTCGGAAAGAACGCGGAATTGCTCATCGACCATGCGTGGGGCTGGGAACCGACTACCATTGAAGCAATTAAAGCCTATCGTCCCAGCTCCAACAGCCTCAGCTCCGGTCAGGTTTTGCACTGCCCTTATGAGCCGGAGAAAGCAAAGCTGGTTGTCCGGGAAATGACGGACTTGCTCGTGTTGGACTTGGTGGACAAGGGGCTTGTCACCGACCAGATGGTTCTCACTGTTGGCTATGACATTGAGAACCTGACCGACCCGGCGCGGCGGGCAAGGTATCACGGCGCGGTGGAGAAAGACCCCTACGGTCGGGAGATTCCCAAACAGGCGCACGGCTCTATTAACCTCGACGGTCACACATCCTCTACCCGCAAAATAATGTGTGCTGTGTCAGAGCTGTTTGACCGGATCGTGGACAAGAATCTGCTTGTCCGCCGTATGTATGTTGTGGCAAATCACGTCCTGCCGGAAGCGGACGCACCGAAGAAAAATGACGGTGCTGTCCAGCTTGACCTCTTCACTGACTATGCCGCCGAAGAGGAAAAGCGGAAAGCCGAAGACGCTGCCTTGGAACGGGAACGAAAAATTCAGAAGGCTGCTCTCGCCATCAAGAAGAAGTACGGAAAGAACGCGATCCTCAAGGCGATGAATCTTGAAGAAGGCGCAACCGCAAAGGACCGAAATGCTCAGATCGGCGGGCATAAGGCGTGAACAGCAATTCAATTTCAAGGAGAAAATATTTTGAGAACATACAAGGATAAAGAGGAATTAAAAGCCGAAATCATCAAAGGCTTTGAAAAGTACATTGCTGAATTTGATTCTATTCCGGAAGCCCTAAAAGATATAAGAGTAGCCGAGGTGGACAGAACACCGGCTGAGAATCTTGCTTATCAGATCGGTTGGACAACGCTGCTTCTAAAATGGGAAAATGACGAGAAGCGCGGAGTTGAAGTGAAAACACCATCAGAACTGTTTAGGTGGAATCAGCTGGGCGATCTATACCAATGGTTCACAGATACATACTCTCATTCATCCTTAGTGGAATTGAAGGATCAGTTAAAAGGAAACGTTACTTCTATCCAGACAATGATTGATTCTATGAGTGAAGAAGAGTTATTTCAACCGCACATGAGAAAGTGGGCAGATGATGCTACCAAAACAGCGGTATGGGAGGTTTACAAGTTTATTCACGTCAATACCGTTGCTCCCTTTGGAACATTTAGAACGAAGATCAGGAAGTGGAAAAAGGCAACGCTGTAACTATTATTTGACTGTAGAAGGAGATGTGGGATGCACATGAAAAGCAAATATGATGAGATTATGGGGCGTCCTCACCACGTCTCCAAGACGCGACCACAGATGCCAATGTCAGATCGTGCGGCGCAGTTCGCTCCCTTCGCAGCACTCACCGGCTACGATGCTGCCATCAAAGAAACCGGGCGTCTAACCGATGATAAGATCGAGCTTGACGAGGAAGCATTGACTGCATTGGACATGAAGTATCAGCTTCTCATGGACGCCCTTGATGATGCACCGGAAGTCACCATTACCTACTTCCAGCCTGATGAGCGGAAGGCTGGCGGCAAATATATAACGGCAACCGGCGCGGTCAAAAAAGTCGATGATTTTGAGCGGCGAATCACCATGCAGGACGGCACGAAGATTCCGATGGATGACGTTATAAGCATTGACGGGGAGCTGTTCTCATCGCTGGAATAATGTCGCTTGCCATGCGACCAAACGAAGCGAATACCAAAGTACAATATGACTGTAAGGTGAGACACCAAGCAGTCATATTTTTATATGCGGAGGTACTGAACATGAGAAAGAACTTAACGGAGATCGTATTCATCCTTGACCGCAGCGGCTCAATGAGCGGACTGGAAGCAGACACCATCGGAGGCTTCAACTCCATGATTGAAAAGCAGAAAAAGGAGAAAGGTGAGGCATTGATCTCTACCGTCCTCTTCGACAACGTGAGCGAGGTTATTCATGACCGCTTACCGGTTCAAAAGGTCGAGCCGATGACCGACAAGGACTATTCCGTTCACGGCTGCACCGCCCTTCTGGATGCTATCGGCGGAGCAATTCATCACATTGGAAATGTCCATAAGTACGCAAGAATTGAGGATGTGCCTGAACACACGCTGTTCGTCATCACAACGGACGGCATGGAGAATGCAAGCCGCCGTTATGATAGCGAGAAGGTCAAGAAAATGATTGAGCGACAGAAGGAAAAGTACGGCTGGGAGTTTCTATTTCTCGGTGCAAACATCGACGCCGTTGAGACGGCAAAGCATTTTGGAATTGGTGCAGACCGAGCGGTCAACTACCACTCTGACCACGAGGGAACGCAGCTCAACTATGAAGTTCTGAGCGAAGCGGTTTCCGCCGTCCGTTGCAGCGTACCGCTGGGTACGAATTGGAAAAAGCGTATTGATGAGGACTTCAATTCCAGAAAGGACGGGAGAAAGCAATGAGAACGATCACCGTAAAAGGGACAGGCAATGTCTCCGCAAGACCGGATTACATCATCCTCTCCTTGAACATTGAAACCTTATCTGAATCCTATGACCGTGCAATGTCGGAAGCTGCCGAGAGAATCGAAAGACTGCAAGATGCCGCAGTCCGCGTTGGGTATCGCAAAGAAGACTTGAAAACCACGAGCTTTGATGTCCAGACAAAGTACGAGAACGTCAAGGATCGGCAAGGAAATTACAAGCGAGAGTTTGCTGGGTATGCTTGCAACTATCGCCTGAAACTTGCCTTTGACTTCGACAGCAAGCAGCTTGCACAGGTTATTTCTGCGATTGCAGAATGCGGTGCGAAGCCGGAACTCAGTATTGTATTCACTGTAAGAAACCCGTCAGTGGTCAGCGATGAGCTGCTGATCAGCGCGACGGAGAATGCCAGAGCGAAGGCGGAGATTCTTTGCAAAGCATCAGGCAGTACGCTTGGGCAGCTACTCAATATTGACTACAACTGGGGCGAACTCAATGTGTATTCCAGAACAAGTTACGAGGTCGAAGACTGCATTCAGCCTCTTATGGCGATGAGTAAATGCTCCGCGCCAGAGATCGAGCCGGACGATATTGACGTGTCGGACACCGTGGCTTTCACATGGGAAATAGCTTAACTATCTTCGGATAAATAATTCGATTATTATTTCTGCGGTACCTGCGTTTTGACCTAAAAATGTCCGTTGTAAAGTGAAGGGGTATCTTACGGAGGAATCTTCGGGGAATACGATTTTGGGAGAATAGCAAGCACAGCCGGTGTATATACACACGGCGATTTTGGATTAAGGAAACCCTCCCCTTAATCCCGAAAATGCTTGTTGGGATGTCTCCCAAACCCTCTATCTTTACGAAAGGACAAACCGCTTATGGCAAACAGAACACGACCAAATCAGATACTCTTCTTTGTTTCAGATGACGAGAAGCGGATTATCAAAGGAAAGATGAAACAGCTTGGTACAAAGAACATGGGAGCGTATCTTCGCAAGATGGCGATTGACGGTTACATCATCAAAGTGGACTACACGCAGCAGAAGAAACTTGCCGCCGCAGTATCTCGTGCAGCGGCAAATATCAATCACATTTGCCGCCGAATTAACTCCACAGGACACTTCTATGAGGACGATGTTGCAGAGCTGAAAGAAAGGCAGGCTGAGATATGGCGATTACTAAAATCAAGCCAATCCGAGGAACTGTGAACAAGGCTCTCGCATACATTCTTGATCCGCAGAAAACAGATGACCAGCTCTATGTCTCTTCCTACGGATGTGCTGCCAGTGATGCCGCAGCGAAGGAATTTGAGTGGACAAGATCTCTTGCCGTTCAACAAGGAATGCAGATGCCAAAGGTGATTGCCAGACATCTGATTCAATCCTTTGCGGTTGATGAAGTCAGCCCGGAACAAGCGCATGAAATCGGTAAGCAGTTTGCCGACGAATGGCTCAAGGGAAAGTACGAGTATGTGATTGCAACGCACATCGACAAGGGGCATTGCCACAATCACATTATCTTCAACGCAGTCAACTATGTAGACTTCCATGCGTACCGAAGCAATAAGAAAACCTATCGTGAGATGCGGCATCTCAGTGATGAGATATGTGCTGAACACGGGCTGTCAGTTATTCCTCCCTCTCAGGGAAAAGGCATGGACTACAAGGAATACACCGAAGCCAAACGCGGTACAAGTTGGAAGCAAAAACTCAAGCAGACCATTGATCGCTGTGTGATCACATCAAAGGACTACGATGAGTTTTTGAAGCTGATGCAGGACGCCGGATATGAAATCAAAACCGGCAAATACATCTCCTTCCGTGCCGAAGGGCAAGAGCGTTTCACCCGTGCAAAAACCATCGGAGATAACTACACCGAGGACCGGATCAAGGAACGCATTCAAGGACGCAATGCCCGCAGACGGCAGATGCAGAACGGTAGGAAGAACATCTCTCTCATCAGCGATATTCAAAACAGAATTAAGCAGATCGACAGCAAGGGCTTTGAGCATTCTATGAAGATTAAGATCCTCAAAGAAGCCGCCAGAACGCTAAACTACCTCACTGAGAACGAGCTGCTTCAATATGCCGATCTTGAAAAGAAAGTCGAAGACATTCATAGTTCTTATGAGCGTACCGGCGCTGACTTGAAAGTCGTTGAAGCGCAGCTCCGAAAGGTGCAGCCGCTTATCAAGAATATCTCAACCTATCAAAAGCTCAAGCCGGTCTATGATGCCTACTCAAAGACGAAGAATAAGCCGAGTTTTCGAGCTGCGCACGAGGCAGAGCTTGTCGTTTTTGAAGCAGCAAAGAGTACATTGCTTGCTATGCAAGATGGTGAAAAACTTCCAAGTATGAAGTCTCTGCAAGCCGAGCAGCAACGCCTTTTGGAAGAGCAGCAGCGTCTCTACGACGAACGAGCAAGGCTCAAAAAAGAGGCTAAAGTGATTGATACCATGAAGGCAAATGTCGATGATTTCCTCAGTCCAACGCTTTCACAGGAGCATGAAAAAGCCAAAAGTAGCGAGTTGGAATAACCACCAAAGCCTGAGCCGTATGAATAAATCGGCTCAGGCTTTCTTCTTCGTAATGCGCTCCATGAACTTGAAATATATTTTGAATTTTTGGAGTATCGTATTGAAAATTTGAAGCGTTTGGTGTATAATATAATGAGTCTCACTATAAGCGTTTGAGAGAGGTGCTTTTATGAAGATAAGCTATAAGAAATTATGGGTCATGCTCATCGAAAGAGAGATCCCAAAATCAACTTTACGCAAGGATATAGAGCTGTCTCCTGGCACGATGAGTAAGCTCAATAAGAACGAGGATGTAGCTCTCTCTGTTCTGCTGCGCATTTGCGACTATTTGAATTGTGACATTGGAGATATATGTGAAGCTGTGCGAACGGGCAAGAAGTAGGTCCGAGTTTTCGTGCGGCTATTTTGTTATAGGTAGAGAAAAATACCTCAGCGAAAGGAGCATATATGGATGTCCTTGAGAATGCTGTGACTGAGAAAAATGCCCTCGTTGAAGCGGAGGCGTTTCCCACAGATGATCGAGTCACCTACAGAGACAGCACCTATGAAATTGTTTCTAAGGTTGCATATTTGATTGGTGTTCCGAAACGAATTTTTGATAATGAGCATGAAGCACCCAAAATAGAGATATACGAAAAACTTGATGCAGACAAAACGGCACGGATAATCCGTCATTTGTGTATCATAAGGACAGCGATTGAAAGAAACTTCAAGCATATCAACGAGCGTATGAAGTTTAGTTATCTCTCAATCAGCAGTATGCCGGAATATGTGCCGCAGGATAGCCTTCAACAACTTAATGCGGATGGCATTAGTTTTATAAAGAAGTCCAGCACGAAGCTAAGTCAGCATATCGTTGAGATAAACAAGCTGCTTTCTGATCGGATCAATAATTGCAAGAAGCTATTTCCTCTTTGGCTGAATTGGCTGTATGTAAAAAACCTCTTTCTCATGCCAGATGGCTTGAAAGAGGAAGGGACAAAAGCAGCAGCAGATATTTATTACGCTCACTTGCTCTTTTATCCTTACCAGATGTATATAAACTGGGAACCGGAGGATGTCGGTAATCTGCTCTATAACGATAAAAAATTCGTGACGCTGCTTTATCAAATGAACGGTGACTACTTTACAGAGTACAGTAAAGTTTCTGATGCTGGAAGTTACATTAAAGGAAGCATCTACGAGTTTATTGGTAGCAGCGAAAAGGTTGTCGTAGTGGTAGATTGTGAAAACTCTGATCCGTACAAGCTCTGCGCTACGCTCAAGAATCTTGACTATCAGTACACACAGAAGATAGCATCCATCATCCTGTTTGATGATGTGCATAGTGCATCTGCTTGGCGTATTCTGGATAGTTTTACCCACATCCCGGTCGAACACATGATGACCGAACGGGTAAAGCAGAACAAGTCTCTGGTCGATGTGATGCTGATTGCCCGAACTTGTCAGGAGCATTACAAAAACAATGTGGATTCCTTTATTTTGGTGTCCAGCGTCTCCGACTATTGGGGACTGATTTCTTCTTTACCGGAGGCTCGGTTCCTTGTCATGATAGAGCGCGAAAACTGCGGACCGGATTTGAAGAACGCACTTGTCAATGCCGGTATATTCTATTGCTACATTGATGACTTCTACTCCGGCAATGCAGAGGATATTAAGATCGGCGCACTGTTCAAAGAGATGTATCATTACATAGATCAGGCGGTGCGGCTGAATATCTACGAGATGTTCACAGAGGCGTTAAGAGCGACTCGAATTGAAATGAGTTCTTCGGAACAGAAGCAGTTTGTGGACAAGTATTTGAAAACGATGCAAATGTCCATTGCGGATAATGGCGATGTGACATTGGAAATAAAACGAAAATGAGTCCGTTATATCGGACAGTAGCCGTGATAGAATAAAATGAGGATCGGTTGGCAACCAAAAATGATCCTCAAGTATTGGAGATGAAGATATGGCATACCAGAGCGAAGCGGCTCTTGAGCAACAATTCATAGAGCAGCTAAACAAGCAGGAATACAGCACAGTCGATATTCCTGATTATGACGCATTGGTGGAGAACTTCAAAGTTCAGTTTGAAGCCTTCAATGCGCCCAAACTTGATACGCCTATCACCGATAAAGAGTGGGAGCGTATCTTTAACCTCATGCTTGGAAAGTCCGTGTTCCAGAGCGCAAAAATTCTGAGAGACAAGTTTGTCCTTGAGCGTGAGGACGGGACGAAGGTTTACCTTTCCTTCTTCGATCAGGATCACACCAAGAATATCTTCCAAGTTACACATCAGACAACGGTTGTAGGCAAGTATGTCAACCGCTATGATGTAACGATTCTTGTGAATGGCTTGCCGTTGATTCAGGTCGAGTTAAAGCGCAGGGGGATTGACATTCGAGAAGCAGTCAATCAGGTCATGCGCTATAAGAAGCACTCCTATAACGGACTATATCACTTCATTCAGCTTTTCATTGTCTCCAACGGCGTTGATACCAAATACTTTGCCAACTCCGACAGGGACTTGATGTATAGCCTCGCCTTCTTCTGGACGGATTTCAACAACATCCGTATTACCAACCTGAAGGACTTCTCAATCTCTTTTCTGGCAAGGGATCACATCATCAAGATGCTGACACGCTATACCATCCTGAACGATACGGATAAGATTCTGATGGTTATGCGCCCCTATCAGGTGTATGCCGTAGAAGCCCTTATAAGGCAGGCTACGCTCACAAATCGCAACGCCTATATCTGGCATACCACCGGTGCAGGAAAGACGCTGACATCCTTTAAGACAGCTCAAATCCTCGCAGCCAATCCGAACATCAAGAAGGTTATCTTCCTTGTTGACCGTAAGGACTTGGACTCTCAGACCACCGAAGAGTTTAACAAGTTTGAGGCTGGCTCTGTTGATGTCACAGATCGCACAGACATTCTTGTGCGGCAAATGAAGGATAAGAACCGGCAGCTCATTGTCACGACGATGCAGAAGATGGCAAATGCCGTTAAGCGTCCTCAATACGAAAAGGTAATGGACGCATACCGTGACGAAAAGGTTGTCTTCATCATTGATGAATGCCACCGCAGCCAGTTCGGAGATATGCACAAGGATATTGTTCGGCATTTCAAGAAAGCGCAGTTCTTTGGCTTTACCGGTACGCCCCGTTTTGAAGTGAACGGAAAGACGGAGGGCAAGATCACACAGACCACCGAAATGCTGTTTGGGGAATGTTTGCATAACTATCTGATCAAGGATGCTATCTTCGATAACAATGTCCTCGGTTTCCATATTGAGTACATAAAGACGATGGAAGGCGATTTTGACTGGGACGATCCGACATTGGCTGACGCGATTGATGTTGGCGAACTCTATATGTCGGATGAGAGAATGTCCCTCATTGCAAACCACATCGTCCAGAACCACAAAGCCAAAACGAGAAATGGTCAGTACACGGCTATCTTTGCTGTTTCCTCCATTGAAGCTCTTGTCAAATATTACGACATCTTCAAGAAGATCAAACACGATCTGAACATCAGCGGTATCTTCTCCTATGGGCAGAACGAAGATGCTGAGGGTAAGGACGAGCATAGCCGAGATGCTTTGGAGCGTATCATCAAGGACTATAACGAGATGTACGGCACGAATTTCTCTACCGACACCTTCTCCGCGTATCACAAGGATATTTCAGATCGAGTCAAAGGGAAGAAAACAAAGTCGCTGGACATTCTCATCGTCGTGAATATGTTTTTGACCGGCTTTGACAGCAAGCAGCTCTCTGTGTTGTATGTGGACAAGGATTTGAAGTACCATGATCTGCTGCAAGCCTATTCTCGCACGAACCGTGTCGAGAAAGAAACAAAACCGTTTGGTATCATCATTTGCTACCGCAACCTCAAAAAACGGACAGATGATGCGCTGACGCTCTTCTCCAAGAGTCAGGACACCTCTGGCATTGTTGTTCCGGGCTATCAGTATTTTGTTGAGAAGTTCAATGAAATGGTTATGAGGCTCAAGGAAGTGGCACTCTACCCTGAGTCCGTCGATACCATGCAGAGCGAGGATGACCAGAAGAAGTTTGTCATCACTTTCCGTGAGCTGACAAAATACCTCCAATCCTTGCAGACATTCATTGAGTTCAGTTTTGATCAGGATGCGCTCATCATGTCCGAGCAGGAGTATCAGGACTACAAGAGCAAGTATCTGATGCTTTACTCCCGGCAAAAAACTGATCGAGAAGTCGTATCTGTCCTGAATGATGTGGACTTCTGCATTGAGATCATGGAGAGTGACCGCATCAATGTTGCCTATATCATGAACTTGATCCGCAACATCCACTTTGATGACAAGAAGCAGAAGGACTACGACATCAAGCACATCAAGGAAGAATTGAGCAGAACGGATAATCCGCAGTTGCTTCGCAAGGTTGAAATTCTTCAAGCGTTCTTGGATCGTGTCGTTGTCGGACTTGAAAGTGCGGATGAGATTGACGCTGCATACAACGACTTTGAAAATGAAGCAAAACGAGAAGAGATCGTTGCTTTCGCAAAGACTGAGGATATTGATTCCTCCATGCTGACGGACATCATTTCTGAGTATGAGTTCTCCGGCACAATGGATGCAGGAAACATCCGTGACCGTATTGAGAAGCCCATGCCGTTGCTCAAGAAGAGGTCTTTGGTCAACCGGATCGTCGAATTTATCCGGCAGCATACTGAGAAATACCAATAAGGAGAGAGAACAATGGATAATTCTATTCAGGCTCACCAGAAAGAGCTTTGCAACAAACTATGGGCGATGGCAAATGCCCTGAGAGGTAACATGGAGGCATACGAGTTCAAGAACTATATCTTGGGCATGATCTTCTATTACTATCTCTCCGACAAGACCGAGAAGTACATGGTTAATCTTCTCAAAGACGATAATATCGGCTACGAGGATGCTTGGAATGACGAAGAATATAAGGCTGCCATCGTAGAAGAAGCTCTGCGTGACCTCGGCTACATCATCGAACCGGAGTATTTGTTCCGCAAGATGGTCAAGATGGTTGAGAACCGTTCCTTCGACATTGAGTTCTTGCAGAAAGCAATCAACGCTCTGATGGAATCCACTATCGGCAACGATTCGCAGGAAGACTTTGACGGATTGTTCTCCGATATGCAGCTTGATTCTACGAAGCTGGGGCATACCGTTAAAGATAGAAGTGCTGTCATGGCGAAAATCATTGCTTCTCTGGACGAGATCAATTTCAGCGTGGATGACACGAAGATTGATGTGTTGGGTAATGCCTACGAGTATCTGATCGGTCAGTTCGCTGCCACAGCCGGTAAGAAAGCCGGTGAGTTCTATACGCCTTCGGGTCCTGCCGAGCTGCTGTGCCGTCTTGCTTGTCTTGGCTTAACCGATGTTAAGGACGCAGCCGATCCGACTTGCGGTTCCGGCTCTCTGCTGCTTCGCCTCAAGAACTATGCAAATGTGCGTAACTACTACGGTCAGGAATTGACCTCGACCACCTATAACCTTGCCCGAATGAACATGATCCTTCGCGGCATCCCGTATCGTAACTTCAATATCTACAATGGCGATACGCTTGAACATGACTACTTCGGAGACATGAAGTTCCGTGTTCAGGTTGCAAATCCTCCGTATTCTGCAAATTGGTCTGCTGATATGCACTTCATGGAGGACGAGCGTTTCAATGAATACGGCAAACTTGCGCCTAAGAGCAAGGCTGACTTTGCTTTTGTGCAGCACATGGTTTACCACATGGACGAAGACGGACGAGCTGTTGTTCTGCTGCCTCACGGCGTTCTGTTCCGTGGCGCAGCGGAAGAAGTGATCCGTAAGCACCTGATTCAAAAGCTGAATGTGCTGGACGCTGTTATCGGTCTTCCTGCAAACCTCTTCTTTGGCACAGGCATTCCGGTATGTGTTCTTGTCCTCAAGAGGGAGCGCAACGGCAACTCTGATAACATCCTCTTCATTGATGCGTCCAACGACTTTGAAGCCGGAAAGAATCAGAATATCCTCCGTGAGTGCGACATTGATAAGATTGTCGAAACCTACGAGCATCGTGTGGATGTCGATAAGTACGCCCATGTTGCCACTATGCAGGAGATTGAAGAGAACGGATTCAATCTGAACATTCCTCGCTATGTTGATACCTTTGAGCCGGAAGAGGAAATTGACCTCAATGCTGTTGCAGCAGAAATCCGCAATATTCAGGCTGAGATCAAAGGCATCGACGCACAACTGAAACCGTTTTTCGATGAGCTGGGACTTGATTTCCCCTTTGATGTGGAGGGCAAGTAATTATGGAAAATGTATCCTCAAGTAACGGTCTTGAGAAGCGTCCGAAACTCCGGTTTCCGGACTTCGATGAGCCGTACAGAACAATTACATTAGGTCAAATCGCTTCATTGGTTAATCGTACTGATCCCACCTCAAATGCGCCTATTATGATGCTTAGTGCAGGAAATGGCTTTATCATGCAGTCCGAAAAGTATTCACGAGACAATGCTGGTCAAAGTCTCAAGAAATATATTCTCCTAAAGAAAGGCGAATTGGCATACAATCACGGTGCATCAAAAGCAAAACAGTATGGCTGCTGTTACGAGCTGACCGAAGATGAGGCGCGTATTCCGTATGTCTATCATTGTTTCAAGGTCAGTGGCGCAGAGCATACGCCCTATGTTGCTACTGCCTTGAATAATCCTAAGATAGATAGACAGCTTAAACGCCTTGTTTCTTCAAGCGTTCGTATGGACGGGTTGCTGAACATCTCTTTTGATGATTACATGAGTGTAATTCTTCACTTACCTTCATTGAAGGAACAAACTCACATTGCTGATTTCCTCAAAAAACTTGATGAACGGATAACTGCACAAGAGAAACTTGTGGCATCCCTCAAGAAGCATAAAAGAGGTGTCGTTAGCAAAGTCTTTTCGGAGATTGAAAGAGAATGCAGCACGATCCGCTTAGGTGATTATGTGAGCATTCATCGAGGCGGCTCGCCTCGTCCAATAGACGCTTATATTACTGATGATACGGATGGCATCAACTGGATCAAGATTGGCGATACTTCTGCTGATGACCTTTACATTACTCGGACAAGAGAAAAAATTGTTCCCTCTGGTGCAAAGAAATCCAGAAGAGTTTTTCAGGGGGATTTGATCTTATCAAACTCTATGAGTTTTGGAAGACCGTACATCCTTCAAATTGACGGATGCATCCATGACGGGTGGCTACTCATTCGAGATGAGAACAATGTCTTTGAGAAGAGATTCTTGTGTTACTATCTCGGCTCAGATAATGTGATCGCTCAATATAAACGCTTTGCTGCTGGTAGTTGCGTAAACAATCTTAATTCTGAATTGGTAGGAAATGTTGAAATCTGCTGTCCGCCTTACAGAACACAACAAAAAATCGCAAATATGCTAACTGTTTTGGATTCGCGTATAGATCACGCAAGTCGTACTCATGTGGCACTACTGCGAATTCGCACTTCATTATTGCAACAGCTCTTTATATGAAGAGCTGCTGCAACATAAAGCATCGCAGTCTGCTTAAACTGCTCCGACGCTGTTCTTCATTAGAAATACGAGCATCAACTTTGCATAAAAAACTTCCCCAATATCGTTGCTCGTCGATGGAGGGATAAGGAACTTCTATTCCCTCAAGATTTTTTCGACTGATCCTTTGGCGTGTTCCACCGGCAAGAAAGGAATTAACTGTTTTTAGATATTGCTCAGAACATAGGAATTGGAGAAGGTAATTCCTATCTATGACAGATGAGTCTGTTCTGATAACAGTGCAATCAACGGCTGTAATCCTTCTTTCTGTGCTTTTGGGCAATAGGCAGGCTCTCCCGGCTGGCTCTGGCAATCTGGAAATGAGAATATCACCGTCATATATTTCCAAACAGTTTAGGCGGTGGAATGTAGTCTCTGAAATGTATTTGGCATTTTGAGTTTTATCTATGTAAACGCCAAAGCCGACATTTCCCGTCTGAATAAGTCGGATTCCATCTAATGCTTGATCCTTAGACTCAATCCAATCACCATCGGCAAATAATACGGAAACTTCCTTAAGATTTCGCTTCTCGCAACTATCACTCAATTTAGCAAAAACCTTTCGTAGCAATCCTCTTTTATGCTTCTTGAGGGATGCCACAAGTTTCTCTTGTGCAGCAATTCTATCATCCAGACTTTGGAGAAAGGACGCAATTTTGCTCTGTTCCTGCTCTGACGGAAGGTTGATGGGCATAGCAAAGAAAGTATCGTCTTTGATGCTTACTCTGTCATGTCTCGCACCACTATCACCCGACATATAAATGTATCTATGCCAAGCCGATGACCGGAAGTACCACTCGTAGTACAGAGGGTTAATTTCGTCTTTCGCACGAAAACAAAGATACAGCGGAGAAACAATGCCATCCTCTGCATACTTATAGCTGCTGATCGGACCGTATGGAGCATCGGACGATTTGCGCGGATTATATACGAAGTCATTTTGCTGGATGATATAATAGCCGTTTGTGTTATCGCTGTTTGCAATGTCCTTATCAAAATACTCGCGTTGTGGAATAAGACCGAGCTTTGCGGAATTGCAAATTACATTCGTGATGTGTCCATCAGCATTTTTCTGTGTACTTTTAGAGAAAAGCGCAGATAAAGTAGTTTCTTTCCACGGCTCATCGAAGCCCGGAAACCGGAGTTTCGGACGCTTCTCAAGACCGTTACTTGAGGACTATTTCAGCAACCGAATACTGGCTTGTAGCAAAGGTAAATCCCTTGCGGTAGCAGAGATATTCCGCTACTGCAAGGGATTTTGTCGGTCATATAGCTCCATTCTGCTTGCTTGATCAGAAGCATAAAAGAGGATTATTGAATGCATTTTTTGCAGAAAAATCTGACTACTTTCTATTTTCTGACGCTTCCGCCTTAAAAATAGAGGAAGTATGCGATGTGCTGAGTGGAAAACGCATTCCAAAGGGAGAAACATTTTGCTCTCATCCTACGGAATACCGTTACATCACTGTATCAGATATGGGCGAGAAATATGTGTGTTCAGATAATTTGCAGTATATTTCAGAGCATACAGAAAAGCAGATTTCTCGTTATAAAGTCAAAGGTGGAGATATTATAATATCCGTTGCCGGTACTCTTGGAAAGTTGAACATTATTACCTCTGACTTGGGAGGCGTGAATTTAACCGAAAATTGTGACCGGTTTACAAACTTTAGAGGGGTTGGTTCCGAGTACCTTTACTATGTCCTTTCGTCGGATTTGATACAGTCACAAATTGAATCTTCAAAGACGAAAAATGGGCAACCCAAACTCGCCCTCGAACGGATAAGAAACTTCACCATTCCCGTACCACATCAAGAAATACAAGAACAGTTAGTTAAGGTGATGATTTCTCTTGACCAATATATTGCTTCTCAGCTTGCAATCCTTGATAGGTATTGCAAACTGAGAAGCGGGTTACTGCAACAGCTCTTTATATAAATAACTGTTGCAACATAGATGCTTTGACTTTCTCCATACGAAGTATTAGGCGCTCTTCTTTCTCTATCTTTGCATCCAATTTTAAGAGAAAGGAAGAAATCCACTTCTGCTCTGAAACAGGAGGGCGCAAAACCTTTACCGCGCCAAGCTGAGGGCTTGTTAACTGAGGAACGCCTGTTGATTCGATGTAGATGGATGTTGCATTGATCATGTAAGCGAAAAAATCCACATCATCATCATGTTTGGGGACTAATGAGAGAAGACGAACAATCGGAACATATTTGCAGTGACGAGCTATTGCATGACCTACTTCGCCCCTTCCAGAAACAGTGATGGAATCACCTTCAATTTTGAAGTAGTTTGCATAGCCATATAATCCGCTATTTGTCAGAGCGTTGGCAAATACCGGATATGGATGGTTTGCGGAATATGAAGATGAGCTATTTTCACGATCAATATCTCCCCCGGCAGAAATATTAAATATTTCTGCCAAACTTACAGTTTCCCATTTTTTGTGGTCAGCATCAGTGAAAGTCAGCGATCCTGAAATTAGAGCCTTAACGACACCTCTTTTACTGTCTCTTATACACATCTGACGCTGCCGACGATCTTACGCGTGTAGAT
>OWIM01000668.1_pt1 | contig 17355 bp, 9 predicted proteins | sample 1732751 | NCBI WGS metagenome assembly OWIM01 (sample SAMN05065749, study PRJEB22554) | human gut metagenome | biome: ENVO:2100002; feature: ENVO:00000062; material: ENVO:00002003 | host: Homo sapiens | place: USA
GGCTCGGAGATGTGTATAAGAGACAGACACACCAGCTGACCACATATCCGTTACCCTCTAAGTAGCCATCCTCACGCTTGGCAGCACCTAACACCTTGGCAATGCTCTGTGCAACCGAAGGCTTTTCAGCCAAAACTAATTTCATTTGCATCTGCTCCTTTCGCAAAAAAATAAGCAGCCACACACCGTAGTGCATGACTGCTATGTAAAAAGTTCGGAAAGGATTTTTGCAACCTGATACAATTTTCTGTTCTACAATCTCCGTCATAATAAAAATATCTCCATCATTTCAAAAGAGAATGACGGAGATATTTCGCCCTGCTTATTCTTGTAGCAACCAATCGGCTATATCGTGAATTTCGATTCCTTCATAGCTATATTGGGGATGTTTGGTTCTGGCAATAATCATTTTCGGATAAGCGTCTCGAATCTGAAGCAGAGGAGAGCATTCTCTCTCAAATGTTTCCTGCCCGGAAATGTTGTCGCTGACCTGAATATAAATCTTTTCGCTACCTCTCTGAGCAACAAAGTCGATTTCCTTTTGATAGAGCTTGCCGACATAGACATCATATCCACGGCGAAGAAGCTCGATGCAAACGATGTTTTCATATACTCTGCCGTAATCCATATTTCTGCTTCCCAGTATTGCATATCGAATACCACTGTCACACAAATAGAACTTTTCAGAGCTTTCAAGGTATTTCTTGCCCCGGATGTCGTATCTCTTAATATCATAAAATACAAAAGCATTGCACAAATACTTAATGTACTTGCCGACGGTTACATGATTGGTTGGAGTCTCATTTGCTGTCAGTAGCTGACTGACCTTATTCGGAGAAGTCAGGTTGCTGATATTATCCATAAGGAACTCGCTCAGACGTTGTAAAACCAAAGAGTCCGGGAGCGCATATTTCTGCACCAAATCTCTTGTAACAATCGTTTCGTAGACCTCTTTGATATAGTTTGTTCTGTCTTTTTCGGTTCTGTAAGCGTAAGAACCTGCTAAACCGCCCTTGACAGCGTAATCATCAAAGAGCTTATCTTTATCACTAACATCATCATAATATTGGCAATATTCTTGGAAGCTGAAGGGAAACACATGAATTTCAATATAGCGTCCGGTAAACAGAGTTGCCAGATCCGCACTCAACAGGAAAGCATTGGAGCCGGTTACATAGATGTCGTATTTTCCCTTAGAGTACAGGCTGTTGATTGCCAACTCAAACTTGGGACACATCTGAACCTCGTCTACAAACAGGTAGTTCGTTTTACCTTCCTGATAATGTTCTTCCACATAGGCGTGTAAGGCATGGTATTCCTTGATTTCTTCATACGCCAAATCCATGAAGTCAATGAAGATAATATTGATATTTTCAAAATGGCTTTTCAGATACTCAATATACGCCTGCATCAGCTTGGACTTACCGGATCGACGAATGCCCGTGATAATCTTGATGTCAGGAGTACCATTCAGTTCAATGATTCTGTCGAGATACTTTGCTCTTGTAATTGTTTTCATATCGTCACCCGCTTTCAAAAGTCGAATATTTTTCATTTTTTGAAACTGCTTCGATGTATTTATTATACTGTCTGCTAATAGTATGTGCAAGACGTCGCTTTCAAAAACTCAATCAGAGTACTCAGACATTCTTTGCCATTGTTTTCTCCTTCTCTGTTCTGAATTGCCATGCGTATCATCCTCTCAAATGACTCGCTGAAATGTTCATCATCTTCTGGCGTCCGTTTCTTTGGCCCTTTTATATGATTTTTTCCAGAAGCCACAATTTTAAATTTTTTCTTAATTTGTGGCGTTATGATAAATTAATATCCTTCTTACCCAAAAGAAAATCAACAATATTGATATGTGCAATTCCATCTCTTGAATAATCAAATCGATCTAATGAAAACACATATTTCGGTGATGCATCACTAATTGGCTTAAAAGCACCAAACTCTCTTTCAATCGTTTCCTTGCCAGCCAAATAATATGCCACCTGAATAAAACATTTCTTTCTTCCATTTATTGCAACAAAATCAATTTCACCCTTATATGTTTTTCCAGTAAAGACTTCATAATCTCTTGCTTTTAGCTCGTTATAAATTATATTTTCAAGAAAAAAGGTATCCTCAAAATTTACTAAGTTTGTATTTATCATGCGAAAACCAGTATCTACCGCATATTGCTTCTCTATATACGACATTGCCTGTTTTCCTACAATATTAAATCTTTTTACACGATCAATTAGACAAGCCTTTTCCATTTTATCAAGATATCTGTATATCGTCTTTTTATCCAAAGTATCTGCATTTTGATGTATAAAATAGTTCTCTATGTTTTTACTGGAAAATTCCTTTCCTGCATTTGCCATAATATACGTTGCTACTCTTTCAAAGTTTTGTCTATTAACCTTTGATCTGTCAGTAATAATATCCTTGTCTAAGATACCTTCATATGTCTGCTCCAAATATCTCTTAATATCACTTTCTTTTGTAAACGAAAAACGCAAAGGGAAGCCACCCCAATTGATATAATCAATCATAAACTCATCCGGAGATATATTTCTTCCTATAGCTGTAGCATATTCGTAGCTTTCGGCAAAGGAAAATGGCATTATTCTAAATTCAACACATCTTCCAACCAACAATGTTGCCATCTTGCCGGATAGCAATTTCGAATTACTTCCAGTAATAAAAATTGAGCAATTTAATGTTGCCCGAAAGGAAGCTAAAACCTTTTCAAAGCTCCTGACATGCTGAATCTCATCTAAAAAAATCAAGTATTTGTCATGATCCTTGATTTGCTCATTCACATAGGAATTAAGTTTTTCTGCAGTTCTTATTTTTTCAAATTGCAAATCTTCAAAATTAATGGTAATAATATGCGCTCTATCAAACCCATTTTCAATAAATTCTTCTTTAATCTGCTCTAACAATATAGATTTTCCACATCTTCTAACACCTGTCAGAACCTTAATTAAATCCACATCATAAAATGGTCTTATTTTGCTTAGATATCTTTCACGCTTTATATACATAACATCATCTCCAAATCAAAATATATATTTATTATGCCACAAATCAAGATTTTTTCAAGATTTGTGGCACATATTTAGAAAATTTCCATTTCACTTTCTACCACTTTTTCATCCGTAACTCGTTCGTCTGTTTTTTTCTGCCATAGGCATTCTCTCCTTTTCCCTGAACTCACTCGCGTTACACGCTCGTTGTCGCGGCATTCGGTGCTCGTAAGCACCTATAAATAAAAAAAGCAACAATGAATTGTGGTCATCATTGTTGCAAAATTTGACTGTTCCCAGGGGGAATCGAACCCTCAACTAGTGCTTAGGAGCTCGAGTCCACACTGGGAACAACGATTATTTTAAGTAAATATGAGTCAAGGAAAGCCTTGATTTTCCTGACTATTTTGTAAATCTCTGTCAAAATAAGAAAACGGAAAATCACCTGAGAAAAATGGTTTTCGCTGTCAAATCGCTGACATTGTCACCCTGAGGGTTCAGCCATTCCGTTCCAATGATTTTTCATAAATATGGCTACCATTCCATCTGTAGCAGTAATGATAACACTGTTTTCTTATTAGATTATCTATATTATAGCGTGTAGAGCAAGGGATGTCGATGTTTTTTGACCAAATTATTTTGGCAACCTATTAAATGTAGGGACAGCAAAAACCACGGCTGCTCTGTACGGGGCGGCCGCCGTTTTCCCTATATCATACGCTGCTTTTCAGTACCGCAAGGATGGGTGTCCTGTTATCGTCGTATTCTGATTTCTTTTAGGGCATTTCAGGACTATCCACAAGGGATACGCTGAACTCCTGTGCGGTTGCGCCCTCCGGCAGCAGCTTTGCCATGACCACCAGCCGCTGATTACCGCTGTTGGCCTTGTCATACTTCCGGTAGCAGGTGGAGAGGGTCAGAACAGTATCTTCCTCGGAGAAGGTCACGCCATCAAAGTCAAGCCAGTTTTTCCGCGCAATCGTCTCAAAGAAGCTGGTCAGATCATCTCCCGTGGGATCAGGCGCAATATAGTCAAAACCAATATCCGTGACGAACAGTGCGGTGATCTGAAAGATCATGTCCTCACCATCCACAGAGAGATAGATATACGGATGCTCCTTTACAAAGTCTGCGTCCATATAACGGTAGAGCTTGGTGAACCGCACACCGTCCGGGTCGCAGTTGCTGGCGGAGTGACCGAAAATGGTGGTGTTTTTGTCCAGCTTATCCCTGCCGCCGATTTCGTTTTCACAATGGGCATAATAGCAGCCCCACATGGCGTACTCACCGTTTTCATCCAGCTTTAGGTAATAGCCGTTGTCCTCCGCCTGCATCACAGGGTCGTCCACCTCCGCACCGGGGATATACAGCCACGCCACGGTGTCGGGATTCTTCGCTCTGGCTTCCGCCAACTCTGTCTGCCTGTCCACCGAGGGGATAACTTCGCCCGCGAGAGGCGCTGATGGCTGAGGCGCAGATGTGCCGGGAATGTCGATAGGCTCTGTCTCTCTCTGATAGCAGCCCCTGACTGCCGTGGTCATAGCAACGAGAAGGACAACTATGCAGATGATCGGACGAATGATTCTTGTGATTCTTTTCATAATGCTGTCTCCTTGCCGCGCTTGGATAGCGGCGCAGCTCAAAATGTCATTGATTTGTTTCTTGTAGTGAAAAGAGAACAGCGCAATCCACAGCATCCTCATAATAGCTGCCGGTGGCTACATCCACAAACACGCCGGTCTGGGGGTTGCCGTTGGCTTTCATAAAGATGACCTCGATGGTATGGGTTCTGCTGACATTCTCAAAGGTGTAGGACTTCGCCGCGCCAATGCTCTTGCCGTCAATCTTGACGTTGGCGACAGCATAGCCCTTATCCGGAGTGATGGTGAAGGTCTGATCTCTGCCCTCACGGACGCTGACATTGCCGGATGGAGAAATGGAGCCGCCAGCCCCGGCAGTTGCCTTGATGGTGTAGTAGCTGTAGCCGCTTCCGCCGCCACTGCCGCTACCGCCTTCATTGCCGCCTGTGCCGCTATTGCCTTCATTGCCGCCTGTGCCGCTATTGCGCAGAATCGTCAGCGTGTAGGTTTTAGCACCGATTCTCACGACAATGTCGGTTGTGCCGCTGTTGGGGATGGCAACGGTTGCGCTGCCGCCGGTGGACAGAGCCTGTCCGTTGATGCTCACGGGCTCGCCGTTTCCAGACACCGCTGTGACTAGCGTAGATGTTGCTCCGCTATCATTTTGCAGCGTATAGGTATAGTTCGTTCCGTTGGCGGTAAAATCGCCGAGCCCCACTGCCAGACCTTCAAAGGTCAGAAGGTCTTTACCGGGCACTGCGGCTCGCACCACTACGCGGGTGCCAAGCTTGGAGAAGGTGACGGTTTCCATCCGGAAGGTTTCCCCGGAGATGGCACCGCCAATACTGGTCTTTTTCGTTTCCAGAACGGTCCCGGCAGCATCCAGCAGCGTGGCCACCAGCTCTGCGCCAGTCTGAGACTGCAGGCAGTTGTTGCGCAGGGTAATGGCGGCGGTGCTGTGACCGTTGCCGTCGTTCCCCTGTGTCACATCCATCGTCAGCTGCTCTCCGGTGCGGGCCAGTGCGCCGGTCATATGGACGCTGGCCTCGCTGTCACTGCCGTTATACTCCGGCAGGCGCTGATTGCTTCCCGTTCCACCGACCTTGCCTTCCGCCCACGCCTCGGCGTACAGATAGGTACCCACATTGGGGATCTCGGTTTTGCCAATGAATGTCATATACTCGCCCAGATCATAGGTCAGATCCAGTGTAAAGGTTCCCTGATCAATGCGGGCGAGGGCGCTGTCTTCGGAAATGGTGATTTCATTACCGCTAACCGATACGCCGTTTGTGGTGCATGCTACCTCTGCAGGTTCGGTATGCAGATCATCCGCATAGAACGCAAGCTTCACCTCGCGGCTCTTTCCGCCGGCCAGCGTGGCGGCAGCGGAATTATAGAGGGTCATGCGCACCGTGCGCTTGCCGGCGCTCTCCGCAATCACTTCCATTTGTGAGATGCCAATGTCGGGATAATCCAGATACACTGTGCCGTTTTCGTGGATGCCGCCGGCGGCGGTGATGGTATAGCCCGGGTCGGTCACGCGGTCCTTCACATGGTGCCAGACGGTAAGGGTGGTGCTTTCATTGGGCAGCAGTTTTTCCGTAAGGGTAGCGGTTTCCCCGCTGCCAAGGCTGACCGTTAGGTTTGTCACATCGTTCAGCCCGGTGTTGCGGATGGTAAAGTGAATGGGTGTCAGGCTGTTCAACGCCAGCGTTGCATAATCCACACCGATCTGTTCCACTGCCACCGCATCGGTGACAAAATCAGAGGTAGCGGTATAGAGGATCGTTTCCTCACCCGGAACGGTCACGCCGCCGATTACCTGCGGGTTTTCATCGTCATACCGGGTGGCCTGAATGGCGGCCTGCACCTGATTGGTGCCGCTGACATAGGCATCAAAGTGGTCAGCCAGCGTGCGATCCGGCAGCTCTGCCAGTTCCAATGGTGCGGACAGAGTGTAGGTATTTGTGGCATAGCGCAGCTTGGCCGCCTTCAAAATGCCGTGATCTACCGCGCCGTTGGCGTTATTGACAGTCTCATTCCAGACGATGGTAAGATCATTGCGGCTGCGATGATCCCCGCTGAGGGAAGCGAAGCGGAAGTCTCCGCCCACGACGGCGTTGCCGCTGCTGGTCAGGGCAGACAGAGAGCCGGGAAAGCTGTTGGACATGGTGCCGCTGCCGTCCACAGCCAACAGCTGGATATCGCTGCTGCCGTCTCGGACACTATGCCAACCGATGACAAATCGGTCATCCCCGCTGCCGAAGTTGGCTGCAACGACCTGGGGGTTTTCGTCAAGATTGCTGTCACAGGTCGCCAGCATGGCTGTACCGGGAGTTCCGTCAGCAGCCACGGTACAATAGGCGATCTCGTAGGCGGAGGTATCTCCGGTTCCGCTGCGGTCCAGCGAGTAAACCGCCATAGCGGTTCCGTCGGGCAGCATGGCCGCCTGCAACGCCTTCACGCTGCCAGTAGCACCGTTATAAAGCATTTTTTCCTTGCTCCAGGTGCCGTTAGTGCTGTCATAGCAGCTGTACATGATACAATCTCTGGTCGTGAAGTTCAGCAGGTTGTTGCTGCCCGAAGTGCTCACGGGATCGGGGGTGTAGACGCTGCGCCAGAACACGATGGCCTTGCCGTCGCCGCCCACTGCCGTGGCTGGGGCCAGATCCGGCGTGCCGTCGTTGGTTAGGCGGGTGGAAGTCCAGGTTGTGCCGTTATAGACGGACACTACGATCTCCGTGCTGTTCATCAGCAGGTTTTGCTCTTCCAATGTCACGGCATCACCGGCATTTTTACCCGGCAGGTCGGTGCCCATGCGAACCCAAGCCGCCGCCGCGAAGCTGCCAGTGCCGGACAAAGAAACGCTCGTGTCGCCGTAGCCGGAGAACCCTGTAGGATCGTCAATTTTGCTGGAGATAGAATAGACGCTGCCATTGAGGGTGGAGAAATGTGCCCGGCTGTCGTAAATACTGCTGCTGTTGCCGTCGTTGATGTAGACCAATACCTTCCCGTCATCGCTGAGCTGTGGATAGGATGTGGGGTTGGCATTAGTCTGGATGTTTTCCAGCCCACTGGGGGAGTTCAGAGAGAACAGCATCATCCGCTGCTGGGGCTGGCCCCAGGTACGGGCATATTGCTCCAGATAGTCCCGGCTTTGGAGCGTTGCACTGGCAGAAGCCACCTGCATTCCGCTCTGGGCCGCCGCCATCCGCAGCGAGGCAAGGCTCAGCCCACTGGTGGCGCTATTCCAGTAGTCGTCGATTGTGTTCCAGTCATTAAAAGTCCTGGTGGCTCCAAGGGTTCCGGAGGCGATCACCGCCTCGTAGGAGATAAACAGGAAGGTTGCCACAAATTTGATTCCCACTTCGCTTTGGATTCCCAGAGCCTGACCGTTGATCTGGCGCTTTGTCTCGTCGGCAAGATAGGTGCGGGAAAGGAACTTATTCTGACTGTCCACATCCAAATTGCCGAATAGGCCGATCTTCAGCGCCACGACCGAATAGTCAAAGCCAATACCGCCAAACGCGTGGACATAGGCGTTGATACGCAGCGTGGTCAAAAAGTCATTCACTGCCGTGGCCGTGGGATCGCTCCAGGCAAGCTCTGTACCCTCGCCCTGCCGGCCGTAGCGCACTGCGGTACGGAAATCCAGCTGAATGGCACCACCCAGCTCAAAGGTTGCTGTCAACGGCACAGGACCAGCCATGGCGTTCACGCTGAAGGAGAAGCCCACACCAACACCGGTGGTAAATCCGCCGCCTACGGTGAAAACCTCCCACTCCTTCTTTTCGGTGTTATAGCGGATTTCCGCTTCGTAAAAGCCCTCCAACTGCAAGTTGAGATCCGTGCTGGTGACATTGTCGGCTATGGAGTTGGTTTTGTAGTCCCCCTTGGGATCATAGGTGCCCTGGGCCATCTGGCTCAGGTCCCCGGTCCCGGGCATACCCACTTCCAGGTCCTGCGTCAGCACATTCGCACCCAACGCCACGCCGTCCTCGGAATAGTCCATGTCCTCCATCTCCAGCGTATTGTACCCGGCCCAAATCATGGCACGGAACACGGAGGGATCTTCGCTGGGGGTGATAATCATTTTGAACACGGAAGTGTCCACCGGACCGCTCAGATCATCCAGCCGTCCGGTCAGCACCTTGAGAATGTTACTATCGCCCACTCCGCCAAAGTCGACTTGATTCACTCCACTGGAGGATTCCATCGTCGCCAGAATACCGGTGACGCGGTCATCCTCTGTCACCTTGGGCACTCGGGTCAGATCAACGACCCGGAAGGGCATTATTTTCTCCTGTAGCAGGCTGCCGTTCAGGCTCAGCTGCGTTTTTATACCCACATCCTTGCCGTCAGCGATCCATCCAGAGGTGGTCATGGTGGCCTCGGTGAGAGTCAGATCGTTTTCCGCTACGGGGATGGATGAGAAGGGATACTGCTTGGTACTGCTGCTCTGGGCGGCAGGAATAACGCCGTATTCGTCCGCCAGCTTGAGACTGTAATTCCGCGCGTTGGCAATCTTCTCGCCCCAGAGGAACATGGTGGTGTGCAGTCTTGCTGTTTTAAAGCTGCTGTTAGGTCCAATCTTCCCAGTCGAGCTGCGGACATCCACCTTCTGACCGTTGGCAAGACCGTAATCAACGCTTTGCGCCACAATGAAGGGTTTGTTTTCCTCCCCCGCCGGCACGCGCTCCAGAGAGACAACGCCCTCTGCGGTGCGCATTACATCGTCCACGCCCAGCTTGCCGTTGACGGTCAGCAGCAGCGGATAGTACCTGTCGCCGTCAATTGCGCTGATCTCCAGAATGTACTCCAGCTGATCCAGAGCGGAAAGCGCCGTGGTGTTGCTCTCGCCCTTTTCGGCCGACCAGAACTGGGTGGAATCCAGATAGACGGTTATATTTCCCGCCGCATCCGTGGTATAGGTGTCGCCGGTGATGCCGCTGACAAGTGCTCCTGCCCTGGAGCCCAGCAGAGCTGTCTCGCAGTAGCCTCCGTTTTTATAAACGCCTCCACGAACGGTCACCGTCTTGTTCGCCAGCGGATCGCCGCCCGGCGTGATGAGCGTCACAGATGCCCGGGCGACTCGCCGAAGGCTGAAGGTATTCAAGGGATAAAGCTGCAGTTTTGTGGCATCCCGCTCGCCGGAACGCAGATTTTCTTTATAGATGGTGCCCAGATAAATATCCGCGCCGGAGCCGGACCGCAGAGACACCTCACTGGCGATTCCGTTGGGTTCGTAAAGCGCCAGCACGCCTTCACTGTTGGTCGTGACCGTTTTGGGCACACCTTTGCCGTCGGTGTATTGCAGCGTAGTTTCCGCTGCAGGCGTCAGCTGGAAGAGATAGAACTTATTTTGCAGCGTTTTCGCTGTCACCTGTACGGCGGCACGCATACCCGTGGCGGCATGGGTAGCCGTGACGGTTGCGGTGCCGTTGGCCAAGCCGGACAGCGCCATTTTGGTTTCGGGAAGGTAGGAATCAAAGGAGAAGTTTCTGATGTCCTCATACAGTCCGCCCTGCTTGTAGTTGACGGAAATGGCATTGTTGTTGCTGGAGAGCCACCGGATGCCGTCTTTAAAGGAGTTCCATCCGTACTCGTCATAGTTGATGCCTATGTACTCGATCAGCCCCAACTCCTGGCGCAGCTGCAAAATTTTAGCTGTTTCGGTGGGCAGGGTGCCGCTGACCTTGGAGGTATTGTCCATGGTCAGCTTAGAAATCGTTTCTCCTTTGTCGTTCTGCACCTTCAGTGCGTCGGCATCGTAGACATACAGGGGGAAGGAGTCGGTGCTGGGAGATTCCTCTCCAGGATTCTCCACGCTCAAAACCACTTGATAGGTGTCCTTCAGATTGCCGGCTTGCACACTCTGTAATGACAGGGGGAAGCTCCCGGAGGTGCCGGATAGGCGCTCACTGTCCACCACTTTGGTGGTGGTGTTGTCCTCTGTGACCCGGGTGATGGTCAGCGTGGGCTGCAAATGGGCGCCCTCAGTGGTGTTTTCCACCGACCAGTCGATATTGACGGCACCGTCGGTATCCTTGAGGTAAATGCTCTGGGGCGGTGTCAGCTTGGCTGTGGCAGGCGGTGCCTGCACGATGATCCAGGCAAGTGCCGACAGGCGGACGTCCTCACCGCCGGCGTTGGGGTGCGGCATGGAGACCAATACCGTGTAGGCAGGGATATTGCCGTTGGAGAGCTTGGAGAGCACATTCTCCCCGATCCGCACGCTGTTTTTATCCTTGCCGACGGTATAAGTCGCAATGGGCTTGCGGCCGCTCAGCGCCGCCTCATTCGCGTAGTTGCCCTCATACAGGTCAATCCTGTAATTGAACTCTTTGTTCGGCGCCATCAGCGCGGCGTTGGAGCTCCACAGCACGGTGGCGGGCTGATTTACCCGCGTCACGATGGACGCGCCGCCGGGAATCACCAGTGCCAGGGAATCGCCTGCCGTCACGGTATAGGGCTTTGACTTGCCCGTCACATCATCGGCAGTGTCCTCAGTCCCGTTGTCCGCCGTAAAGGTAAAGGTGACGGCTCCCACCTTGGTTCCTGTGGTGGCAACAACGCCGGTATCCTCGTTGATGGTGGCAATGAGCGTGTCACTGCTGCTCCATTTACCGGTGGTGTAGCTGGCCGTCTCACCGCCGGCCCCCAAAACCTCTGCCTTAAGCGTGGGGCGGGTGGTTTTGCCGAGGGAAATCGTATAGTCGGCGTCATTCGCTTCCGGGAAGACCTTCACCGTGTGCGCGGAAACTTTCTTTGCCACCGTAAACTGCCGGGTCAGGGGAAGAACATTCACCCAGTCAGGATCGGCTTTCGTGCCCTCGTTGGCCTGCAGCGTCACCGTGTAGGTGCGGTCGAAAGCAGAGGGTGCGATTGCATAGTCGCTAATGGTGAAGGCTTCCTTCTCTGTGTCCAGATAGACCTGCAGATAGCTTGGTGCCTCCGCGGAGCCGTACTTCAGTTCGAGTTGGAACGGGGCTTCCCTCGGCTCTGTGCCTGCCGGGGTGTGATAATTGCTGTATACGGTCTTGTAGACCTGCTCCATGTTGGCGTTCATCGTGAACGATGCCTTGCCGTTGGCGTAGGTGGCCGTCAGTTCGGTGGGAGCGTTGCGCATCAAGACGCTCTTCAGCGCAACGCCGGCAATCTCCTTGATTTGATAGTGTGTGGTATCCAGCGCATTGCCGAAAACATCCTTCACGCCGGTCATACCATTGACGGTGACCGTGGTGTTATCCACATCCTGCACAGGGTACCAGAGCATTGCCGTGACGCCGCAGCTGTTCATGGAAAGCTCAGCGGCGGTATACTCTTTGCCATTGATGGTCACGCAGGCGTCTCCAAGATTCACGAACTCGTTAAAGGTAACCGTGATGGGCACGTGCTGTCCGCTGGCATAGGTTCCCGCCGGGGCCGTGACGCTTTGAATGGTGGGATTGTCCGTGTCCACCAGCGTGGCGGAGACGTTGCTGTTCTTGGTGGTGGCCCAGGAATTTTGGATTTCGCCCTGTACACTTTTCATATACAGTCGGAAGGGCAGCCAGTACCGTTGATTCCCTCTGTTTTGCGTGGTAGACTGCAGGGAGATGTTGACCGTTTCGCCCTTGTTAATCGTACAGTTCAGCGCTCTCGTTTTGTCGCTGCTGAGCTCCAGAGATGTTCCATTGAACATGTACTCCGTCAGATAGAACGGGGCATGGGGTTGTGTGTCACTATTATAGCCATACGGCGCAGGGCCATTATAGGCCTCTACATCGGTACTCCAGTTAAACTCGATACTGGCATCGATTTGGTATGGCTGATAAAATGGGTCGGAGCCGACGGGAATCACCGAGTTGCGGGCACCATCCAAAATTCTGATGGTATCGCTTAGCGCAACGAAGTCCTGATTGTTGGCACCTTCGCCGATATTGTATCCATTTGCCAGCAAAGGAATATACATATCCCCCTGTATTGTTTCTGTACTTTCGTATCTTTCCTCATAGTTCGGCGCGCTCACTGATGTTTGTATTGTGGGGGCGTCAACCGTCTTTTTTAGCTTGAGCTGACAGTGGTCGGCATAACCGGCGCCGTCATAGAACACCAGATTTTCCGCATCGTAAAATTCAATCATCCCCAGCAGGTCGCCATAGGAATAAGAACCCTCGAGCCAGTCTGGGTTCCCTCCTTTGGTTGTAACTTTGACAGTGATTTAGGTCAGTTTACAAGGAACTACACGCAGACCACGAAACGGGGGCTGCTGACAACAAATAAAGGCTGAGTATCAAGCACCGGGAAAGTGCGAGATATTCAGCCTGTTTTGTTGTCAGGGGTTTCCAAAGGGGCTTGCCCCTTGGCACACGACTTTGCTTGCAAAGTGTAGTGTGTTATACGCTCTGTCGGCGTTGCTGCGAAAATGAGGTTGCCGCCCGGAAGGGCAAGCACATTTGAAGCAGCAGGAAAACAGAACTGTGATTGTGTGGCGTGGAGCCGCAAGCACAGGGTTGGTTTCATCAGCAGACAGGGCGTATATGAAAGCCCCCGTCCCTCGTTCCACGCTGGACTTCGTGACAAAGTGTCCCGAACTTGTGGACTTACTCCCGTAAAATTGAAATAGGCGGGAAAGCCATTTTTGGGCTTTCCCGCCTTGATTGCCCATCAGCAAAGACGGGCAGGACTGTCAACGGCGGCACATAAAATGTGCCGTTCATCTTGACCGTTGACTGGCTCGGCTGGCTTTGCTATTTTCCAGATAAAATGGTATTCATAGCGCAAATACGCCAAAAATTATTTACTTGTTCAAAGTCAATTTTCAAATCTTGCTGAAAATGAGCGAGTAATGTTTGATTGTTCCATTCATATTGCGTATTGTTCCACGAGAGAAATCCCTCCACAAAAATTTTGTGATCAATATGAAATTGTTGAATACATTGCGTCGTTATAGATACGAATTTTTGAACATCGATGGAGGCAAACACACTATCAGGAACACCTGAAAATGCAACAAAAATTGCTCCACCAGAATGTGGACCTTTGTAATAACAATACTTATCAACTAAGCCGCAAGTTACGATAGACAGGTTATGCCCGTTGAATGTATCGTCCAATGTAAATTCTGCTGTCGTTAGTGGCTCTAAATTCCAGCGTTCCCCCACTACTTTTGCGTGTGTGGCTACCTGAATAATTTTCTCGGAAAATCCATTGACATTTTCCCACCCCCACAGCCATGTGTTACTTGATGTTGCCTCGCTTCCGATGAATTGAAGCGGATACTTTTGATTTCCAAAAAGTATTACGCCCTCTGAAAAATCAACATTCCAGTCCTGCCCCTTTACCACCTGCTCACTACAAGCAGTCTGTATTGCTATCATTTTACCTAAGCAAGCTGAAAACACTTGAAACCAATTTCCTGTATCAATATTGAGATGCTCAATCCAAATATTTTTTCTGTTATCCTGTTTTCTGTCTTTGCCCCAAAATCTCATCTGTATTTCCTCCGTAATATATTTCTTTTATTTCCTCCCCCGCTGCGGGTTTGGATTTTTCAGCAAGTCCGACTTCTGTGCAATCTTTTTCAGCCACTTCTTTTCTTCCTCGGACAGCTTCTTCAAATTCAATTTGAGCCGCTTACAGATAAACGCCAAAGCTGCTTGCTCCGGATCGCTGTCTGGGCTGGCGGTTTCCTCGGCGGTCTGCAAAAAATCTTCCAGAGGATTGTCCTCCGGGACGCTGAAAAAATCGTCCTTATGCGCTTCCCGCAGGTCAAGAGCTATCTTGTTTATGTCCTGCTGTATCACATAGCGGCAAAAACTGTCATCATCAATATGGGCGGCGATAAGCTGTCTTAACTGCGGGTCGGTCAAGCCGGGATTGTACTGCTTCATAATGGTTGCGCTCACAGCGTCCACAATAGCGTTTGCACTCTGCACCTGTTTGCCAGCGATACCGTTTACATAGATTTCAAGGTCAGCCATGAGCCGGGGGAAATCCGGGTGTGCCGCCAGCTCACACAAGAGGGAATTATCCACCCGCCCACTTTTCAATAGTTCAATCATATCATCGCTCAAACGCAGGTCTGCAAGATCGGCGTTTGGGTGATTTCTTGTTTGGGACAGTCCCAGCAGATAATCGGCGGTCACGCCGTAAAACTTCGCCAGCTTGATAATGGCATAGTGGCTGATGTCCTTGAAGTCCTTTGCTTCATAACTGCCCAACGCAGACTTGGAGAGATTTACCTGTTCTTCAAGCTGCTCCAGCGTCAGCCCACGCTCCACACGCAGGTCTTTTAGTCGTTCTTGTATGGATAATTCCATGCGCTCCCTCCTTGTCTGCCCAATAAATGGGAAGCTATCGCTTACATCATATAAAGAAAAATTATATTAAATTCTCAATAACTGTTTCCGTCATTTTCAGTGCTTCGGTAATGTTCGGAGCGACATAATAGATAAAATCCGGGTCATGCACATAACAAATAATTTGACCGATTTCACCTTTCTCGCTTGGGTTATAGTCCAACATCAGATAAAGAGAACCGGCATACTCAGCAAAGGGAAACCAACGCTCACAAAACAGATATGGCTTTATGCGTTCGTCTAATTGTTGCAGTTGTTTTTCACCAATTACATTTGGAAACTCTGTCATTTTACAGTTTTTATTTTGAAAAAGAGATTTTAACTTGATTATTTCTTTTAGTGACAGTAGGCGATACCCGCGATAAAATCCCTCCTGCGGCCAAATTAAGCTCATATAGCCGCTGCCGTTTTTGTATGAATATACGGTTTTAAAATCCTCTGGCAATCTTATTTGAAATTGATTTTCAAAGGCGCTTAATTCTTCTTTTGTAGCACCTTGAATTTTAAGATACTCGTCAATATCTTCCTGTTCTACTTCCTCATCATTTAGTGCTTCAGCATTTTCAAGGAGAAGCTGCTCATTTCTCTTGACAAGTTCCACTATGCTATCCATTTTGAACACCTCACAACTTCCGATTTATCGTCTTGTATTTATTATTTTACCACAATTCCGAGAGCGTGGAAATAAAGAGTTTTCCGGGCTGATTTCCGACCTTATGGACATACGGGGCGGGCGGTCTTTTAGGTGTAGACTTAGGGTAGTTCATCGATGAGCTGCACCTTGAAAAATGAATGACCGTCCGAAAAGGAATACCCCGGCAGGGGAAGCACCGCAACGAGCCACTTCGGGACAAAATGTCCCGAAGTCCGGGGAGCGTGCCAACGCCGGAACACGCCGCAGGAATGGGGCAGGAAGCCTTTTCGGGGAGAACGGCTAAGGAAAAATGGAGGGAACACATGAGAGAGAACCCATATAAACGACTGCCGCCCATAGAGCGCAAGCCGGACGGTTCCCTTTACCGCATGACACCGGCACAGAGGAAACAGGCAAACGCCCTGATCCGCCGGGAGTGCTGCTGTTATGAGGACGGGAACTGTATGCTCCTTGACGATGGGGACACCCACACCTGCCCCCAGACTATTTCTTTCTCGGTCTGCTGTAAGTGGTTCCGCTGGTCGGTCTTGCCGCAAATCGGAACGCTGGAAGCGGAGATTTTCCGGGATAAGGAGCTAAAACGCTGTGCGGTCTGCGGCAGAGTGTTCGTCCCAAAGTCCAACCGGGCGAAATACTGTCCCGACTGTGCCGCCAGAGTTCACAGGCGGCAGAAAACAGAAAGTGAACGGAAAAGGAGGTCTTGTGTGGACAGTTAGGGGCTGAAAAGTCCTTGATTTACAAGGCTTTGCAAGCACAGAACAGGGGCAGGCAATAGAAACTACCGTCTGCCCCCGGAAACAGGCTTCTAACCGTCCACAAAACACGATATGACAAACACCATTTATATCCATCAGCCGGAAAAGGCGGTCAGCTTTACCCGGCTTCCCAATTTCCTTTTTGAAGCCCCCACATTCACACCCCTGTCCAACGAAGCAAAGGTACTGTATGCCTTTATCCTGCGCCGGACAGACCTGTCCCGGAAAAACGGCTGGGCAGATGAATATGGGCGAATTTACCTTTATTATCCCATCAACGAGGTAGTGGAGCTGCTCCACTGCGGGCGGCAGAAGGCGGTCAACACCCTGCGGGAACTGCAATATGCCGGACTGGTGGAAATCCAGAAGCAGGGCTGTGGAAAACCCAACCGCATTTACCCAAAATCCTACGAAGCGGTTCCAAACACCGACTTCAAGAAATCCCATTCTGGTACGCCGGAGGGCTGAAAACCGCACTCGATGAGTACGATAATCAATCCTCTTGAAGTACGAAAACCAGACGGTATATAGAAATACAGAGATAAAAACGATTTTATTTATATCTTATCCATTCCCTTCCTATCTGAGATATTTTCTGTGGGATTTTCCTGTGGAAAAGTCCCGGAAAGGAACGGAATGGGGAAAGGAGTTTCATGGCACAACACGCAATTTTGCGATTTGAAAAACACAAGGGCAATCCGGCAAGACCGCTGGAAGCCCATCACGAACGGCAAAAGGAACAGTACGCCAGCAATCCCGACATTGACACCAGCCGGAGCAAGTACAATTTCCATATCGTCAAGCCGGAGAGCCGCTATTACCATTTCATTCAGAGCCGCATTGAACAAGCCGGATGCCGCACCCGCAAGGATAGCACACGCTTTGTCGATACGCTGATAACCGCCAGCCCGGAGTTTTTTAAGAAAAAATCCCCAAAGGAGATACAGGCGTTTTTCCAGAGGGCGGCTGATTTCTTAATCGGGCGGGTAGGGAAAGAAAATATCG
>OWIM01000670.1_pt1 | contig 17321 bp, 6 predicted proteins | sample 1732751 | NCBI WGS metagenome assembly OWIM01 (sample SAMN05065749, study PRJEB22554) | human gut metagenome | biome: ENVO:2100002; feature: ENVO:00000062; material: ENVO:00002003 | host: Homo sapiens | place: USA
GAGATGCAGCGTAGTCTCGTGGGCTCGGAGATGTGTATAAGAGACAGCCTTTTATGGGAAGCGGAACAACAGGTCTTGCTTGTTTAAATTTAAATAGACAATTTATTGGTATTGAGCTAGATAAAAAATATTTCGATTTGGCTGTTGATAGATTAAATAAATTGTTTTAAAGATTCGCTGCATTTTATAAAATACAGAATTTTTTCAATTAAACCACTAACAAAAAAGAGTTCGGTTTTTGCCGAACTCTTTTTATTTGTTTTTGCTTACTCGTTGATAACGGTGATAAATCTTGCGGGCTTGTCGCCCATTGCCATCTGCGCGTGCGGAAGCGACGGATCGAAATACAAACTGTCGCCCTTATGCAGGTAAAACTCCTCGTCGCCGACAACCACTCTCAAAAGCCCTTCGAGAACGTAATTGAATTCCTGCCCGGCGTGACACACAAGTTCGGGCTTGTCTGTGGGGGAAATATCGACAAGCATAGGTTTCATCTGCTTGTTCTGAAAATCGGCGGCAAGCGACGTGAAAGAATACCCGGGGTATCTTTCGACGCGTTCGCCCTTGTTTTCGTAAACTGCCGCGGCGTACTTTTTCGTGGGTTGTTTCCCCGTGAAGATAAAGGACGGCTCGATATCGACGATCGACGCAAATTTGTAAACAAGCCATATCGGCGCTTCGTCCTCGCCGTTTTCAAACGCAATATATTCGTTTTCGGTCACGCCAAGTTTTTCCGCCATTTCCGCTGTGGAAATATCGGAAAACGTCCTGAGTTCATACAGCCTGTCTTTGATTTCTTTTGATTCAGCCATTATTTTTTTGCCGCTTCGTTAAGACGCGCGATGAGTTCGTTTACGTCGACGTTGTGGACTTCTGCCGCCTCGCCGACCGTTTCGCCGTGAGCGATTGCACAGCCCAGGCAATGCATACCAACGCTTGTGAGAACGTTTGCAACGGCTTCGATATTAACGTCGCCTTCGATGATGTCGCCAATTAAAGTATCGGGAGTAATAATCATTATATTCACCTCGTTAAAAAATTTTCAGATTATGCCGGCGCTTTTCAAGCCGAAATACGCACCGACGATGACGGCGGCGATAATAACCACCGTGAGCGCAACCTTCCAGACGGAAATCGGCGTTTTGCCGCCCGCTTTTCCCGTCCTTCCGTTTACGAAATAGTTGTAAATTTTATCGCGGTATTTGAAACCGCTGCACCACAAAGGCACAAGGATATACTTGAAAGTGCTGTCGTTAAAACTTGTGTCGATGTGGAGGTAATCGACCACGTCGTAATGATACTGCGCCAAAATCGCGCTTTTGATACGTGCGTTCATTTTTTCTTTTGCCGTGCCGTAAGCGTCGTTGACGCTCGTGTCGTATCTTTCGGACGAATGTCCCGCGATATATTCCGACGTGTACTCGACCGCGTTATCGGTATCGAACCCGCCGACCTTTTCAAATTCCTTTTGCGAAAGTTTCGGGCTGACCTCGATAAGTACGTCGTTGAAGAATTGCGAATACGTGCCGCTGACGTTGAAGTATCTTGTGCGGGTTTCGGTACGGCGGTCTTTGCCGCTGCCGACGGTCACGGTATAATATTCGCCAAGGCGCCCGTTGTAAGTGCTGAAAGTATCGCTGTCAAAGCTGAACGTCGGCGAATATACGCTGTTCAGATTTTCGGGCTTGAAACTCTTTTTCAGCTTAATCGGCGCATAAAGTTTCTTTTTTATCCATTTAAGTGCGTTTTGTGACGCTACGTCGCGCGTAATCTTGAACGGAAGAATCGCGTCGGGAGCAAGTCCCGGGATATCGTCAACCTTTAAGACGTTGGTCGCGCCGCAGAACGGACATTTTGCCGACGTGTCGAAAACGCCGTGCATTTCGCACTTTGCGTGGCAGTTCGGGCATTGATAAGTAATGACTCCATCTTCGTGGCGAAGTTTGCTTTCGTCAAAGCCGTCGACGTTGTGTTCGTTCTCGAAAACGTTGGCTTTCGCCTCGACGGTGTTATCGCAGTACGGGCATCTGAGTTTGCCCGACGCGATATCGAAGTACATATCCGCGCCGCAAGTTTTGCACTTTACGACGTCGGTCGAATCAACTTTTTTGTCAGCCTTTTTGCCTTGCATCGTGTGTCAATCAGTTAAGTTTTTTGCCGCATTCCGGGCAGAATTTTGCGTTTGCGCCGACTTTTGCGCCGCATTCGGGGCAGAATCTACTTTCCGCCATTTTGTTGCCGCATTCGGGGCAGAATTTACTGCCTGCTTTCACGTCCGCGCCGCATTTGGTGCATTTTACGGTGTTGGTTTTTGCTTCCGCGGGAGCGTCTTTTGCGCCCTTCAACGCTTCGCTGAAAACGCCTGCCATCGAAAGTCCCGCGCCGAGACCGATGCCTGCGCCTGCAAGCGAGCCGCCCGCACCCTGATTGTTTGCCGCTTCACGCATAGCGTGTGCCGCCTGATACTGGGTGAACGTGCCCATCTTGTCGCCCAGAACGCCCATCGACGTGCGGGTATCCAAAGTTTTTTCGACTTCTTCGGGAAGCGAAAGATTTTCGATATAGAAATCAATAAGTTTGAAGCCGTATTCGGTGAATTTGTCGGCAAGTCTATCTTTCGTGGAGCCGGACAGTTCGTCGTACTGCGTTGCAAGATCCAGCGCGGCAATGCCCGATTCGGCGATGACGTCAGTGACCGTCGACAAAATCATTTTCCTTAATTGGTCAGCGATGTTTTCGGTCAGGAATTGTTGGTTCGTGCCGGAAAGTTCGCGCATGAGTTTGACCGCGTCTTCAACCTTATAGCTGTAAATGCCGTAGCCTCTCAGACGGATAACGCCAAAGTCCTTATCTCTCATCATAATGGGATTGGAAGTGCCCCATTTCTGATTTGTGAATTGTTTGGTATTCACGAAATAGACTTCGCCGGTATACGGAGTTTCAAAGGCGTATTTCCAGCTGTACAACGCCGTAAGAACCGGCAGGTTTTCGGTGTCGAGTTTATATCTGCCGGGCGTGAAAACGTCGGCGATTTTGCCTTCCACGACGAAGATGCAAACCTGCGATTCTCTGACGGTCAGCTGCGAGCCGCGCATAATTGCGTATCTGTCGGGGACGTCAAAACGATACAAAATGGTATTTTGAGTTTCGTCTGTCCATTCAATAACCTTCAAGAGTTGTCTTTTTATAAAATTGAATGCCATAATAAGACTCCTTATTTTCGTTTTAATATATTATATCACAACGTTTCAGACTTTTCAATAATTTTCTATGCAATAAGCAACAATACCGGGAGCGTTATCGCGACAAGCAAACTCCCGACAACGACGATATTCGCGGCGGTTTTCGGGGACGTATTTGAAAGCTCGGCAAAGTTTAAGGTGATTGCCGCGGGCGGCATGCACGACAGAATATACGTTGAGATTTTCAACGTTTCGTCGACAGGCAGCGCGTACATTATCCCGAACGTTATAAGCGGCAACGCGATAAGTTTCAGAAAAATCGCGACGACTTGCCTGTAATCCATTAAATCCCTGAACTTCACGAAAGCCAGCCGCATGCCAAGCACGGTCATTGCCGTGGGCGTGGACATTTTTGAGAAGAATTCCACAAAGTTCATGACGGGCTTCGGGAGCGACGTGTTTGTGAAAAACAGCGGCAACGCAATCAGCAGACACAGCGTCGTCGGATTTATCAGGAAGTTTTTGACGGAAACGTGTTTTCTGTCGCCGCTCATCATAAACATACCGAGAGTCCAGCCGATAAGGTTCATCATGACGCTCATAACCGCGCTGTAAACCATGGCTTCGGGATGGTCGGGAAGCAACGCCTGCAATATGGGAACGCCGAAAAATCCGACGTTTCCGAACGCCGCCGCAACGGTCGCCACGCGCGACGCCCCGTCGATTTTATAAGTTTTTATGTTGATAAGGAAGCCGATGCCCATTATCAGCACCTGCATAAACGTCGTAACAAGCAAAAGTATGCCGATGTTTATCAGGATTTCCCTGTTGCACTCCGCCTGCTGGAAGCTGTATATCGACAGCGCGGGGCTGCACACGTACAAAAGGAACACCGCAAAACCTTTGATGTGTTCTTCTTTCAGCACGTTTGCCTTTGTCAGGAAAAAACCAGGCAGGCACAGCGCGACGAGCATAAGCGCGTTTAATCCCGTAATTTCAAAATTCATAGCCTTATTCTATCACAACCGTAAGAAATATTAAAGCGTTTCGGGCATAAAATCAGCTCCCTTTCGGGAGCCGATTTTAATTTTGATTTATTCAGTTTTTGCTGAACACTCTGATTTCGAACGTTACGCCGTTTTGGACGAATGTTTCGTCTTCAACGAACTTGTACTCGCCGTCCGTCGCTTCGACGAAGTTGCCGTCGACAAGGTCGAATCTTTGTCCGTCGTACGTTTCGCCCGCCGCAATAAGCTCGTATCTGCCCTTCTTGAACACGCTTGCCGTGCCGTAAGTTATGCCGAGATGATCTTTCGCGTTTGCAATCTTCTCGATTTCTTTGTCGGTCAGGCGGATAAGGTCTTTTGCAAGTCCTTGTTTTTCGGTGCCGTCCTTGTAGTAAACGGTGACTTCCGCGGTCGATTCAAGATATGTTCTGTCAATCACTTGGTCGTTATCGATAAGCAACACGACCTTTGTTGCGACCTTGGGCGTTACGACGACTTTGATGTCAAAGATTTGTTCGTACGCGCCGTTTACGTCGTACAACGCTTTCACGGTGATATTACGTTCCGTCTTTACGCCGAGTTCCGGCACGACGAACATCGTGAACGGAGTCTGCGTGTCGGTTGCCGTGAACGTGTCGGTATAGAACTTGAAGTCGTCGACGTGGAACTGTTGCGTCTCGGAAGTAATACTTGAATGTTTAACTTTGACGTAAAGTTCTTCCGCGTCGAAGATATTGATCGCATACCTGTTGTCTGCGGATTTGCCGTCTGCGTACTTGTCGTAAACATAGCCGGTAACTTTGCCTTCGACGTATCTTGCGGTGTTGTCCGCCGCAGCCAATGTCAAATCATCAACGTACGTGCCGTCAACAAGCGCATATTGCTTCTGGTCTTTGTGCAAAGTCTCGTCGTACGGGATGAACGCGTCTCTTGTTTCGAGGACGTAGTCGCCCGTCGCGCTTAATACGAACGCGTCTTCGTACTGGTTGAATTTAAGGTCGCCGCCCGCAAGCGCGCTGAGCGATTCTTGCGTGATACCGACGTCGAGCCTGATTTCTTGCTTACTGTTCACGACTTCCGTCTTTTCGACCAAGCCTGTCGTACGTTTGATTTCGTACTTATTGATGACCGCAACGATTCTTCCGCTTGCGCCGTTTTGCGGTTTTCTCATATCGTACTGGAAGTCGTCGTAGTTCCACTCGATCACGTCGACGGTAGTCGTCTTACCTGTGCCGAGTTTTACGGTAATTTCTTTAAGTCCGGTGTAGCCCGTATCGGTTACCGTAAGAACGTACTTGCCGCTGTCCGTATTCGCGCCGCTTCCGCCGAAGAGTCCGCCAAGGCTGTCAAGTATGCCTGCCGCAGTGCTTTCCGCAGCGACGTAGGTGTACGTGCCGCTTTGGAGCACTTTGCCGTTGAACGACCTTGTGAACGTTCCGTTGCCGCCAAGCGTATGCTTGTTCCACTCCGCAAGTTCGGTTTCATTCGTAGGCGCGGTGCCCGGGGTGAACTCGTACGTGCTGCCGTCAAATCCGACGTATGAGAACTTGTCGCCATTCTTCGTGAATGTTTCGCTTGCCTTAATGGACGGGAGTCCGAGGTTGCCGACGATATCGAAGTTTTCGGGTGTGAAGTCAAATGCCGTGCCGCCGTTCAGAATTCCGAATTTGTCGTCGTTCGGCAAGCTTCCCGAAACGATATCGACGTTGTTGTACTTGACCTTTATGCTCTTCTGGATACGAGAGCTGTAACCGACCTGATACCAGAACAGTTTTTCAACCGTTGCGCCTTCTTCGACGGTGTCTTCGTCAATCCAGTTGAACTTGCCGTCGACGGTGTAATCGGTGCCGTTGATATTGACGGTGCCGGGCTTATCCTTGTCGTAATCTCTGGACAGAACTTGCAATTCGCCGTCCCTTCTCATGATTACGATAATTCTGGGCAAACCTGCCGAAATATTGTCTGTACCTGTCGGATCTTTGGTCGGATCAACCGTAATCTTGTTGGTTTCGACAAACGTCGTGCCGTCCGCCTTGAAGTAACCGAACAGACGCAGGAAGCCCGTGCTGTTGCTTACTTTGACTTTGACTTTCTGCACTTTGTAGTTAAGCGCATAGCCCCAGATTTCGCTTTCTTCGCCCGGAATGAGTTTTGCTGTCGACGTATCCCAGACGATGGGCGTTCCGCCGAGTTCCGCATAAGAGTCGTTTACGCCTTTTTCGGATTTCGAATCGTATTCCGAAATGCCATAGAAGTCTGCCGCGACTCTGTCAAGGAGACCAGCGGATTTCAATGCCGCCGTCGTGAGTTCGACAGGATCGAACGGGTTCGCGACGTTTATGGTCTTTCCGGAGTCTTCGTTGGGCCTCGTGCTGTTGGTGTTGTAGTCTCTTACCGCCGATACCGAGCGCAACGTGACGTTGCTGTCAAGGTTGATGACGATTTCCGCAGTGTCGTCGTTGTTGCCAACCGCCGTTATCGTGGTGCCGTCGTTTGTGGTGCGCTCCTTGTTAATCATCAGTGCGATTTGTTTAAGAACGCCCTTTTTGTCTTTAAGACGGTTCTTGTCGATTACGATTTCGACGTAACTCGGTCTTCCGTTTTCGGCTTCGTCAAGTTTCGGAAGCGGCAGCAATCTGCCAAGGATTTCTCTCAGAACGTCGCCGAACGATCCGCCGGGTTTAAGCATGTTTTTAAGAATGCCTGCCATTTCGCCGATCATATTCGACGCAAACGTTTGCAGATAGAACACGCATTTTCCGTGAGCGTTTACGCTCTTCACAACCGTGCCGTCTTTCAGCGTTACGTCCTGACCTTCGGTGTAAACCATCTGATACAACGCTTCTTCGCTGAACAGTTCCGCGGCGGGAGCGTTCGTGTCGTACATACCGTAAAGCAGGTAGTAAAGTTTTGCAAGAATGTTGTTAAGTCCTTTTCCGTTAAGGTCGACGCGGATTGTCGTGATCGCTCTGTCGCCGACAGGATTTCCTGCGACCGACTGGTTGTTCCACCAGTTGACCTGAACGCCTTTGACAAATCCGGATACCGTGTCTTTCAGACTCTTTTCGGTGGTTGCGCCGTCGCTTGCCATGGCGTTTGTTGCCGATGCCGCGCCGAGTCCGCCTAGAAGTCCCAGAATGTCAAGGTCCGCAACCTTCATCTTTCTCAATGCGCCGATCGGCAGCGTGACGTCAAGCGTCTTCGTTATATCGATGTACAACTGATTGTTGAACAACCATGCACCGATTAAACGTCCCTTGTCGTTGTCAATCCTTGCCTGGAACTTGCCTGCGTAAGTCTTGACGTTAGAACCCGACATGTGTGTTGTGCCCTTATTCGTACGCGACAATTCGATTGTTGCATATTGATTAGAGTTGTAGCTTTCTCTACTGCTATTCGTATAGTAATGGTTTGTATTCTTTTTCCACGAGATGCTGATGTCGGGGTCGATACCCTTAATCACCGCGGTCAGGATATTCACAAGGCTGATGCCTTTCGCGTCGCTTAACACAAGTCCCGAGTACGCGTTTGCATTGGTGCCGGTGATTGCGTCAAGTACGCCGTTTCCTGTGCCGGCTTCGTTAATCTTGCCCTTAGTCGCGCCGAACCTGATGTACCTTTCCGACTTTTCTTTTCCGCTTGTAAGCACGAAATTGTGGATTTTCAGGTTGACCGCGCTTTCGTCGCTCTTGTTGAAGCCGAGTTTAAGGTCGATTTCCAAGGATCTGTTGTACATTGCAGACGCATGGTTGATGGAAAGCGACAATGCTCTGTCGTTATTCATCTTCGGCAAAGGAATGACCGTTGCGGTTGCGCCTTCACCGATGGTGATGGTCTTGTAACCCTCAAGTTCGCCTGTGCCGTCCGCCACGTGCAGCGTATCGCCGAGCAGGCTCGTCAGAAGTCCTTCGATGAAGCCCCAGCCGATTTCAACGGTGAAGCCCACTTTGCCCGGGATAATGGTAAGTTTTGCAATGTCGCCCGATGCGGACGCAATCGCGACTTCGTTATCGCCGCTTGCAAGAGCGGTTGCCGACGCCGATACAAGTCCGCCGATAAGGCTCTGCAAACCGATGATCTTGACCTTGAACAAGGACAAGCCCGAAAGGTCTGCGTAAACGTCCGCGTCGCCTTTCTGTTTATACATCGTGAGCAACGAGCCGTAGTCCATGGGTTTCAGGTCAAGGTACAACTCGATATCGCTCCACCAGTCGACGTTGCCGCCCTGCAATGCTTTGACAAGGTTTGCAATGTTCAGGGATACTCTGAGGTCAATGTCGCAACCGATTTCGCCACTTGACGGCAGGTTCAGCGTGAAGTTGTTGATGCCTAAAAGCGATTTAAGCAGTACGCCGAGGTATTTCTCGAAGTCGCTCTGTTTGGTGATGTCGTCGACGCAGTTTTGTCTTATCTGTACGTTGAAGCCAAGCGCAACCGTTTCAAGACCGATTTCGCCTTTTTCAATGTCGTATACGGTGACAAATTCGTCTTTGTGGCTCGTTACGACTTCCGCATATCTTGTTTCGGCATGGCTTACCTTGGTGGAGTTGCCTGTGATTTCAAGATTCGTCGTGCGGAATCCGAAATAGAGGTTGTCGTTGACTTGCACCGCAAGGTCAAGTTGCGTGTCGGCGTAACCGTCGCCGTTCAGGTCCTTTCTGGAATCGAACAGCAGGACTGCGTCGCCGAAGTCGGGAAGTTGAATATCAAGGTTCAACGCGCTCAGAATGGTTTCAAGCAGGCTGTTGATAAGGTCTGCGTTGATGCCGAAACCGAAGCGGTTGTTTGCAAGAAGCAACGAGATGTACGGTTTGTTGCCCGAAACTTCCTTATAACGCTTTTGTCCTGCGTGTTGTTCTGCGTTGTACGGCACGTATTTGCCGTCGATAAGGACGTATCCGCCGTTTTCGTCTTCTTCGTACGCAACGGGGAACAATACCTTGCCCCAGCTTGATCTGAACGCGCCCTTATTCACGTTGTAACGGGTTACGTTCTGATGCGCCTCGTTCGCCATGTCGTATTCTTCAACGTTTCTTGCGTAGCGGGTTGCGCCTGCATGTACTTTTGCATTGTACTTCACGTATTTGCCGTCGACAAGTACGTATCCGCCGCTGTTGCTTTCCGTATAGACAAGCACGTATTTGCCGTCTGCCGCTTCGACGAAGTCCGAATACTCGATATGGTTCTTGTCGTAGTCTCCGACGTAGCTGCTTGCAAGAGCAGCCGTCTCACCGCCGCGTTTGTTGTCGTCGCCGACAAGGTATTGATCAAGCAGCGGCAACAATGCGTCGTTGATGGTGTTGCCAAGGTTCAGACCGCCAAGTTTAATCTTGGGAAGTCCCCAACCCGACAAATCAACGTAAACGCTTTGTCCGTCAAGGTACACGCCGAGTTTAAGTTCTCTTACGGGCTCTTCGCTGGTCGACTTGAAAATTTCAACCGAAAGTTTCATATTGTTGAAGTCCGCAAGGTCAATGTGCGCGCTTATCGCAGTGGCGTAAACGGCGTCGATCTTGTCGTCTTTTACGAGGACTTGCAACAATCTGTCGGGGAAGAGTTCCTTCTTCAATATGGTTTCAAGGATATCGACGACAGGACTGATATCGAAGCCTTCCGTCTTGTTGGTCGCTTCGTAATACCATTCCGATTCAAAGTTGATATCCAGTTTCAGTTGTTTAATGTTCTTGAAGTTCGCGCGGTCCGCCTTCTTGATGAAGGTGTATTCGGTCATATCGAATCCGTCGGGAGCAGTCAGGTTGATGCCGCCGATTCTGAGTCCGATATAGAAGTCGCGTTCTCCTTCCGAAACGTAGTTGTCGTCGCCGAGAATCATTTCGATGCCGACTTCAAGGTTTCTGAGGTCGATATAGATTTCGCCCTTCACAAGGGATTGTTGTTCCGTAATATCAGTGCCGACCAAAGTATTTAGAAGTGCACCGATGAAGTTTTCTCTTAAAACGACCGCAATCTTGCCGCCGCCCAGACGTACTTCGCCAAGGAGCGCGTTCAGAACGCCGAAGATATTTTCGGGGATAAGTCCCGTATTCTCATTCGCGCTTGCGTATGCCGCGCTGGACGTCGCCGTTCCGAGGATTGCGTTCAGGTCAAGTTTTGCGACGTGTTTGCCCTTTCCGCGGTATCCGCTGTTGTCGATAAAGACCGACAAAATGCCGTCCGCCTCACCGATTGCGGTGATGACGATCTTGCTGCCGTCTTTGCGCGAATCTTCCGAGAACAACATCGTATCGGAATTGATCGTAATGCGGATTTCCGTGCCTTCAAGGTTCAGACCTGTGCCTGCGATAAGTCCGCCAAGCAGTTTCTTCACGTCGATTGCCGCCGCGATGTCGATGCTGAAATTGCCCTTTCCGTCAAGTTCGGATTCGGGGAAGAGCACCTGATACAATACCCTTGCGCTGTTTTCGTTAAGTCCGAGAAGTGCCGCAAAGTATTTTTCCCACGGGACGAAGTTGTCGCCGGTATCTTTTGCGAACGAATCCGCGTCAAGCGACAGGTTCAGATAAATCTTTCCGCTCTTACCGAAGTCAAGGCTGTCGACAAGGACGTCCATGATTTCCGATGCGGAGAGAATACGGTTAAGGTCGACGTCGACAAATTGACGATAACTGTTCGCGTTTGCGGGTCTGAACGAAATCGTGTTTTCGGCGTCGAGGAATTCAAGATAGCTGCCGTCGGTGTTGCCCGCGCCTTCTCTCTTTTCAAAGTCGAACCCGAAAATGTTCAATCCTACGTTGAGCGCAAGTTTGTGATCGTTGTAAACGTCAAGGATGCCGATATCCGCGCCGAAGATGAACGGATCTTTCGTTGCATGGATGCTTATGAGCAATGCGTCGAGAATGTCTTCAAGACCTGTGTTGCCCATAAGTCCGCCGATAAGACCGAGCATCGCTTTGCCCGTGATATTGACTTTTGCGTTGCTTGCCACGTCATAACCCGCAACGTTGTCGGCGATACCATAGTTTCTGAGATCAGCCCAGACCGCCGAAATGCTGTAAACGGGCACTTTGACGTACGACTTCGCGCCGTCGACGCCTGCGCCTTCTGCGTACTTCTTCTCGGTTTCGTCGTAGTGATAAAGTTTGGGTGCGTTGTGGCTTTCCTTTGCCGGGTCGTATACGTTATATTCGTACTTGCAGGTTTCCGCATTGTATTCTTCGATATACCACGCGCTGCCGCCTGCTACTTCTACGAATTTGTAAACCGCTTTGAAGGTGCCGTTTGCGTTCTGCGTGAACGAGCCGTCGTCGTTTTGTTCGTATTTGTCTTCTGCGTTAACGGTTTCTCCGTCCGCAATCTTTACGTAATTGCTAATGACTCTCTGGTAAAGCACAGTCGCAGTTACGTCCGCATCGCCGGCAGCCAATACGTAATCTTCCCCGACCTTTACGTACAAGTCGGTAAGTTTCGTATAAGTCATCGCCTGTTCGTGCGTGTATTTCGCTTTGTGGCTGAACTTTTCTGCGTTTTCCGCGCTGAGCAGCGTGTAGCCCGTATCCTTGTTTGCGCGGTCGCGTACGTACAAGTCTTTGCCGCTTTCCGTCTTATAGTCGGCGGAAATAGCACCGGTGTAGTTTCTGTAAACCATTCTCGGCTCGTCTTTTTCGTTCAACTGTGCGACGTGCACGAACTTTGCGGGCGCAGCGGAGTTAATGGCGTTTGCTTCGTAATATACGTAGGTGTACGGTTGTTGCTCGTCTTCAACCCACGCGTCGGACGAACCGAGCGCAACGGAAGTCGCCGAGCCTTCGCCCGTGAGAAGTCCGTTGATAAGGTCAAGCACGTTTACGCCCGTGATTTTGAGCATACCGAGGTTCTTGTTGTTACCCGCGTTTTGTTTCTGGAAGAAGTGCGATACGTCAACGTAAAGCGTGCCTTCCGAACTGATGTAGGTAAGAACCGCAAGCGGTACGTTGCCCAACGTCGCGTCGACTCTCGTAAGGGAAATTCTGAGATCGACCGCGTTCAGCGCAAAGTTCTTGTCTTTCAGGCTGTATTTGATGCCGACCGCCGCTTCGATTGCGAAACGAATGTCGATATCTTCTTCGATGACGAGTTTGGTTTCAAGGTCGCCGACAACGCCGCTCAGAATGTTTGCAAGAGCGATGCCCGGTTGCTTGTCAATCTTGACCTGACCTTTCAGACCAAGCGCGACGCCGGTAACTTCGTCTGCTTCCGTAAAGGCTACGCCTGCGACTTCCGGCGAAGAAATAATGTTTTTCTGTGCGCCGAGTTTGGGCATATTGACGGCAAGTTTCAGGTGCGTCGAGTACGCGACGAGATCAAGTTCCACAAGCCCGTTTCTGATGCTTCGATAGAACTCCGTCGTTTCGTTAACTTCGCCGAATTGTTTGACGTATTCTTTCTCACTGAACAGTTCGATATGATTTGTTACGGTGTTTTTGAAGAATACCATGCCGTAATATTGGCTTGTGCATCCTGCGTCGAAATAGTATTTGCCGTCCTTGCGGTAAATAGGCTCGTACTTGTCTTCGATCCCGGCAAGGTTTATCGTAAGGCCGCTGAATGCGACATCAGTCGGCACGTCGGGCAATACGTCTTGATAATATTTGAATCCTTCCTTGTTCAGAACAATCGACACTAATGCGTCGACAAGCTTTGCGAAGTAGTCGTTCTGGAACGCGACTTTCAAAGTCTTTCCGCCAACGCTTATGCCCTCGACGATTTGTTTTACGATATCGATAATCTGACTTGTTTCGACAGATGCGGTTGCTTCGTCCGACGAAAGCGCGGTGCCCGAACCCGTTGCCGTCCTGATGATATCCATAAGGAATTCGCCGGTAACTTTTATGTTGGGCATTCCGAGTCCGTCAAGCATCAGATATACGTTGCCGTCCGCGACGTAGATGCCGATAAGTTCGTCGCCGTCGGATTGTGCGTAAATCGAGATTTGCGCTTTTACGAGCGGCAATGCCTGTTCGATCGCCGCGAAAATATCCGACGAATCGAAGCCTTGTTGCAGTTTGTTGAGAAGCGCCGCAAAGGCGATTTCAAGTTTGACCGACGCGCGGATACCCATGTTGCCGTTTCCGATTGCGCCGACCGACGATACGTTGGTGAGAACCGTCTTGCCTTCGCTGTCGAGAATGGATCTACCCATCGCCATACCGTTGGTGAACATTGCGCCAAGGTCAAGGTCAAGCGACAAGGTGAGTGCTTCCAGCTTCGGCTCGAATCCGACTATCTTCTTTTTGGGCTTGCCGTTTGCGTCGACGATTTCGTTGCCGTTTGCATCTTTCTCCGTTCCAAAGAGAATTTCGATGAATTCGACGTAATCGTTGATATCGATTGCTTTGACTTTTTCTTCAACGCCCGTGTTGCCGATCTTGATATTTTCGACCGCAACGTTTATGCCCAGAAGTTCTGCGGCTTCCGCGTTGAGTTTAAGCGAAATGTTGCTTTCGCGCTTAAACGTGCCGTTTTCGTCGATATAATATTTCTTTGTTGTTTTGTCGTAGAAGTATCTTGTTCCGGTGTAGTTTTCGCCTTTGTTAATCTCGACATATGTAATCGTGGTGACTTTCTTATAGTCGCCGTCATTGGCTTGTACGTATTCGCCGTCAACAAGTTTATATCTTTCGGCTTCCGGAACTACTTCGCCTTCTTCGATTTTGACATAGGTAATCGTGGTGACTTTCTTATAGTCGCCGTTGTCGTTTTGTACGTATTCGCCGTCAACAAGGTTGTATCTGTCTTTTGCGTCAATGACTTTGATTTCACCATCGTCGATCTCTTCAAATTTCTCGCCGAAGTTGACTTCGACAAGTGCTTTCAGGTCAAGACCGCCCAGAAGTTTTTGAGTATTTTCGTCAAGACCGAGCGCCGCGATTCCCAACAGTTTTTCGATGAACAGCGAGCCGACTTCAACTGCGATGCGGTTGCTGTCAATGATAAGCGCAGCCGCAGCCGCCGGCGAACTGAATTCTTCTTTTCCTACAACCGTGAAGTTGACTTCGGACGCAAGCGCGGACGAAGATCCGCTGCCGCCAAGCAGTTTTTTAAGGATTTCGACGCCGTTCGAGCCGCCCAGCAAATCGCTGAGTCTGAGCCCCGAAATGCGGATATTGTCAAATCCGAGTCCGTCGAGTTTCAGCAGGACATTGCCGTCTTTGTAGTAAACGCCGATAAGGATTTTTCCGCCGTTTTCGCTGATATTGACGCCGTTTTCAAAGATCTGACCAACGATTTCGATTGCGGCAACCGAGTGGTCGACGTTCGTAAGGTTGAGCGCCAACGCAACACGAAGCGACAATCTGACTTCCGCGCCGCCTTCGGGCACCGTGAGTTTCAGCCAGTCTTCGCCAAGCGTCACACCCGTAAGCACGCCGAGATTATCGACGAATTTACCGATGTCGAATCCTGTCGTCGCATTGGTGTTTTTATCCATGAATTCCAAGCCGAGATTTACTTCAAGGCTCAGGTCGATTACCGTTTCTTGTGCGATGGGCGCGTTCTTAACTTCGTCGGGCACGATGGACTGTGTTCCGTCAATCAATCCGATATCGATTTTGCCGATGTTAAGGTTGAACCCGACGTGGCCGATTTTAAGCCCGATGCCGATACCGAACGAATTGAAGTCGAAGCCGAATTTCAGTTCTTCGTAAGTGTCGGTGCCTTCAATATGGGTATATCTCGTCACCATAGCGTCGGGATATGCGGGGTCGTAGCCTTCGCAATCGGAAAGATCAACGCCGTCCGTAAATTCGACATATTCGCCTGCTTTCTTTACGTATACTTTGCCGTCCGCGTTTTCGGGGAAGATGGGAGACGCCGTAACGATGGTGACTTCCACGCCGACTGCGCCGAACGCTTTAAGGTTTATCGTGCCTTTGTCAAAGCCGAGCAAGGTTTCAAGCAGCGTTTCGACAAGGCTTGTCGTTGCCTGAACCGCGATACCCGTCGTGTACACGCCGTTGAGTTTGATGAATTCGCCAACCCACAGTTGCAGCATTGCCGCTTCGTAAGGCATGCGTTCATCCGCACTTGCAGACCCGATTGCTCCGAAGAGTTCGGACACGGGCATCGAGAAGATACCGCGACTTGTATTGATATATTTAATATATAACGTACTTTTATACAGATAGATACCGCCTTTGACGGTTCCTCTGGAATCAAGCGACTCGATTGCGAGTTCGACGTGTTTCAGAAGTTCCGCAATATCGATGTTTGCGGTATTGGACAACGCCTTTACAAGTTCCGCAACGTTTGCGCCGACCGTAACTTTTATACGCGCTTCCGCCTCGAATTCGCCGATGCTGACAAGGAGCTTCGCAAGAGCGTTAAGGTCTCTCAGGTCTTTGCCGGTGAACGCGGGGGTGAATTTGTAAATCACATCTTCGATATAAATCGTATTATCAGGGGTTGACGCCTCGGACACACGATACAGTTTGCCGGTGTAGCCGTCGTTTTCAAGCACGGGATAATACGCGCCTTCTTCCGCGACGAATTGATATTTGCCGGAAGCGTTAACGGTTGCGACTTTGTTTACGCTGTCATAGTCGAATCTGACGCCCTTGAACGTTGCAAGTTCGTCTTTGTCGATTTCGTAGTAGTTGCCTTGTTTATAAAGGGTTATGCCGGTGGCTTCATAGACGAAGTATTTGCCCGATGCAGCATTAAGACGGAATTTTGCACCGCCTTTCGTTCTGTCGGTTACGGAGTATTCGCCCGCCTTGAAATCGCCGTTAGCGTCGGTCACAAAGCCTTTTCCGTCTTCTCTGTACTTCTTGTCGGCAGGATAGGTTTCGGCTTCTTCCGGAAGAATCGGGAAGTAAGTCTTTGCCGAATCGTCCGCTACGAATTTGTACGTGCCGTTGTCTGCAATCGTGAACGTGCCGTCCGAATTTTTCACGAATTTCGTGCCGACGTAGCCTTCTTCCGCAAGGTAGTACGCGCCACGCTTGAACGTGCCGTTTACATCCTGTGCATAAGACATTGCGCCGGTTTTGGAATATCTTTGACCTTCGTAACCTGCCTTATCTTCGCCTTCTGCAAACTCGACGTATTTCATCGTCGTGCTGGTGCGGTTGGAGACGTCGATAATGTCTGCGACAAAGTCAAGAATACTGTCGTTTGTGCCTTTCGTTCCGGAAAGAGTCAGCCCGAGTTCCATCGAGAGATAAATCTTTTCATCGCCGACGGTTTCGGATACTTCCGGGAATTTATTTTCGATAAGGACAAGGTCGTGATCGGCTTCCGTTCCCTCAACAAGTTCTTTTCTGAACTTGCCGTTTTCGTCAACGTTTCCGTCTTTGTCGTATCTCGTGCCGGTGTAAACTTCCGCAACGGGAATTTCGACAAGAGCCGTGCCTTCCTTGAAGTAGCCTTTGACTTCCTGATTGTCAAGAGCTGTCGCGCCCGCTTTCTTCACAAAGTACGGGATAACTTCAATCGCTTCGCCCTGCAAAACAAGGGTTGCGTCAAGTCCCAGACCGATGCTGAAATCGGGGGTTTTCGTCGTGTTCGGATTGTCGAACACAAGGTCGATGCTTATGCCGTTGTCTTTCGTCCAGCCGATGCCGCTGTGTTTGACTTTGACGAAAAGGTTATCTTCCGCGACAGGGTTGCCGTTTGCGTCGTAAACCGTCGTACCCGCGACGAATCCTGCCGCTTGCACGACTTTTCTCGTCGCTTTGTCGGCGGAGTTGTACACCGCAAGATAACTCTTGTGGCTGTACATCACGAATCTGGCTGCCGCTGCCTGTTCCGCGGTAAGCGCGACGTATTCGTCCGCGTCGGTGAGATAATACAACGTCTGGACTTCGCCGCCGGTGTAAGCGACGTACTTCGTCGCGTCAACGGCGTCCGCTTTATAAAGTTTTCTGTAAACTGTTGCTTCCGCGTCGAAGAAGTATTGTTCGCTGCCCTGTTGCGACTCGAACGCCGCATTGTAACGGACGAAACGCTCTTCGACTTTTTCAGTGTAAAGGACGTCGTCGACCGAAGCTTTGCCGTCCGAAAGTTTTGCATAAGGGCTGCTGAGCGTGAACATTGCTTTCACGTCGTCGTTGAACCCGAACGTGTCGCCGAGAAGTTTCGCGACAACGTTTTCAAGCCTGTCTCTTATACACATCTGACGCTGCCGACGATCTTA
>OWIM01000699.1_pt1 | contig 16814 bp, 18 predicted proteins | sample 1732751 | NCBI WGS metagenome assembly OWIM01 (sample SAMN05065749, study PRJEB22554) | human gut metagenome | biome: ENVO:2100002; feature: ENVO:00000062; material: ENVO:00002003 | host: Homo sapiens | place: USA
CGAGATGCAGCGTAGTCTCGTGGGCTCGGAGATGTGTATAAGAGACAGTTTCAATTTTTACTTATCACTTTTTTTGTGGCATTTATTTTATTATTTGCATAAAGCACTACATCTTTTATAACTAATTTTTTTACTGCGGAAATAAGAAGCTCCATATAGGTAAAATCTATTTCATTATTTTTTGTTGGCAATTGCATTTTGAAATTAAAACTCTGAGAGCTTCTAAGTTTTTTCCCATATGAGTATTTACCAAACAATGCTTTTTCCATAGCAGTTGTAAAGTATAGCATTGTTTCTTTAGGATATTGAACTTCACTATTCCAATATATGCCTGTATCATCTCCAGCACCAAAATCATAATTTCTATAAAAACTATTACCGAAAATATCTATGGTAATAGAATTTTTAGAGAATAAAGCAATTGGATTTGAAATATATCCAACAACTCCTGTATTAGTTCTACCTGACATAACAAAGGGTATATTACCAATAATTTGATCATCCTTTTTCAATCGTCTACCTTGCTTGATGTTGTTAAAAATGTCCTTGAATTTATATTCATCAAACACCATATCATTATAAATTTCTAGTGCGTCTTTCTCCTCGCTAGACAATTCATAACTGTCTAGTCCGCTTACCGTTAGGTAAGCGGAAAGTTCGCTTATACGCTCCTCTTCGAGTTCGCTTATATAAGCATTCATAAATTCAAAATCTATTTTTCCGTTTTTTGTTGGTAGCTGGATAAATTCTTTTTTTACCTTTTCCCAACCAGCTTTGTCAGTCCACGCAAAGCTACCATATATAGACTTTGTAATTGCACTTGTTAAAAATAAGTATTGATTATCATTAGGTATATATTCCCCTTTAAACGATATAGCATACGCATCTTGCAATACTGTAAATTCTTTATTCTGATAAAAGGTTGCTCCTGTATTTGCTCCATTTGCAGAAATAGAGATTACATTTTTTAATATAGTGGCATTATCTCTAGGAGCATAATTATTAAGTCCCTGATTTTCAATACCCGCAGTTAAAACGGGAAGAGTAAAATCTGCTGTTTTTTTAGGCGATAAATCACTTACCTTCATCTTTAAATTATTTGTTTTTAGTTTCTCAAACAAATCCCCAATTCTATACTCGCCCCACTGAACATTTTGGAGTTTTTCGTCCAGTGAGGCATTTATTTTTTTAGGCGTTCATTCTCCTTGTCTATATTTTTAATTAAGTTGGACACTTCCCAAGCTAAATAATCAGCTACCGTTTTCTTGAAATCTTCAAGAGTCGGCCTTGTGTCTACCGGTGCTGTCTGATTCCAGTCTGAGCCGTTTTCAGGGTCAATATGTCCTTCATAATATTCTTTTTCTGTAAAGATATTTAACTTGCTCTTGCCAAAACGTACAAGGTCTACTACTTCCTGATATCTTTCTTTCGCTCTATCTGTATCCCTAAGATTTATACTCGCCTTTTTCCTATTGGTTCTTGTGTAGCCATCATTTGAAAAGTCTATGAACTTAACGACTTCGTCTTTTTGATGTGCTTCTCCTACTCTAAATACATATACATTGGTTTGTACGCTTGATTTTCCTATAAATAAATCTATTGGCATTTTAATACTTGCAAGCAATGTATTCTTTGTAAGTATTTTCTTATTAAGTTCTTTTGCCTTTCCACTACCTGCTGAATTTTGAATAATAATAGCCGCATATCCTTTATTCATCATAGACAGTGCCTTTTCAACAAAAACCATTCCGTTCCCCTCTGCTGAATAAGGTGGGTTTAATACAAATGCGGTTGCCGGGAATTTCTCGTCAGCTTTTCCAAAACTATATTTCCCATCAAAGTCTGTTAGTGAGTCTTTGTTCAAGATGTTTGAACTACCGTCTCCCATAAGTATCATATTTAGGATTGCAAGCATATAGATATTGGATAATACCTCTAATCCTAAAAGTTGTTCCGCCTTAATCTTTAGTTGTTTTTGTTCCAGATCTAATGGGGAGGTTATTTTTTCCTTTGCATCTATAATCATCTCGTTCATGGCAGCTACCAGTAGCCCTGCACTGCCCGTTGCGAAGTCCCAAACATAGCTATCCTTATCTACTCTTGCAAGTTTTACTAAAAAATTTGCTACATAAGATGGTGTTAGCACTACATCGTTTAACTTATCTTGTGTAAAACCAAGCCACGAATACATTTCATTAAATAGCTTTCCCGTAAAGTCTGTGGTTAAGCCTATTTTGTAGTAAATACCCAAGTCATCAACTATTTTAGAAAATATTCTTTTTAATTGGCTTTCTCCATTTACCGGCTTGTTGATATTATCTGAAAGCAGTGTGTTTTTTAGAGTTCTTACGATAAGGTCTTGTTTTGTTTTTGGTAGATTTTTCTTTTTCAAGAATGCTTCGATTTTTCTGACAATAATTTCTCCGTCTGTGTTGCCATCTTCTGTAGATGATTTCAGGTCGGATTTTTCCAGAGGGCTTACTTCTCCCGGTATTCCAAGAGTCGCCATAATAGAAGCAGAAACAAGATACACTCTGTCGTTTTCACTAAGTCCTTTTTCGTTTGCATAGATATCATTATTTAGCTTTACAAGGCTTGCATTGATTTCTTTTTCTCTTTTATCTTTAAGTACTTCCAGTTCTTCACTTGATAAAGAGAGTTCATTTACTTTCTTGATGAAATTATTGAAGTTTTCTTTTTTTAAAAAAGAAAGGTCGCTGTATTCACCTACTTCTTGTCCAATACCTAAGTTATCTTTGGATACATAGTAAACACCTATAGAGTGTTCTATTTCTCCATTTGTCTTTTTATATCCTGTGACACCGATAGCTATTACATTTGTGTAGCTTGTGTAATGAAGTATGGCATTGGCATAATGCACTGCTCCATTTACGGCATAGCTATTGATATTTTTGTAATTTGGCTCATTTTTATTTGTTCTATTATCTACTCTATTATCTCCATCAAGTTTAATTAGTTTGTCTTTATAGCCTTTATACTCTATAAGTATTGGATAATAGTTTAAAGCTTTATCTTGTAATAAAAGTTTGGCATCCGGTCTATTTCCACCTGTTCCGCCACTTTTTGATTTATATTCATCTAGTGCCTTATCTATTTCTGCATTCAAACTTTCTTGTTCCAATTTGTAATCTAAGCCATAACTTTTAAGCCAACCATTTACAAGGTCAGCTATATTCGGTTCTATTGATTGCATTTTAGCCATTTTCTTATCCCTCCTGTACTATCATCCCAAAAGCCTTAAGTGTATCCATGATAGCATCTTCTTTTTCTTTCGGACATTCCGGCACTACTTGATTGTCTTTCTTGGATTTATTGTAATTTTCTCCAAGCTCAAGTCCGCACTTTCTCTTGATTTGAGCTATATAGAGCATTGAAACCTTAAGTCCATATTTGTCAAGGATATAATCTTTGATATTCTCATAAGTTCCTTTGCTTTCAACCTTGGTAATATCTTCTTCATCAAGTTCCAATTTCACTTCAATATGATTGTCGATATCTTTCCTGCACAAAAGTGCCACTGTCTCCACATGCATGGTCTGGGGGAACATGTCCACCGGCTGGATTTCTTTGATTTCGTAGCCTTCCGATTTTAAAATCTTCGCATCTCTGGCGAAGGTGGCGGGATTGCAGGAAACGTAGACGATGCGCTTGGGATTCATGCCTGCCGCCGCCTTTAATACTTCTTCGCTGCAGCCTGCTCTGACGGGATCCATGACGATCACATCGGGAACCAGCCCTTTCCGGTAAAGCTGCGGCATGAGTTTTCCCGCGTCGGCCGCGTAAAATTCCGTATTTTCCATATGGTTCTTTTTCGCATTCTTTTTGGCGTCTTCTATGGCGGGCTTTACGATTTCTATACCAATGCTTTCTCATAGACTCTCAGCCTCTTTACGTTCCTTTTCGGCTTTCGCGCCACGCTCATCCAGAAACGCACCAATTATGCACTCAACAGCCAGAGTTTTTGTCTGACCAACGTCTTTTGAGTATGTTGCAAAACGACGCATTAGTGCCGCGTTCATCTTTATATTAAGGGTTATATAGTCTTTTTTATGTTGAGCCATATCTTCACACGCTCCTTCCACATAAAAATCCCACTTGTAATAGTGTAGGCGATTATACACAGCTTTTCAACACGATTGCTCGTAAACTTTTTTGTGCCTTCACTTCATTCGACACATATTTCCCCTGTATTATCAAAGCTACTATTTTCACATGAAACGATATGTCATGATAAATCATATTTAACGACTGCAATGCTAACATCATGGTTTAATAATACGCAGAACCTTTCACCTATCTCTAAAATCCAGGTTATAAGACAAAAGTGGCATTAAAAAAGCCCAGATTTCTCTGGGCCTTACCACATTAATAAATTTTTGTAAATACGCATTTTTATTAAATGCAGTATTGATATTTCTATAAGTCTATTGACGTTTCATCTAAAAGAAAGTCTTCTATTCCAATATATAAAATACCATCATCATCATATCGAGGTACAATGTTATTTCTTACTATCACCATTTTTTTAAAGGAATCTCCGGTTCTTCTTAAAGATTCAGTTTCCTGCATTTGTTTTTCTTTTGTATCCACATTAAGTGCTGATTGAATATAGTATCTATTACTTCCTCTATTAATAATAAAATCAACTTCCAGGTTCTTTCTGACTGTTTTTTTGTTCTCATTTTTATAATTATATTCTACGACACCAACATCTACATTTAGCCCTCTCATTCGCAGTTCATTGTATATCACATTTTCCATAATATGTGATTGTTCATTCTGCCTAAAATTTAGTCTTGCATTTCTCAGACCAATATCGGAAAAATAATATTTATATGGGGATGAAATATACTTCCTCCCTTTCACATCAAATCTCCTGGCTTTTTCTATTAAGAACGCATCAATAAAGTAATCCAAGTAATTACTAACTGTAAATTGAGATATCTTTATATTCTTTTCTGACATAAAGGTACTAGCTAACTTGGTTGGGTTAGATAAAGAACCAATGGATGAAGATATGATATCCAGCAAATCATCTATTATAGACACATCTTTCAAGATTTTATGACGCTCTACCACATCTTTAATATAAGTGCTTGTAAAAATATTCTTTAAATACTTGCTCTTTTCTTCATGGTTTTTAAGTTGCACAGATATAGGCATACCACCGTATAAACAATATTCATCGAAAGCCTTTCTTTTATCTCCATCATAGCATGAATAAAATTCAGCAAATGAAAATGGATAGACTCTTATCTCATCGCCACGATCTCGAAATTGTGTTAACACATCTGATGAAAGCATCCTGGAATTGCTCCCTGTAATATATACATCGACATTGGAGATTTTCATAAGGCCTAATACAAGATCTACAAAGGATATCTTTGAGTTACTATTTTTCAGATATGGGTTTGAAATTTCTTCTACAAATTGAATTTCATCGATAAAAATATAATATCGTAATACATTATCCCGAATTTTTTCTCTTAGAAAATCATCTAATTCTATGGGATTTCTATATTGCGCATTCTTCAAACTATCAAGAGCAATCATGATAATCTGATTTTCATTTATCCCAATAGACAGTAAATATTTTCGATACAATTCAAATAAAAGATATGATTTCCCACATCTTCTAACGCCTGTAATGATCTTTACTCTTCCATTATCTTTTTTATCTATTAGTTGATTCAAATATCTTGGTCTTTCCACTTCCATCTTACACCTCTGTTTAATAAAGCTGTATAAATACGCATTTTTGTTAAATCTATTTTTATTATAACATTTTATCCTATACATTAAAGATACTTTTAAAACAAATGCGTATTTACTACCTTAAACGTAAGCAATAGAAATCTCGTATCATTTTCTTTGGAAGTGGCAGCAGAAATTCCTTTTCTTTTCTAACATCCGTTGCGGTATGTGTCTTTTGTCTACTCAACTGCATTTCTAGTCTCATATGCACACAAAAATAAGGGGTTCCAGCCATAATTACATCTTATTTCCAAGTATGCAAAAACACTAAAAGCCCTTATTCTGCTAAGGTCTATCCCTATTTACTTTTCCCTCGTATCATCAAGGCCACCGTCTCCACATGCATGGTCTGGGGGAACATGTCCACCGGCTGGACTTCTTTAATTTCGTAGCCTTCCGATTTTAAAATCTTCGCATCTCTGGCAAAGGTGGCGGGATTGCAGGAAACGTAGACGATGCGCTTGGGATTCATGCCTGCCGCCGCCTTTAATACTTCTTCGCTGCAGCCTGCTCTGACGGGATCCATGACGATCACATCGGGAACCAGCCCTTTCCGGTAAAGCTGCGGCATGAGTTTTCCCGCGTCGGCCGCGTAAAATTCCGTATTTTCCATATGGTTCTTTTTCGCATTCTTTTTGGCGTCTTCTATGGCGGGCTTCACGATTTCTATGCCGATGACCCGCTTTGCCTTTTTCGCCAGGCAGAGGGAAATGGTGCCTGTACCGCAGTAGGCGTCTATGACGGTTTCTCCGCCTTTCAGATTGGCGTACGCCAATGCTTTCTCATAGAGAATTTCCGCCTGCTCTTTATGCACCTGAAAGAAGGAGTACGGGGATACTTCAAATTGCAGTCCGCAAAGAGAGGCAGTGAGCGTTTCTCTGCCCCAGAGGTGTCGGATTTTCGCGCCCAGTATCGTATTTCCCGGCTTGGGCTGGATATTGTGCCAGAGGGAAATGACTTCGGGCAGTTCCTTTTGCATTTCTTCTATCCACCGCTCTTCTTCCGGAAGGGTTTCGGAAGCGGTCACAAGGACAGCCATCATCTTTCCGCCATCACCCACGCGCCCCAATACATGGCGCAGGCATCCTTTCCGTGTCTTTTCATCATAGACGGAAATCCCGTACTTCTCTATAAACCGCCGGGCAAACCGGAGCAGGCGGTTATTTTCTTCTTTCTGGATAGCACAGGAGGAAACCGGTATGATGTCATGGCTCCCCTGCCGGTAGCAGCCGAGCGCCGATTTCCCCTTTACGAGACCTGCCGGTACGGCCATTTTATTTCTGTACGCGAAAGGATGCGCCGCCGGAAGCACGGGCCTCACCAATTTCCCCGATTCGCCGGCGATACGCTCTATCACATCTTTTACACGGCGGTATTTCATATCGAGCTGCCCTTCATAGGTGAGATGGGAAAGCTGGCAGCCGCCGCAGTTTTCATAAACGGGACACTCCGGCACCACGCGGAAAGGGGATTTCTGCTCTATGGAAAGCAGTTTCCCCAGGGCATAAGATTTTTTCAGCAGAGTGATTTCCGCGGTGACCGTTTCTCCGGGAAGCGCCCCGGGAACAAATACGGTGAACCCGCCCACACTCCCGATCCCTTCTCCATGAACACCCAGATCCCTGATTGCCACCGTGTATGCTTCATGGATTCTGACCTGTGCCTGATCATATTTCATACCGGCGTCTCCCGATTTTCTGTTTTTCATATTGCCAGATCCGCCACTTCCTTATATCGGTACCCAATCCGCTGTACGGCATCTTCCGCCTTATCCCTGTCCGCTGTCCGATGGACAAATATGACGTATTCATCACATTCCACGTCTATAAAGCCCAGCTGAAATCCTTTCCTGCGCAGGGCATTGTCATAGTCGGCAAAAACAGAAGGAGCGGAAATGGACTTATTTCCATACGTTCTGAAATCCGGCAGGTCGGCAGACACGCCGAAATTCCCCGTAAGCGCGCTTTCGATGCGCCACTCCAGCGTTTCCACATCCTGCTTCCAGTCAAGCCCCATCAAGAAAAAAATATGGGCTTCCTCATCCATATACTCCATCACATAGAACAGCGTGCTGCCATACTCCGCATCTTCTCCCGCACCTGAATAGTCTTTCAGCGTCTCAAAAAAAGATGCCAGCTTCTTCTGCGTTTCTTCCGCCAGACAAAGTTCTGCCAGCATCGTATACCCTTTTCTTTCCGTTTCCGAAATAAGAGGATACTCTTCCTCTGTCCCAATTTCTTCCTGCGCTTCCGCCGGTACGGGATCCGGTCTGACCAGCCGCCTCGACCAGGGAAGTCCTGTGAAGGTGCTTTTCAAATACAGGTATATCAGCGTCCCTCCGCCGATCAGCACCCACTTCGCTTTGGGAAACCCTATGGTGAACCAGACTACAAAAGCAAAACACCACGCGATAATAAGAACAGCGTAAAATATTTTTTCTCTTCGTGCGATCCGATGGTACTCTTCTTCTGTCATGATTCCCTCCATGCCCTGTCTATTCCAACCTCATCCGCTGCGGCTGTTTTCCTGATCCTGACTTTTACTCCATTCCATTATACATGAGGAATGAAATATAAAAAATGCGTACCGATTTATTTGTAAAACATCTCACAAGCAGGCTTCCCCGAATCCGTGAAGCAAAAAAGAATGTCCGCATCTTTTCAGGAGCGGCATATCAAATCAAAAAACTTCTCACCGCTCTTTGCAAAAAGCGTTTCTTCTATTTTCGCCGGAAATGTTCGGTGTCATATTCCCAGCTCCTGTCCTATCCGAATATATATCTTGCTCGCGAAATCCGCCGCTTGCTGCTTGCTGTTATTTCATTTATACTGAGGACATTCAATCTTTTCGGTCATAATACAGGAGGACTTTATGCTGTCAATAAGAAAAGCTGATCCGCAGGAATTGGAAAATATCCGCAATTTTTACCATCAATTAACAGATGCCTGTCAGCGCGCCCATTACGACATCGGATGGAAAAAAGATATATATCCGTCCCCGGAATTGCTGAAAGAATCCCTTTCCGCCGGTGAATTGTACATAGGGCTCATGAACGGCCGCATGGCGTCGGCCATGATTCTCAATCATGAATGTAATGACGGTTATCAGGATATCACCTGGCCGGCAGCACTGCCTCCCGCCTCCATTACACTCATACATGCTCTCGGCGTGCATCCGGAATATGCCGGGCAGCACATCGGCCGCCGGATGGTAGAGTTTGCTGCGGATAAAGCAAAGACTGCAGGACAGAAGGCTCTCCGGCTTGACGTACTGAAAGGGAACACCCCGGCAGAAAAACTATATACCCGCTTCGGCTTCCAATCCCGCGGTGTTGTCAGAATGTATTATGAGGATACCGGCTGGACTGATTACGAGGTATACGAATACTTGCTTTCCTGATTTTGATCATATACTCCATTCTGCATATCAGATTTTGGAGAATCTTCATGTCAGGTATAATCTTTATCATTACAAAAGAGACTTTTTTCCACTTTCTATCTGCTGCTATGCCGAATAATAAAAAAGTAAAGTGCCTCCTCCAAAACACACTTTACTTTTTTATTTTACATTCGATTCATCTCGTCTAAGGTAAGGGCAAAACTGCCGGCAAAGTGTTCCAGGAACCAGTCCACTTCTTTCAGGTGCAGATTTTTTAATTTATTTTCCGTTGTGTGGAAAGCTTCTTCAAATTCGCTGTTCCCCGCCTGTATTTCTTCGGCGCATTTCAGGTATGCCGACAACGTGTCTGCCGATTTCGCCAGCGGCCATAAAGGATCGTTTTCCATGTCTAAAATATAGGGGCGGTAGGTGTCTTTCAATTCGTTAGGAAGCGTTTCCAAAAGGCGTCCTCTTGCTTTATCTTCTATCTCTTTATATTTATCATGCAGATCCTCTGTGAAATATTTCACGGGAGTGGGCATGTCGCCTGTAAAGACTTCTCCCGCATCATGATAAACAGCCAGCATGGCACAATGCTCCGCATCGCAGGGTTCATGAAAAATTTTTTCACGGATCACTGCAAGTCCGTGGGCAATCATGACGGTCTGCAAGGTATGCTCCGCGTCATTTTCCGGAAAGGAATTCCGCATAAGTCCCCAGCGCTGTATATATTTCATTCTTGCAAGGTACGCAAAAAAAGTGTGCATATTAGCCTCCATGTGTCTTACAGAACCAGAAATGACGAACCGGGCCGCTCCCCTGTCCGATGGTTTCGTCTTTTGCCGCTTCGATAGCGCCGGTGAGGTACGCTTTCGCTTCCGCAGCAGCCTTCGTCAGCGTTTTCCCTTCCGCCAGTTTGACGGCGAGCGCTGCGGAAAGCGTGCATCCCGTACCGTGGGTGTTTTTTGTCTTAATCCGCTTTCCTTCATAACGATAAAATTGTTTCCCGTCAAAAAGGATATCTACCGCATCATGTACCCGGTGCCCGCCTTTCACAAGAACCGCGCGGCAGCCGTATTCCATTATTCTTTCCGCCGCGTTTTCCATATCCTTTTCCGTTTTTATTTCCAGTCCCGATAATACTTCCGCTTCGGGAATGTTTGGCGTGATAAGATCCGCTTCAGGAATCAAAATATCTTTATACGTTTCAATGGCTTCTTTTTCCAAAAGAACAGCGCCCGTGGTGGCAACCATGACAGGATCAACGACAATTACCGGTCCTTTGTGTCCGCGGAGAAATTCCGCCACTGCCGAAACGATGGCAGGGGTGCTGAGCATGCCCGTTTTGACTCCGTCCGGAGGAATATCGCTGTATACCGCTTCCAGCTGGGCGATCACCATCTCCACGGGAGTATTCACCACCATGGAAACACCGGTCGTATTTTGCGCGGTGAGTGTGCAGATGCAGCTCATGCCGTAGGCGCCAAGAGCAGCAAAGGTTTTTAAATCCGCCTGTATCCCTGCACCGCCGGAGGAGTCTGAACCGGCAATAGTAAGTAGTTTCTTCATCAGTCTTCCTTTTTCAATTTTTTCAAAGCCGGAGTGAAATAGGCAATGAGTTTTCCCTGTTTCCACGCCATATCATAGTCAACAACAGAGATGGACGCCAAATCAGGCTGAATGCCCGCCCCTGCCGCTTCAAGAAGGTAGGACTGGAGGAAAGGATGGTGTCCCACTAAGGCCAGCGGTCCTCCGTCCGTTATGAGATGATTCTCAATCCGCCTGAAATCGCCCTGTAAAAGTTCTTCCGTCAGGTGGAGCCCTTCGGCAAAACATTCTTCCGATAAAATCCTCGCCGTCTGGCGGGTACGCATGAAAGGGCTTGCGAAAATGCGGAGCGGCCGGTCTTTCAAAAATCGGGCAAGCATGCGCGATGTGGTCCGCACCTGTTTCTTTCCTTCTTTTGTCAGCCGTCTTTCTCTGTTCGGCACATCTTCCGTCTGGGGAACAGCTTCCCCATGCCGCATAAGAATTAAGTACATCGCTGCCTCCTTATTCCGACTAATTATCCGATTCTTTACCGTTCTTATCCATATCAGCAGCGGTAAAGAATCTTTTTTCATTATACTGGTCTTTTTCGTCTTTGCTGGTCGCGTATTTCACAGATAAATTTTTCCCGACGGTTGTAAATATCTGTTCCACAGGCCCGCCATTGGCAAGAACTCTGGAAACAGCAGCACGTCCGTCCTTCACCCTGACAAGTGCCGTAATTTCATTCTTCATGGCTGTTTTTGTTTTTCCATTGTCTTCAGGCACCTGTACCCGTTCGGAAAGTTCCACGACGGACAGTTTCTTCAGCTGCTCCGGCGCCATGTACATGCGGTCTGCCGGAAAATTGAAATATACGGTGCCATCCATGATGCGGAGTGCCCGCGTTTTGATATAACTTCCGCTGGGCTGGGCAGGCTGGGCATGATCAAGAATAAGCGCTCCCTTCTGCCCCTTACGGATCACCAGATAAATTGTTTCTCCTGTTTCCGGTTCTCGCTCTCCTTCCCACTTCGTTTCTGTTATGGGTACGTTCACCGCTATGTAATTCCTGTCGTAAAAATCCCCTTGAAATTCAATCGCCGCCGGCACCTCATATTCCTCTCCGTCAAGAAGGGTGGAACGGTAATCCGCCCTTGTCCATACCAAAAAAGCAAGTTCAAAAATAGCAGTGATCAGGACGAGAAGCAAACTGTACTTTCTATTCACGGCGCTCCCCTCCTTCCTCCGTTTTCCTTTCCGGCAGATCGGACAAGAACGCCGATTGATCCGCAGGTGCTGCCGGCTGCCGATCCCGTCGTACAGTCTTCCTTCCCGGTTTCCGCCTTATCTTCTTCACGGCATGGGGAAGGAAAGTCAGGCAGCACACAATGATAGCAGCCGCGCCAATGACGAGGAAGAATATTCCTCTTTGTCCGAAGGAAAGCGCCGCATCAAGGACACGCACAGCACCTGCCGCGGCCAGAAGACATCCGCCGACCCATTTCAGCAGGTTGGAATCGCTCCGGTACCCCCTCCCGATAACTGCCACGGCAAGAAACGCGGTAAAAATGGATACAAAGATGGCAGAAGACACACCGGTTGTTTCAAAAACGGCAAGGGATGCCGCCACAAGCATAATAAAAGGCGTAAGACCTCCGAGGGCAGCCAGCCGGTCCCTTTTGATACCCACCCGGGTAAGCAGGACAGCGTCAATAGCAAGAATGACAAAAAACAAAACCCATAAGATCCAATTTCCTGAAACGCCTTTCCACACGGAACTCCAGGAGCCCTCCAGCAGAACGCCGAACACAGCCGCGCCGCCAAAGAGACGAAGCGCCTCCGCCGCTGCGCCCCAGGAAGAAAGCATACTGCCCGCCATCCAGGTAAGCGCCGCCGCAAGAGCAAAAAACATCGTCTGCCATAAAAGGTTGGCCGCCGTCCAGTAAATAAGGAGAAGTACGCAGACCGCCCAAAACCATGAGTAACAGACGACCGCTTTATGACGCCGTTCTCCCAGAAGCCGCACCAGGAGGGGAAGCGCCAAAACAAGAAACACCCATGCCGCCGCTTCCGGCCATCCCCGGTACGGTGATAAACGGTACACAAGAACAGACGACGCCATATAGACCATACCGAGTCCTGCCGTAGGAAACGCCCAGCTCATCAGAAGAAGGAATACGCAGGACACCGCTGCAAGAACAAACCAATCCCCCGACAGCTTGAAAGACTCATTTACCATCCATACGGCGCACAAGACCGCCACGCCATGAAAAACACCGGCCGCCTCCCGAATAACATCAGGTACGCGGTGGCGGTAAGAAACGGAAGGAAGAAGAGAAGACAGATCTTTTCCCTTATTTCCCGCTACGGTATTTTCTTCGATTCCGCTTCCGGCAGAAACCGTTCCCCCTGTTTCCCCGGAAAGCAGCTCTGCTGTGTTTTCAGCTTCTTCTAAGCGGACGCTTTCTGCCGGAATTCGATCCATCACAGGACGATCCTGCCACAAAATCGCCGCAATAATAAGAATGGACAGCACCAAAGGCACAAGGGCCATCATAAACTGCTCATCCTGAGAAAGACCGTTCCATACGCCGGCGCAGATGAAAATCAGACCGGTGAGGAAACATACGGCAGCCAGCACGAAAAGCCCTTCGCCATGAGAATGGCGTTCTTCATTCCTGTATAAAGAAATAAGAGAATCTCCCGCTTCACGGGTAATAATTTCTTCCTTCACCCAACGGGGTACTTCCTTTTTCAGCCATTTAAAGTGAGTCATAACTTAACTCCCGTCTGTCAATAAAAAAGCAGTGATGAAAAGAATTTCGTTTCCACCACCGCCGAGTCTTAAATTATTTTACGATAAGCACGGGATACTTGCCCCGGCTTACGATATAGCTGGAAACCGATCCCATGAAAATGCCCTTCAGCGGACCGAGTCCCCTGCTTCCCATGACGATGAGGTCGCACCCTTTATCTTCAGCAATACTGAGAATGACCGGTCCGGGCGAACCAATTTCAAAAACCGTTTCATGCGCCACACCTTCAGGAACCATAGCGGCAGCTTCTTTCAAATCGCGGCGGCACTGCGCTTCCAGATCCTCTGAAAGCTTGGAAGTAAGACAGCCTTCCGCAATGGATACCTGGTCAAAATTGCTCATGGCGGAAACCATATTGCACACGGACACGATGTAAAGCTTCGTACCCTCGCCTGCAGCCGCCAGATCCGCAGCTTGCGCCATCGCCTTTTTCGCGTGGGCAGAACCATCATAAGGAACAAGAATATTCTTATACTTCAACATAGAAATCCCGCCTCTCTTTTCTTTTGAAGGATTTTATTTTTTTCATTATACCATGAATATTCCTGACTGCGTATTTCTTTTTATTCATTTCTCTCATAAAGAAAATACATCAGACTCCGGTTTCCGGTCCGTGCTGTGATAAGGAATAATTTTTCTGAAATGATTTTTCCCGGCAAGTTCCCACATTTCCCTTTCCGTCATATGGTTCGGCCAGAGGACAAGTTCCGCCCTGCCGCTTTCATAATAATCTTTCGCTTTGCCGTAGCCATGGATGCTGCCTGTCATGAGCAGTGAAAGTTCAGGGTGCCGCTCAATGAGTTTCCTGTTCTCTGACCGCGACAGCTGGGCATCGGCAAGGAAATAAACCCCATTGTCATGAATCGTTTTTCCGTCCCATAAAGAAAACGTTTCATTGGGAAGGGCAAGCACTTCCCGGCGGGCAAAGTATTTTCTCCGCCCCAGACGCAGCCATTCGTCATAAAGTCCGGGAGCCATATGCACGGGAATCTCCATATTTCCTTTATTACGGAAATATGCCGCGATGGAAAGCCCTCTGCCGAAATGCGGCACAGGAAGAAGGAGCGGCTTTCCCCGCCACACCAATTCCAATATTTTATCAAGAACCGACCGGCGCATATCTGCCCCCGTACGATCGCCCGGATATGCTGCATCAAGGACGGCCACATCCGCCGTTTTCCCTTCCGCATCATCACAGACATAAAAAGAGTCATCGCTTCGGTAATCCCCCGAAAAGAACAATTTTTTCCCTTCACAGGAAATATCGTACCACACGGAACCGGCACAATGGCCGCTCCGCCCCCAGCGGAAACTGAAATCCCGTTCCAATTCCAGTTCGGGCGCTGTCGAATCAAGAATCATCGTATTCCCTGGTTTTTCTTTCATCTGCCGGTATGTCTGGTTCGTCAGAAGCACGGATCCCGCAAAGCCGAGAGACTCGAAATATCCGATCGCCCCCGTATGATCCCGGTGCGAATGGGTGACGAAAAGGTATTCTGCTCTTGCAACCTGCTCCGCTGTGAGATCAGGTACCCGGTCCAGTCCGTCCGTTGAAGTTCCCGCATCCACGATAAAAGCGTGGCGCCCTCCTTCAACAAAAAAGCAGCTGCGTCCGAAATCACCGCAGCCGCCTGCAATTGTTATCTGCATATCCATCTCCATTGACGTTATTCTTCAGTTAATCACCACGCATGGCTGCACCCAATATACCATATTTCAAAAAAAGCCGCAAAACTATCTTGAGCCTGCCGCGATAAGGGCGCAGATCACACCGGCAATGGCAAAAATGATGTATGCCGCGCGTTCATAATTAAAACCGCCGCTTTCTTCATCAGCATCACTGCGCGTTTCTTCTTCCATCATGGGCGCTTTTATTCTTTCGTGAATTGCCGGCGGAATCAGGCCGCTGTAAAAACGGTTCAGATACCTGATGTACCCGTTCATTTCTCTGGTAAAAAACCAAAAGGAGGGCGCCGATAAAGATATTTCATTCCGTATGGCGATCGTGGAAAGGCATTCGTCAACGATACATTTCATAACCCGTTCCGGCGTGTCTTCCCTTTCTTCATACCTCTGTGAGATACTGTCAAAAAGTTCGATAGTTTTCCGCATGCCGCGCTCATCATAGCGTCTCTGCAGATCAGGCGGCAGAAACTTTCGTTCCGCGCCATGGCCGGGCGCTGTTTCCCGTTCCATAAACAGGGAGAATTTCTTTTCCACTTTTTCAAAACCGCGGAACAAATCCAAGAGCGGCGCATAGGTTTCTGCATATCCGGCAAGGACATACTTCGCCACATAGATACGGAGCAGGATATAATCCGTAAGGAAAGCGGCCGCCTTCGGCTTCTCCGCCTGGCCCATATCCATACGGTTCACTTCGAGGAATCGGATAAATACGCGGTGGATGCTGTAGCTCCCCTCCGGCTCGGTCGTATAGGAAAAGAAAGCGCGCCGGGCCGCCCGGACACCCATGCTTTCAAGATATTCTTTTCTTCCCACGATCCGCCTCCTCTTTTACCGCGTGCCATCAGCAGCGGATTACCGCCGGTTTTCAATTTTTCCGCCGCTGAACCGCCGATTCCTTTCCCCAGGAACCATGCAGGAGAGATTCTTCCGTACAGCGCTTCCCGCTTCAATTCACCAGGGGAGAATGGGGAGACCTCTCTTCTTTTCTGTATTCATCAGCAAGCGCTTCCAAAAAGGACGCCACATCCCCCTCATGGAAATCAGAAATGCCATAAACGGCACATACCGCGCCGGCAAGCATTTCCTTTGTTTCTTCGTGGGGCAGCGTCGTATTGATTTCCAATTCTACCGTGCTTCCATTGTCTACAGCAGTAATTAAAACAGTCTCTTCTTTATTTTTCATCATACACCTCGCTGACTTCATCGTACAAAAAAAGAGAGTTCCCCGCAAGAAAAATATTTTTCTGCGCCTCTCTTATAAATTCTTTCTTGCCGTATGGTTCCATCCCTTATTTGTGAGTATCTCCGCGTCTTTTCCAAGAAACGCTTTCCCCGCGTACCGATCCCCTGCCAGCTGCCAGCGGAACCATGCCGTCACATAAGCGTCCGCTTCGGCCTGCACATGGCTGTGGTCCGCACGGGAACGCCGTCCCATGACCATCGCTGTCTTTGCCTTTTGAAATATCTTCTCCATATCCGGAAGCGGTGTAATGAGACGATCATCCAGCCTGTCGCCGCTCACCATGAACCACGGCACATTGACCGCAGAAGCGTCATACTTCCAGCTGTTCATTTTTAATTCTGTCTCTTATACACATCTGACGCTGCCGACGATCTTACGCGTGTAGA